>OIYX01000532.1_pt1 | contig 13312 bp, 9 predicted proteins | sample 1588431 | NCBI WGS metagenome assembly OIYX01 (sample SAMN03283241) | human gut metagenome | biome: human-associated habitat; material: feces | host: Homo sapiens | place: Peru | collected 2012
ACATCACGGATATGAAAGAGACTAAAAGACAGACCATCGTGGTAACAGAATATACCACCGACTTCGGCACAAAATTTACAGACAAAGACCTTTGCAAGGAATGTGAAATTCAAGAGTACAAGAGAGTGTACTCCTCGTTGTACGACATTGCAGATAGCGAGCAGAAGATACTACTTATTGCTATGATGGAAGAGTTAAGCGAGCACCTCAGTAGTGCCTATTGCGAGCAAGGTATCAACAATGATGGCATTGCCAATATGGTTGAATTTTATAATCACACACACTAAACTATGGCACTTACACAATCGGAAATGACCGAGCAGTTATTGCAGGCGGCAATGCTCATTGACGATGTGCGCAACGCACTCGAAAATGAACACCCAGCCATACACCAAGACCTCGTTGAGGTGCGGTGGTTCAAGACGGCAGAGGTGCAACCCCGCAAGAACCAAAAGGTAATAGTACGAGACACTTGGGGTGCGCAGTACTTTCTGACCTATCCGTTCAACCATGACAAATACCCAATGTGGTGGGTGATACCACAGAATAACGAATAACCCGCAAAATTTAACTTCTAACGCACGATAACCATAAAAAGGTAAGGTTGTACAACCCGAACAAAATTGTGCGGCAGAAACAAAAAAACAAACACAGCAATGAGAAATGAAACCGAATTGCGGAACGCGCTAAAGGAGTTAGAATCGCGAATTGACCTACACAGGGAATGCTCCTACAACACCGTGATAATAGCAGAGGTGCACGCACTCAAGTTCGCCCTTGGCGAGGTGTGCTTACTATAAACCCACAAAACAATAACCTATAAAACAACAAAGATTATGGCAACAATATATTATAATGCAGATATCGACATCGATACCGACGAAATCATTGAAAAAATCACCACGGAAGAATTAGTAGAGGAATTACACATAAGGTGGGAATATGATAATGATGCACGAAACGCCATCGAGAAACTATTGTCCGAACACTATTCGCAACAATGTAGATGTGTACAGGATAAGTTCGACAGCAACCCCACCGCTGCACTAAACGTTCTACAAGACCTACTCGGTATGCAGCATACCGCGACCAAAGAGCAGGTAATCGAGCAACTGAAAAACATCTTGTAGTATGGCAATAAGAACTTGTAAGCATTGCGCCTATTGGCAGGGTGGAGACACAGCAGTGTGGTGCGACCACGGCAAATGCTACACAGAACCCGACCACTACACGCACTGTTACTGCTCACGAGAGGAGCGGTTTGAGAAAAGGCAGTTAAGTTTAACTTTTGAAAACTAATACAAAAATGGAGGATTAAAACAATGAAACACGAACTTCTATTCATAGACCTGTTCTGTGGTGCTGGCGGAACCTCCACAGGAGTGGAACGTGCGAGATTGAACGGCGAGCAGTGTGCCCGCGTGATTGCCTGTGTGAATCACGACAAGAACGCCATAGCGAGCCATGCCGCCAATCACCCGAATGCACTGCACTTCACGGAGGATATACGCACGCTTGACCTTACCGAACTGACAGAGCGTGCCAATGCGGAACGGCATAACAACCCCAATGCCTTGCTTGTGTTATGGGCAAGCCTTGAATGTACAAACTTCAGCCGTGCCAAAGGCGGACAGCCGAGAGACGCAGATAGCAGAACACTCGCAGAACACCTGTTCCGATACATAGAAGCCCTTTCGCCCGACTACATCTACATTGAGAACGTTGCGGAGTTTATGATGTGGGGAGACTTGGACGAGAACGGAAAGCCTGTCAGCAAAGACGCTGGAAGATGTTACTTGCGGTGGGTTGCTAACGTGAGCAAGTACGGCTACGACTTCTCACACCGCCTGCTGAACGCAGCGGACTACGGAGCGAGAACCTCACGCACACGGTTCTTTGGGATATTCGCCAAACACGGATTACCTACGGTATTCCCCGAACCTACCCATTGCAAGGGTGGTCGCAAAGCCGATATGTTCCATACTGCTCTCAAGCCTTGGAGAGCGGTGCGAGATGTACTTGACCTTGAGGATGGCGGGCAAAGCATTTTCGCACGGAAGAAACCACTAACGGATAGGACATTGGAACGCATATACGCAGGACTGATTAAGTTTGTCGCTGGCGGCAAGGACGCTTTCCTGTCGCGCTACAACAGCGTGAGACCTAAAGATACGGCAATGTCGCTGAATGAGCCTTGCGGCGTGGTTACGACAGAAAACCGATTTGCAAAAGTCAAGGTGCAATTTTTATCAAAGCAGTATAGCGGCGACCCTGACAGCAAGAATATCAGCCTTGACCAACCATGCGGAACGATAACCACGATTGACCACCATGCGCTTGTCGATGCAAGTTTCTTATCCGATTACAACTACGCAGGTTCGGCACGTTCCATAGACGCGCATGCTCCAACGGTACTAACACACGACAAATTGGCATTGATTACAAGCCACTTCCTTGATATGCAGTATGGCAATGGTACGCCTGTATCAATTGACGCTCCCGCGCCGACCATCACAGGCAACCCAAAGCACAACTACGCAACCGTCAAGCAGTTCCTGATGAACCCAGCGTATCAGTCAAAGGGCGGCAGTATAGACGAGCCGAGTTTCACGCTCATCGCACGTATGGATAAGACCCCTCCGTACCTTATGACTACAAAGTCCGGGATAGGTGTAATAATCTATGAGAATGACTCGCCTGCAATGAAGAAAATCAAGGAGTTTATGGCTATGTACTGCATTGTAGATATATGTATGCGTATGCTTAATATCGCAGAACTGAAGCGGATACAAGGCTTTCCCGAAGATTATATCCTGTACGGAACGCAGGCAGAGCAGAAGAAGTACATCGGCAATGCTGTGGAGGTGAATATGGCTTGCGCGTTGTGTCTGGCTCTTGCAGAGGAATTAAACCAACAAACAGAATTATTTTAAGAATATGAATTGGCGATGGATATTTTGTTATTTGGGAAAACACGTTCCAGAAACAGTGTACGAGGATAGACCTGTATATAGAGGTTCATGGTTTCCAACGTTTGGGAGAAAGGGAGACAGCAGACACTCAAAGAAATTTTCGCACTACAAGACAGGCTACTATTACCGCTGCAAGTATTGTGGAAAAAAATTGTCTAATTTTATAAACATAAAAAAACAACAACCCCACACCGCAGGGGATAAAAACGGACGCGGTAGAGTAATTAGTTTTTCATTGTGCTGGCAGGTTTGTCCGTTCCTGCTTTCTTTTCAAGACAACTAAAGACAAAATAATGAAACAGCAAGACAAAGAGAATATGTTTACCCTCGGTGCAATACTGACAGCAGCGGCAGAGATATGCCTGCGGGACAGCGACTTGCAGCACCACCCGCACGTAAAGCCGGGTGCAAAGTACGTACTCACTAACCTACTGCACGCTATGGAGAGCGTCCGCCACTGGATGGGAAGAATGTCAGAGGTGATAATTGCCAACGACAAAGACAGTGCCGATGTGTACGACACGCAGTACTACAATGCGAATAACCTTGTGCAGTTAGCAATGATGTACTGCGACATCACCAACGGGGCGAACCCGACCTCCGATGAGGATTGTCGTAAAATGGTACAGACGCTGCTGAACCTCGCCCTCAAAGCAGGTGCGCAACCGTTCAGTCAAGAACTAATCAAGAAATACGAACCGAAAGTATGATAATGCAACGCGGAAAGAGAGCAGCCGAGGTACAGCACGTGTGTGATGAGTGCGCACACGCCACCTACGACACCAACCCGCTGAATTTGAGTATCGGAGAGCGCAAGCCCACACTCATCATCTGTCCGCTACAAGAGTGGAAAATAGTAGTAGGCTCAAGAGCCTGTAAGAATTTCAAACCACTAACATAATAATTACAACTATGGCACAAACAATAACACTCCCCGAATTGGGAGATTGCAAAATTTTTACTGAAAACATAGAGCCGTCTGCAATGGAGCAAATCAAATCGCTCCTTAGCGAAGATGCTTTCAAAGGTTGCAAAGTCCGTATTATGCCCGATGTGCATGCTGGTGCTTCCTGCGTAATCGGATTTACAGCAAACCTTGGAGACAAAGTTATACCCAATCTTGTCGGCGTTGATATAGGCTGCGGTATGCGGGTTGATAAGTTCGGCGAGGAGAATAACATAGACCTTGAGATATTTGACAAGGTCGTAAGGCTTGTAGTCCCCGCAGGAAGTGACGTGTTCAAGGATAGTGATTTGGAGATAGCAGTTGGTAATTTTCTCAAAGAATTACATTGTTATCCCCGATTGCGTAACCTACCGCATCTTAAAAATTCTTGTGGAACTCTCGGCGGTGGAAATCATTTTATCGAGTTGGATAAAGATGATGAGGGAAGTACATATATGGTAATACATAGCGGTTCACGCAACCTCGGCAAACAGGTCTGCGATATTTACCAAGATATGGCGTACCACTATTGCTTTGATGTGGATAAACAACAGATACAGAACACGATTGACACGCTCAAACGGGAAGGTCGCCAATCGGAGATAGAGCAGGAACTGAAGAAACTCCTGCCAAGTCCGCGTGTCATGCATAAAGATATGGCTTATCTTGAAGGCGAACTGCGCGAAAACTACTTGCATGATATGGCTTTATGCCAGCGTTTCGCCGAGTGGAACAGACAGACTATTGCGGAAAATATCATAAGTGTATATGGCGTTGCGTCAGGTGCAAAGTTGTATACTAAGGATAGTTTTGAGACTATCCACAACTATATCGATTTTGGTAGTGGTATCATACGCAAGGGAGCAATATCGTGCAGCAAAGGCGAGCGTGTTATCATTCCTATGAATATGCGGGACGGCTCTCTTATTTGTATCGGTAAGGGCAATGAAGATTGGAACTATTCTGCACCGCACGGTGCAGGCAGAATAAAGAGCCGAAAGCAGGCGCGGGAAACCTTGCGGGTGGAAGATTTCAAACAATCAATGGAGGGCATTTATACCACAACCGTAAATGAGAACACGATTGATGAGGCACCTATGGTGTACAAACCTATGGAAGAAATCGTCTGTAATATAGAGCCGACGGCTGCTATCGAAACAATCATCAGACCCATCTATAATTTCAAAGCGGAAGAATAGTATGAGAATTTTATATAATGTATTGAGCATAGTATGTTCGCTTGGAGTAATCGGAAGATTAGTTGCGGGCTGTACTGACGATGTATTCATGAGCGCATTGCTTCTCGCATGGATAGGTATCGCAACGATGTGGATAAACCTCTATTTCCGAGATGTAGAAAAGTAATTTATAAAACACGATTTACAAATTATTAAATCATTTACAAATATGACTAAGAAAGAATTTGAAGACGGTTTTGTAAACATATATTCAGACCGTTTATCTTTGGCGCAACAATTGATAAAAATGGAGATAAGCGACACGGACAAAGACAAGACTATCTCTCTGACACCTGACAAGATGTTGGAGATAATGCACCATTCATTCGTGGTGGGGTGGAGCATAGGGCTTGCACTCGAAACAATAGATAATGACACAGTGAAATTCATTGCGTCAACAGAGTTCTTGAAACTATATGTAAAGCAGATGAGTCAGTTCTTGCCGATAAAAATAATTGACCACCTATGACAAAGGTAGATAAGATGGAGCAACTCGTGCCGATAGTGGAAGCCGTGTTGCAGATAGAATTAGATACAAAAAACGAGCAGTATTTCCAAAGGTGGAGCACGCCAAAGTACAAAGACCCTAAAAAATGGCAGCAGAAGAAAGCAAAACTGTTAGCCGAATGGCTGATAGACCGAGGGAAAGACCGCTGTATAAACTACAAGGAAATATGAAACCGAAACACAGAGTGTATTGCCCATCGGCTATGCGGAGCAAAATGCTTTTTCAGACAGAGCAGAAAGCACTGCTTCATATCCGCTACAATGCCGACGACTACAAAACATGCATCGTGCCTGTCCGTGCGTATTTCTGTACCGCTTGCGGTGGATGGCACTTAACACACAGACAATCTTGGGAAGACATGTGATGGACTAAACATAATAACGCTAATACAAAGAATACCCTACGGTTTTTATCTCCGCAGGGTATTCTCATTTATCCGATTGGGGTTACTTGGTGCGTATAACAATGCGCCCTTCATCGTCCATCATAGCCCTTACCCCCTTGGTATCTATCAGCCATTGGCGCATTACCTGTATGCAAGCCCTGCGCTCTTCGTCAGTACCCTCCATTCCTTCGGGCAAGAGTTTTTTTAGTTCCTTTTCGCTCATTCCGTTTCTCTTGGCTTGCTGATAGATGTCTATTTGGGTGTAGATTTTCATTACATCCTCTATCATCCCTACATCTTTTGCCAATTTCTCGGCATTGAGTTTGTCTATCTCCATAGCCGCAGATGCATTACCGCCTTGGGCTTGACGCTTGGCATTGCTCATACGGTCTTTGTATTCCTGCAATTCGTTGCGCACCTGCTTGTAGATACCATAGCGGTACATCTCTACACTGGTCGGCTTATAGAAACGGTTTACGATAGGTATATCCTTCGGGCGAACACTCTCTTTGACGCTGTCGCCGGTAGCAATGGCATGTCCTATACCCCATACGCTTTGTGCTATATCTACCCAGCCTTGCGGAGCAAGCGTAAAGAAGATGTTGTTCTTTATCTCTTTCGGATTACGGTTGTAGTCTATCTTGTCGCCGTTCTTCTTGTATGTAGAGTACATATCTTCTCTTCCTTTGCCCAAGCGGTAGCCGATATATGCAAGGTCTTGGTACATAATGGCTTCGTTCTCGCCCATACGGTACTCGGGAATGTCGCCATAATCTTTTCTTAGGTCGCGACCCATAAAATCTTTGCCTTCCGCTATAGCATTGAAGTTCTGCAAACCTTGTGGCATCCATAGGTTGCGCATTACGGTTTCCCAACGTACATCGTCCCGCGTTCCGTCCACCATCTCAATGCCGAGGTTGATACTTTGCGACACTACAGGCGGCACAGGCAACAGGTTCAGAGCAATGGCTTTCGACATACTGGCCACCACCTGTCCCCACGTCCTGCGTCCTTGGGCAAGCAACACTGCATTCACGCCTATCAGGTAGAAAGGCTTTATCTGTTCGTTGAGCGCAAAGCGACTGTCGCCTATACAGATATAATTATCTCGCTCCCAATCGGGTATCTTCTTTTCCTTGTCGTCATCATCCGGAGTAAACCATGTCAGAATAGCACCGACTATCGCAGGCAAAGCAACGAAATTGGTTATCGCGCGTGCCACACGCTTGCCCTTGCTGTTCTTCTTGCTTGATACATTGCCTCCGAAAGTGCGATAGAAACCGCATGCACCCTGTATAGAGGCATTAGCGAACATCGATACACTGCTCAAAGCGTTGCATATCGGTCCACCGAAACCTCTGCGGTTGAAGTTCACACTCAGGTTCTTGGCGGCTTTTAACGCTTCCTCTTTGCTCATACCGCAATCCAGAGCGGCACGATAAGCACTGAAACGAGTATTGAGTTCGCTCCACTCGTTCAGTTTTGGAGCAAACTCAACCAACTGGCGCATACCTACTTTGTCAATAAACTTCCAGCCGTCCACCATTTTTCTCAATTCTTCTATGTCTTTGCTTCTCGCATAACCTGTCTGACCGCCGCCGGTGATAAAATCATAGAAGTCTTGATGAATACCACCTTTGCTTTCGTCCAGATTGCCGTTCATGTACTGGCATATCGCCACGTGGTTGGTTGGACGAAGCAACTCCTGACCAAACCGGGCAGCAAACTCGTAACCATACTCACTGCTGCCTTTCGCCAAGATAAACGGTATATCGCGTACAAGGTTCACGGCAAAGAACGAAGGATTATACTGCGTACATGTACCGGCTATTATGCCGTTCACCTTGCGTATCACCCCAAGACTGCCCTTGGTGTTTATACGATTGTTGAGCGCATTGGCTACCTGTTCCATATTCGGAAAACGCATCTCTTGAAGAACACCGTTTACCCATACGCCCACACTCTCCAAGTTCTCGTCTCGTTTGGTTTGCCATACGTTCTTGGTCGTGTACTCGTCGGCATAAGGCATAGCCTCCAATAATGCGTCTATCTCATCGTATAGCGCATTCTTTGTCTGCTCATCGGTCGTCTTGGCTATCTCGGCTTCCAGTATATGTACTTGCGACATAATAGCACGCGCCTCGGCTTTCTCCTCCGCCGTTACACCATCGCTTTTACTCACCCATTCGCCCGCTTCGTTCTTTACGTAATAGACTTCTTTGGGAATAGGCAGATTTAATGCACGGGTTACTTCGGGGTTCTCGCGAAGCAGGTCATACATCGCACGCTTTACCTTGTTCAGTTCCGCTTTCTCGATAGCATCGTAAGTGTCCTGTATGATATGTGCCATTACATCGGTTGCCATGCTGTCGCCGCCACGCGCACGGTACGACGTGGCAAGAGGACGCACGCTCTGCTTGCCGCCACGAGGCAGAAAGTTCTGACTTTTGTCGCCGATTACCTTGTCTTCTACATAGTCCTTGAAACGCTCCCATGCATTGCGGGACAACTCCTCTGAGTTCTGCGCTTCAAAACCCTTCTCCGGTACGTAGAACTTGCGGCTCTTGTAAATGGAATACTGCTCATCGGTCAACATACCCGCATCGTGCAATGCGTCTATCGATACATCGGTGATAGCCTTGATGCAGTTGTGCAACTCGGTCAGTTGCTTGATGCTGAAAGAGTCTTGCACCTCGCGCACAAATGTAACCATATCCACACCCATACGTTGCGTGAACTCTGCTATACCGCGCGGAGGAATACCCATCTCCATACGCTCTATCGTATCACGCGCAATCAGGTAGCGGTCGATAAACGCCTCCGGTGTCAGCGCCACCGTCTTCACGTTGCCGTTGGCATCGGTATATTTCTCCGTCTTGTAGCGTTGGTAGAGTTCGCTTTTCTTTACAGCATCTACCAATCCGCCATTTCCGCGCTTGCCGTGCAGACACCGGCGCAGGTCTTTTACTTGGCGGTCGTCCAATAGTTTCTGTCTGCCCGCCGTGGCGGCTTCGCTCTGCTCTAATAGCGCACGCACGTCATACTTGTCCCGGTTCACTTTTGTCAGCCCCATCGCTTGACGCACTTCGTCCATTCGGTTAAGCAATATACGTATGCCTTCCGTGCGGTCTAACGTGGCAGCAGCCAACCGGTTCAGAAGACCTAACTTCTCCGGCATCTTCACTTTCGGGTCATATTGAGCCACCTTGTATTCATCACTCAACGTCTTCATACGTCTCTCCACCGCCTCATCTATCCTGCCTATCTCGCCGCTCTCTATCTGAAAACGTATATCAGGGTTGCCCTCGTCAAAACCGCCATTGTTCTCGGTCGCACTCTTGGCTTGTCCGTTGTCCCGAACCACATACACGTTACTCGGTACGTTACCACCGTCCACCACGTTCTCAAATACCACTCCCGTCTTGCCGTCCGCAAACTGCTGCGCAGCAATATCACCCGTTACGCCGTTGCTCTCGTATATCTCTATCTCAGGGTCAAGACCGTTCTCCTCGCAGTACCGCTCGGCTTCTTCACGGGTCTTGAACTCTGCCGTTATGTCCCCGCTCTCCTCATCGATAATCTGATATACGGGTTCGGTATAGACATGCTCCCAGTTGCGTCCCTCGGCGTTGTAGGTACTGCTGTCGCCGAGTTTTAGAAATACAGGTTGCACACGTCCGTCTAACTCATAGTCCATCAGTTCGTGGTCTGCACCACGACGGGCATAATGTTCTGCCACCTCGCGATTGTCCGTAAACCAATACGTACCCTCGCCATAGCGGCTGTGGAAAACAAAATCATCGTTGGCACTCCCGCGATACACCACTTTCGGCTCACCGTTCTCGTCAAGAAGCATACCTTTGTTTTGGCTGCCGTCCTCCCAATCGCCGAACCATTCTTTGAAAGCCTTTGTGCGGGTCTGTAACCATTGCTTCGGACTGAGATTACTCGGCTTGCCGTTTGGTGCTTGCATATATGTGCCGTCGGCTTTCGCCTGCTCGGCAATGCGCTTCTCCTCCGTAGTCAGCCCCATCTCCTCCAAGCCTAAGTCCGTTTCGTTCAGCAGGTCGTGCAGACTGCGGTTGGATATGTCGTCCAAATTTTCAATGCCCAACTTCTCTTTCACCCAGCCCCAAAAACTTTTCAGCGCATTCTTCATACGGCTCACAAAGAGTTTCGACTCCACATCGCTCTCGAAACTCTTGCCGTCCTTTGCCATTTTCTCCGCTTCCTGTATCAGCCTCTCCATTCCGTGCTTGCCTGCATAGCGCGACAATACCTCGCTCGCTATACGATTGTCATCATCCTTGATGTTCGCGTAGTTCGGGTCGTTCTTCACGCTGTCCCACAATGCTTTGTTGCCCTTGCACAAGCGCAAAATCTTCGCCCAACCTTTCGGGTCAGAGTTCTCCATTGCTTTCGCCCATAAGTGGGTGTACTCATGGATGGGTGTTTCAGGGTTCAGACCGTCCTCGGTCAGATATATCTCATTGCCGACCGCCCAGCCATATACCGTGCCGTCTGGAGTTTCGAAGGTTTCTATCTGCTCATTGGCGTTTTTTTGTTGCTGAAATTTGGGATTTTCAAAATTTTGTACTACCTTTGCAACGTCATTTAACTCTTGAGTATTTGCGGCTGCCGCGATTGGTGCGGGGAAGTGCAGATATTCAAGAGTTTTTTCTTTGTTAAGATAGGTTGCATAGCCTTTTTCAATCCAATTAACAACACTGCTTTCCGTCTTTCCAAAGATGGAACTGATGATATTAAAATCAATATCAACTCCGCCTTTTCCTACGGTCAAGGTTACAAGAAAGTTGCCATCAGCCGTCTTCAGTTCCGTTAGAATGGAACGGCTGCCTTCTTGTTGATAGTTGTTGAATACGGCAATAGGATTAGCCACGGCTTCAGGGAGATTTCTCAATTCTGTAATTGAGTACCCGTGTTCTTTGGCTTTCTTGATAATTTTATTACCATATAGTTTCAGCGGATTGTCCTGAACACCCGCTGCCAACAGAACAGGAGACGGATAACCCAAATCGAATATCTGCGAGTCGGCATTTTCCTCAGACAATGTACCCAATTTCTCGTTAAAACGGTCATTGAGAGCCATCATCTCAGCATTACTTTCTCCATTCTTTATCCTCTCCAGCACTCTCTGCACATCCTCCTGCGTAGCACGATGTATGGTAATGCCTTTTATTCTCCCCAATGCTTTCATCACCACGTTGGTTACAAAGCGTTGCGCAGGGGTAACGGCACGCACTACCGTACCGCCACGCTGAAAAGACATGTTATCATCCATGAACTGCTGTTGGCTCTTTCCCACGACTCTTTGAGGACGGGTCTCCTCCTTCTCGTTTGAGAAATCAAAGGTGTCGTACAATTCATTGTATTGTTTTACGGCTTCTACATAGTCGTCGTATCTGCCGTCATATTCCGCACGGTCTATCTGGTCTTGCAGATAGTCCAATTTGGCTATATCATCGGAATTGGGAATACGATATGCAGTCGGCTTTTGTTCCGTTGCTCCTGTTTTGTCCTGTTGTTCGGGAGTAGCTGTCTCGTCTTTTGTTTTGGTTGTCTTCTTTTTTAGAGTAGGAATTTCGTTTCTGCTTCCGATACGCACAAAATCAAGATTTACTTGTGGATATACTCCCTCCTCAAACAGATAGTCATTCGTGCGGTCATCTAATTCAAGTTCTTCTTGTAATTTTCCTGCCAAGTCCATAACGACTTTTATGTTCTTAATAAGAGCGGCAGTATTCCCTTCTTGAGGAATATGCAAACTGATTTCTGTCGGATTACTGAATGTCTTGTTATACGTAGTCAAGTCCAAATTGTCCTTATATTCATCCAAAAGTTTATCCAGCCCGCGTTCTTCTACCATTTCATTCCAACCTTTGACAATCTTACCGAGAGTTGTTTGTATCTCTTTGGCTGCCATTTCGGCATCTCCTGCTGCCACCAACTCGTCATTACGGAGTTTGGAGAACTGCTTTTGGAGTTGCAGTTTGATGGTTGTAAGTACTTGCGTCTGCGTTGTGCCGGACGTATCTTCCTTGTGTTCTACTCCGTTTTTATCCTTGACGGTTTTCTTGCGCTTTTGAGTATAGATAGGAGTGGCGAGAATATCTGCCAACGTGATACGTATGCCCGCTTTGTTATTTTCAAACAATACGGTCTCTAATGCTCCATTCGGAGACTGTACCTCTATGCTGCCTGTATGGTTTTCCTGTCCCTTGGTCAGAGGCACTTTCTCTCTGTTCTCGTTCTCTACGTATAGTCTGTATGTAGCCGATTGTTTTCCGTCCACTACGTTCCCATACGTCTGCAACGGCATAAGTACAATTTTCTGACCTATAGTGCGCCCAGAAGCCGTCTTCCCGTTCTTCAGTTCGTCCAAACTGAAAGGACTTTGCAGCATATAAGGGGTATAGGTGTCGTCGTTCTTCAAATAGACAATGCGGTTGCCACCGAACTTGTTAGTCAGATTGACGTATGCGGTCGTTTCAAACTCTTTCAATTCCCCATGAGGATTTTGATAGGTCTTTACGGTTTGTCTCGTCTTGTAGGTCTTGTCAAATACCCACTTGCCGTCTTCGCCTTTGTAGCCTTCATCTACGTTGGCTCTGAATAGTCTGCCGGTATCTACCCGGTAGTATTTGGTATTCCCATTGCCGTCGGTCTCTTTCCGTGCCCATACATATTCCTGTCGGGTAGGGCTGTAGAGTAGCACAATATCATTCCCCCGCAAGTCTGTTTTCTGCTTCTTCTGCGGTTTCTCCTCTTTCTGTTCGGTCTTTGGCTGTTGTTTCTCTTTCTCCAACTCCTTGTCCCGATGTTCCATCATATCGCCGTAGCCGTTCTCGCCCTCGAATTTCTCCACCTTATCCATATCCACGGTGTACTGCGGGTGCTGCGCCTTGAACTCAATCGCTTCTTCTGCCGTAGCAGGGAATATGCAAGCACCTACAGGGTGGTCTGTCGCCTCGGCGTGTGCTTGCTTTCGGGCTTCTTCCTCAGAGAGACCTTCTGCAATCTTTTCTTGCACAAGTCGTTCCTCGTAGGCTACCCATTCCGGGTTATCATTACGAGCCATCTGTTCGTTGAATGGAGTTTGTGCAACCACCTTCGCACCGAAACGGGCATACAAGTTTTGTAGTCCGTTATTGAAATCTGCACGATTGGGAGTGGCATAAAAGTCTGCTTTTCGCCCACCCATAGCAATGGCTAACGGAATGAGTTTGTTAGCAACTCCTTTCC
>OIYX01000537.1_pt1 | contig 13274 bp, 12 predicted proteins | sample 1588431 | NCBI WGS metagenome assembly OIYX01 (sample SAMN03283241) | human gut metagenome | biome: human-associated habitat; material: feces | host: Homo sapiens | place: Peru | collected 2012
CATGGATGAGTGAAAATATCCTTAAAATTTATGATTCATACGATACGATTGTGTTCCTTGTGGCAAACCAGCGCAGTGCGAAAATTGCCGCGCAACTGAAGGACAAAGGAAAAAAGGTCGTTGTTTTTTCTATTATGACGCCGACATATTCATTCGGACTTGACTGGGCGGAAGAAATTTTGCTTGGCTACAGCTGGAGCGGCTATACTCTGGAAGCAATGTTTGGAGCGATGAATGGTGAGTTTGAGCCAGAAGGCGTTCTTCCTTTTAAAAATTAGGAATTTCCTTTAGTTTTGTGTATTTTGCGTCGCAGCCGTGGATGTCCGGCCGAAGTCCAAGTATGCGCTCGTTTTCTGCCCGGATTTGATTTTTTATCATTTGCTTGAATACATTCATGAGCGGTTCCGGATCCGCATCTTGGTTTGCAAGTCCGATTTTTTGGAATTCCTTTATTAAATAGTAGCAGGTTTCTATTGTTGAAACGCATTCCGGACGCGGTTCTTTTTTGAACGTAAAAATTGAACGGTATTCGCCGGCAAAAGTGATTTTTGGAAGTTTAAGCAGGTCAGGGTTGCGCTGAATGATTTTACGGCTGCAGAACCATGTCGCATCGATTATGATTGCAAGGACTGTGCGGCCGTTGATTTCTTCCTTAAAACCTGGTTTTTCCGCGTTCCAGGCATCTTCTCCGGGGTACAGCAGAACCGGATAATACCGGCTGTCAGTTAAAAGTTCATTCAGCCGTTTGTTTTTTGAAAAATCCAGCCCTTCCAGAATTTCGCAGTCCTTCAAAGAAATTCTGGTAATCCAGCCAGTTCCAGTCCGGTTTTTCTTTACTTCCTTTGGATGCATTAAAAGCACAAATTTTATTCCAGAATCAACTTCTTTAGTATACTTGCAAAGGCAAAAATCGCCTTTCTTCTGACATCTAGGACAACGGTAATTCATACAGTTCAGTATATAGGATTTTTTATTTCTTGACAAAACTTGTGTGTCGGAAGTTTTTACGATACATTCAATCTGAAGTTTTGTATCTAGTTTTTCTTCTTGCTCAATATGACAAAAAGATGTACTTTGTCATATCACTTATTTTTGGAGCATTTAATGTATAAGCCAGAGTTGTTGAGTACGCTGAAAACTTACAACGGAAAACAGTTTTTAACAGACTTTATTGCGGGCGTGATTGTTGGAATTGTCGCGCTGCCGCTTTCTATTGCGTTTGCCATTGCCAGCGGCTGTAGTCCTGAAACAGGGCTTTACACTGCCATTATCGTAAGAGTTCTCGAAGACCTTGCCGTCGATGGTGCGGCCCACGTAGTTGACAGTAACGGTTGTGGTGTCGGTGGGGATAGGACCATTGCCTTCCTTGATGACCTTATACTGCAAGCCTGAGGGCAGTGTGACCACTCCGGGCTTCTTCTTGTTGGCTGCCAGGAACTTCTCGCCAGCTGCCTTGTTAGGACCAAACTCCTTCATCATTGTGGCGGTCTTGATGGCCTCCATCTTGGTCTGGGCCACTTCCTGGGCCGTCTCGGGAGTCATCAGTCCGGGTTTGCCATACACACCTGTGATGAAAGCTGCGAGCAGGTTCTTCAGTGAGATGGTCTTGGTAGAATCGGAACCGAAGGCCTCATGGTTCACACTCTTCACAAGCTGAGAAGAGAGACCCTGACCGATCTGAAGACCCATGATGTAAGCGGCCTTCTTCTTGTCGTCGCCGGCGTTGGCGCCCTCAATGATACCACCTCGTCGATGTAAGCGGTGTCGATACCGGCCTGGCCCGACTGAATGACCTGGCGGATATACTGTGACTGGAGAGTACCGATGGCGTAGCTCATTGAGTCGACATCGGTTTTCAGGTCTGCCTTAGGGGTTGAGTTGCCACATGACGAGAGAGCGGCTGCGGCGATAGCCACGAGGGCTAATGATTTTAAGTTTTTCATTGTTTGATATTTGTTTTTTCTTAAATCTGTATGATTTGTGTTGGGGTAACTACTGCTGGCGGCTATTACTTCACCTTCACGAGCTCCACGTCAAAGATGAGGGTGGCGAAGGGAGGAATGCTCTGGCCGGCACCACGCTCACCGTAGGCGAGGTGGTAAGGAATGAAGAAGCGATACTTGGCGCCTTCCTGCATGAGCTGCAAGCCCTCGGTCCATCCGGCAATCACCTGGTTGAGGCCGAATGTGGCGGTCTGGCCACGCTGGTAGCTGCTGTCGAACACCTGTCCGTTGATGAGCGTACCCTCGTAGTGGCACTCCACCTGGTCGGTAGCGGCGGGCTTGCGGCCATCGCCCTCACGCAACACCTGATACTGCAATCCTGAAGGCAGGCTCACCACGCCCTCCTTCTTGGCGTTCTCGGCCAGGAAGGCTTCTCCCTCAGCCTTGGCGGCACCAGCCTGCTCCTCAGCCTTGCGCTGGAAGAAATCCTGCACGGCCTGCTGGGCCTCACTGTCGGTAAGGCTGGTCTTCGACGCAAACACATCCTTGATGGCCTGTGCAAAATCATCAACGTTCACTTCGGCGGCGTTCATCTGTTGCAGCTGACGGCCAATGCTCATACCAAGAGCATAACTTACTTTATCCATTCTTCTGATAATAATTTTTAATTTTATGCGCAAAGGTACTATTTTTAATTGTTTGCCGAACCATTCTATTCGAAAAATTACTATTTTTGTGCAATAATAACCTTTAATAACCCGTATAACAATGAAGAAGAAAGTGGTTTTCCTCACCGGCGCCGGCATGTCGGTGGAAAGCGGATTCAAAACCTTCCGAGGCAACGACGGCCTGTGGGAGAATTATCCGGTGGAGCAAGTGGCGTCGCACGAGGGGTGGGAGGCCGACCCCACGCTGGTCAACAACTTCTACAATATGATGCGGCGAAAGCTGTGGAACGCCCAGCCCAACGAGGGGCACCGACTGGTGGCCGAGCTCGAAAACACGTTTGACGTGAGCGTGCTCACACAGAACGTCGACGACCTGCACGAGCGGGCGGGCAGCTCACACGTCATCCACCTGCATGGCGAGCTCACCAAGGTTTGCTCGAGCCGCGACCCCTACGACGAGCGTTACATCCAACAACTCACGCCCGAGACCAACGACGTGAAGCCGGGCGCGCTGGCTGGCGACGGATCGCTGCTGCGCCCCTTCATCGTGTTCTTCGGTGAGAGCGTGCCCATGCTCGACGCCGCAGCACGCAAAGCGGCCGAGGCCGACGTGTTCATCATCATCGGCTCATCTCTCAATGTGTACCCCGCCGCCGGCCTGGTGCGTTACACCCCGGCCCACTGCCCCATCTTCCTCATCGACCCCAACGCCGTGAGCATGGGCCAATACAGCAACATTACGCATATCGAGAAAGGGGCGTCGGAGGGCATGCGCGAACTCGTGAAACTGCTGAAGCCGTAGGCCAAGGGGGCGTAAAAAACACAACAAAACGCCCCACAACCTTTCCAAGTATTTTCAATCACGAAAATATTTGGCCGAAATACGCGATTCTCAGCGATTTTACATAATCTTCTAACAATCAAACAGTTACAGGATTTAAGGCGCGTTCAACGCTTCAATTTCCGCTTTTCACGTTGCGAAACATGCCTAACCGGGGTGCGAAACAGGGTCTTTCGAGATGCGAAACATGGCTAACCGCGCCTCGGTTAGGCATGTTCCGCAACTCAATACATGCCTAACGCCGAACGGCTCGCTCCTTTTCGGTGATCCGATCGCACAAAAAGGGCTTTTTCGCTCGCTAGATGACATGAGAATCCTGACAAACTTTTCGGATAGAAAACACAACAAAACAACAAGGCGATTGAAAGGACCGAAAATAAAGGTCGCAGCACTCTGTTAACTGCTACCTAACCGCCCATTTTGCAACGCGCCACAAAAGGGCCCAAAACAGCATTTTGGAGGCCTTACGGAAGCTTAAAACGACCCAAATCACCAGATAAAAACCAGAGCGCTCTTCCACGCTGCAAAATGGGGTGTTTTAAGGCGCCGCAAAAAGGAAAAATGCTGTTTTTCACACCCCCAAACGCCTTCAGGGTAAGAAAAGTGCCCTTAACCCCACTATTTGCAAAGTCAGAGTTATCACTTTTTTGTCGCACTTTACGGTTTCTTAATTTAGAAACCAACATTTATCCTACGGATAACCAACAATTCAACAGATTTTCGCTATCTTTGCATCTAAACTAATACAAATTGGCATGAAAAAGACACTTATAACGGCATTAGCCCTCACGGTAGGCCTAACGGCCACCGCCCAGAAGCGCGCTTTCACCATCGAAGACGTGTATCGCGTGCAAAGCGTATCATCGCCCACGGTGGCCAAGGACGGCACACTCGCCTACTCCACCAGCAGCTCGGATCTGAAGACACAGAAATCCACCAGCAACATTTGGGTGATGAACAAGAGCGGCAAGGGCCAACCCACCGCCATCACCACCAACGGAAAGAGCTACGAACCCATGTGGTCGCAGGATGGCAAAAGCCTCTACTTTTGTTCGTCGGTAGACGGCGCTGTCCAACTGTTTAAATACAGCGACGGAACAACCACCCAAATCACCGATTATGCGCTCGGCGTGCAGGGCGCGCAGGTGTCGCCCGACGGTCGCTACGTGGCCTTCGCGGCCGAGGTGTACCCCGAGATTGGCGGCGCCGACGGCAAGGCCAACAAGGCAGCGCTCGACAAACGCGCCAAGAACCCCATCCAGGCACATGTGGCCGACGCCCTGCTCTATCGCCACTGGACCGAGTATAGCGACGGGCGCTACTGGCACATCATCGTCTACAACACCGAGACCAAGACCTACAAGGACATCACGCCGGGACGATTCCACAGTCCGGTGTTCTCACCCAGCGGTCCTTCAGGCTTCGTCTTCTCGCCCGACTCGAAGGAGATATGCTACCTGAGCAACCACGACGACCAACCCGAGGCTTCCACCAACTGCGACCTCTGGACCGTGAGCGTCGAGGGAGGCGAGGCGCGCAACCTCACCGCCGAAAACAAGGCGTGGGACGGCAGTCCACAGTATAGCCCCGACGGACAGTGGATCGCCTACCGCTTCCAGCGCACACCGAGCTACGAGAGCGACCGTTTCGTGCTCGCCCTCATCAACCGCAAGACCGGAGAGAAGCGTGTGCTTACCGAGAATTACGACAACTGGGTGGACGAGTACAAGTGGGCCGCCGACTCAAAGAGCATCTATTTCCTCGGCGAGGAGCGCGGCTACCAGCCCCTCTACCAAGTGAGCATCAAGGACAGACGCCTCAACAAGCTCGTGGCCGACCGCGCCATTAGCGCCTTTGAGCCCGACGGCAAGGGCGGGTTCTACTACACCTACTCCACCACAGGCAAGCCCGTGGCCCTCTACCACACCGCCACTGCCGGCAAGCGCGGCAACCGATTCGCCGAGAAACAGCTCACACACCTCAACGACCAACTGGAGGCAGAGGTCGACATCCGGCCCTCTGAGGCCCACTGGGTGATCGGAGCCGACGGCGACAGCGTGCAGTATTTCATCGTGAAGCCACACGGATTCGACCCCAACAAGCGATACCCGCTCGTCATCAACGTGCACGGCGGACCACAGATGCAGTGGATGGACTCGTTCCGACCCGACTGGCAGGTGTTCCCCGGAGCGGGATACGTGGTGGCATACCCCAACCCACACGGATCGACGGGATACGGACAGAAGTTCTGCCGAGCCATCAGCGGCTCATGGGGCGGACGACCCTATGAGGACGTCATGAAGGTGACCGACCAACTGGCACAGCTCAGCTACGTCGACTCCACACGCATGGGAGCCATGGGGTGGTCGTATGGAGGCTACTTCATGAACTGGCTGCAGGGACAAACCAAGCGCTTCCGCTGCCTCGCCTCAATGATGGGTCTCTACGACCTCAACTCCATGTGGGGCACTACCGAGGAGCTCTGGTTCCCCAATTTCGAACTCGAGGGACAGCCCTGGAACTCGAAGCTCTATAAGAAATGGAGCCCGTCGGAATATGTGAGGAACTTCGCAACACCGACACTCATCATCACCGGAGAGCGCGACTACCGCGTGTCGTACACCCAGTCGCTGCAATACTTCAACACGCTGCAGACACTCGGCATACCATCGCGACTCATCGTGTTTACCAACGACGGACACTGGCCCTCAGGACTCCGCTCCATGCCCCTCTACTACAACGCCCACCTCGAGTGGTTCCACAAGTACCTGGGCGGCGCACCAGCACCCTGGAACAGCGAGAAAATGGCCGACCAGGGCATCGAATGGTGACAAATCGCACCTAAATAGGGAAAAAGACGCGAAAAAAGAAAGCCGCGTCGGATAATTGATGTAACTTTGCGTAACACCGATCAAGTCTTATAAATATGGCTAAATACCCTTCTTGGCAAGACGAATACTGGCTCATGCTCATGCAGCTTTACCTGAAACGGCCGCAGGGCATGAAGCCGCTCTACAGCCGAGGCCTCGTAGACCTCGCACTGGAACTGCATTTCCCACCCGAATACCTGTATCGGAAGATGTTCAAGTTGAGGCAGATCGACACGCCCAACCTGCAACGACTGTGGGACACCTACGCCGACAACCCACGACGGCTGACGCGCGAGGTGAAGCTGCTCAAACGCATGAACGGCTTCGGAAACGCCAGCGAGTTCTACGCAGGAGTGGCGGTCAACGAGTCGTGGGAGAAAGACTTCAAGCCCCTGGAGGGAGTGGAGCCAGAAGGACTCACGCCTGTGATGCTTATCATGATTCTCGACCTCTACTTCCGTCTCACGCCCAACACCATGGTGGTGGAGACGCCCGAGGTGGTGAGCCTGGCCAAAAGCATCAGGACGAAGCCCGAGGAGGTGGTAGGAATCATGCAGGCATATCAGGTGTGCGACCCCTACCTCAACAACCAACACCCCGTGGCCCCCACCCTGCTCGACGCGTGCCAGCAGGTGTGGAAGCGCTTCGGAAACGAAGATCCCGAAAAAATAGCCGCATTGGCGGCACAACTCAAAGATTACTGGAAATAAGGAATGTCACAGAAACTCATTCAAACACAAACGCTGAGTCAGACCCAACAACAACGACTCTCACAGCAACAAATGCTGCAAGTGAAGTTGTTGGAGATGCCATTGGCAGAGCTGGAGCAAAACATCGATGTGGAACTCGACGACAACCCAGCCCTGGAGGCCACGCACGACGATTTTGATGACATCCAAACGGACAACGCATCACACGACAACGAACCGCACGACGCAGCCGACGACAACGCGCAAGACAGCGCCAACGACGACAGCATGGAGACTGCCATGGCCGACGACAACTACGAAAGGAAAAGTGAGCGAGAGGAGCGCGAAGAGGCGCTCGACAACGCTCTGGCCAACCTGGGAAGCGACGACGAGATGCCACAAGCCTCCCCATACGCACAGTCGGACAACAACGACAACGCCGATTATGAGGAAACGGTGTGGGGCGACACCACGTCGTTCTACGACAACCTCAAGGAACAGATGGGAATGCTCGAACTGACCGACCAACAGCAGGAAGTCATGGAGTATCTCATCGGATCGCTCGACGACGACGGGATATTGCGTAAACCATTGGACGATATAACCGACGAGTTGGCCATCTACTACGGAATCGACGTCGCCGAGGCGGAGGTGGAGAACCTATTGCACAAGCTACAGACGTTCGAGCCGGCGGGAATCGGCGCCCGTTCGCTGCAGGAGTGCCTGCTATTGCAGGTGCAACGCAGGCCGGCAGGCAAGCTCAAGGACCTCATGACACGTGTGCTGAACGAGCAATACGAAGAGTTTACCAAGAAACACTGGGACAAGATTGCCGCCGCGCTCAACCTGACAAGTGAGCAGGCGCAAGCCGTACACCAGGAAATACTCAGGCTAAACCCCAAGCCGGGAGCAGCCCTGGGCGAGACCATGGGCCGCAACACCCAGCAAATCACCCCCGACTTCATCGTCGACACCGACGACGAGGGACACATCAGCTTCACCATCAACCATGGGCGCGTGCCCGACCTGAGGGTATCGGCCGACTTCGCCAACATGGTGGACCACTACAAGAACCACAAGCAGGCTATGACGCGCACCGACAAGGAGGCGCTGCTCTACGCCAAGGAGAAGGTGGAGAAAGCGCAAGGCTACATCGAAGCCATACGCCAGCGACACCACACCCTGTACGTAACGATGAAGGCCATCATCAATTGGCAGAAGAAATTCTTCCAAGATGGCGACGAGGCCGACCTCAAGCCGATGGTCCTCAAGGACATTGCCGAGAAGACAGGGCTCGACATCACCACCATCAGCAGGGTCAGCAACCAGAAGTATGCGCAAACACGCTGGGGCACATTCCGCCTCCGATTCTTCTTCACCGACAAATACATCACCAAGGATGGCGAGGAAATGTCGACACGAAAGATCAAACTCGCCCTCAAGGAACTCATTGACAACGAGGACAAGAAGAAGCCGCTCTCAGACGATGTACTGGCTCAGGAGATGAAGAAAAAAGGTTTCCCCGTGGCGCGCCGAACCATCGCCAAGTATCGCGAGCAGCTACATCTGCCCGTGGCACGTCTGCGCAAGGCATAGCGAAGGGCGCACTTCGATTCTTAGCAAAGCACAAATGAAAGAAAAAAACATCATATTGGCCGCACGAGTGATGAGCATGGTGTTCACCCCGTTCTACCTGCCCATCGTCGGACTGCTGGCCTTGTTTATCTTCAGCTACATGAGCTTGTTGCCCACGACCTACAAGCTCACGGTGCTCACCATGGTGTATCTTTTCACCATCCTGCTGCCCACGATGTTTATCCACGTCTATAGGCGCTACCAAGGATGGACCTCTTCAGAGATGGCGCAAAAGGAACGCCGAATGGTTCCCTATGTCATCACCATCCTCTGCTACTTCACCTGTTACTACCTGATGAGCCTGCTGCGCATCCCACAGTTCATGTCCAACATCCTCGTGGCGGCCTTGCTCATACAGATAGCGTGCGCCATCATCAACGTGTGGTGGAAAATCTCCACCCACAGCGCGGCCATAGGCGGCTTCGAGGGGGCACTGGTGGCCTTCTCCATCCTTTTCGCCTTCAACCCCATGGGGTGGTTCTGCACCATCCTCATCATTGCGGGCATGGTGGGAACGAGCCGCATGATACTGCGACAGCACAGCCTCTCGCAAATCATCACCGGCTTTCTCGTGGGCATGGTGCTCGGCTTTTGGGCCATCATCTAACCCATAACCGCGGAGCCAACGGCAAGAAACATAGGAACAAGCAACGCAAATCGACAGGCGCAACGCCTGTATAACATCCGCCTGGGGCGGCAAAACATAACGACATACAACAAAACAACACATAGTATGAAACCATTAGTCAGCATCATTATGGGTTCGACAAGCGACCTTCCTGTCATGGAGAAAGCTTGCAAGTGGTTGGAAGAGCAAGAAATTCCGTTTGAGATGAACGCCCTCTCGGCGCATCGCACACCCGACGCAGTGGAACAATTTGCCAAAGGTGCCAAGGCACGCGGCGTGAAGGTCATCATCGCCGCAGCAGGCATGGCTGCCGCATTGCCCGGCGTCATTGCGGCCTCTACCCCACTGCCCGTCATCGGAGTACCCATCAAGGGCATGCTCGACGGTCTCGACGCCATGCTTTCCATCATTCAGATGCCGCCGGGAATCCCCGTGGCTACGGTTGGTGTGAACGGCGCACAGAATGCCGCCATCCTCGCAGCGGAGATGATCGCCCTCGGCGATGAGGCCATTGCAAACAAGGTAGACGCGTGGAAAGCCAGCCTGGGAAAGAAGATCGAGAAGGCCAACAAGGACCTGGCCGAGATCAAGGACTATAAGTTCAAGTGCTAATTATCAAACGATCGACATGGATTTATTCAATTACCATAGGCGCGAAACGACCGTGGCGCATGTGGGTTCGCTCAACATGGGTGGCGACAACCCCATTCGCATCCAGTCGATGACGACAACCAACACCGACGACACCGAAGGATCGGCAGCCCAATCGGAGCGCATCATCAAGGCCGGAGGCGAGTTGGTGCGCCTCACCACACAAGGCATACGCGAGGCGGAGAACCTGAAGAACATCCAGGAAGCCATCCGACGCGACGGTTTCAACACGCCACTATGCGCCGACATCCACTTCAACCCCAACGTGGCCGACGTGGCGGCGCGCATCGCCGAGAAGGTTCGCATCAATCCTGGCAACTACGTAGACCCGGCACGGAAGTTCGTCAAGCACGAATATACCGATGAGGAGTATGCGCAAGAACTGCAAAAAATCGACGAGCGTTTTGTGCCATTCCTCAACATTTGCAAGGAGCACCACACCGCCGTACGCATCGGTGTGAACCACGGATCGCTCTCCGACCGCATCCGCAACCGCTACGGCGACACGCCGGAAGGCATCGTGGAGAGCTGCATGGAGTTTCTGCGCATCTGCAAACGTGAGCATTTCGACGATGTGGTCATCTCCATCAAGTCGAGCAACACGGTGGTCATGGTGCGCTCCGTGCGCCTGCTGGTCGACACCATGGCCAAGGAAGGCATGAGCTACCCACTCCATCTCGGCGTCACCGAGGCTGGCGAGGGCGAGGACGGACGCATCAAGAGTGCCGTGGGCATTGGCGCCTTGCTGGCCGACGGCATTGGCGACACCATCCGCGTGTCGCTCTCCGAGGAGCCAGAGGCTGAGATTCCCGTGGCGCGCCACTTGGTCGACTACATCAGTCGCAAGGCGGGCCATATCCTCATTCCAGGCGAGGCTTACAGCGGTTTCGACTGGCTGCACCCCACCCGCCGCGCCACCGTAGCCGTTGGCAACATAGGAGGCGATCACGTGCCAGTGGTCATCGCCTCGCGCAACAGCGCCCAACAGGGTGCGACCACTGCACCTTCGGCCAACCAAAAGGCCAAGGCCGACTATATCTACACGGGGTCGGAAGCGCCGACGGATACGCTCAACAACTATATCATAGACTATAACGTGTACGCCGAGCTCACCAACAACGGCACCCTACCCTACGAGCCGCAGGGCAAGGGCACAGGCGCCGCCACGCTCTACCCCATCTTCCCTGTCACCGCCATGCCTTTCATCGGCTTGATCAAGGCTCCCGTGAAGTTCCTTGTGTTGCAATTTGGCACACCGAGCGAGGAGTATTTGGCTTGCCTGAAGGCGCATCCCGAGATTGTGGTGATAGGAACAAGCCACCACCAGAACCGCTTGGGCGACCAGCGTGCGCTGGTGCATGAGATGATGAGGGCAGGCCTGACCAACCCCGTGGTCTTCGCGCAGATGTACAAGCTCAACGACAAGGAGGAGTTCCAACTGCAATCGGCGGCCGATATGGGCGCCCTGATGATGGATGGTCTGACCGACGGTGTGTGGTTGATGAACGACGGCAACATCGCCCAGGACGACATCGACGACACGGCGTTCGGCATTCTGCAAGCCGCACGTCTGCGTACCTCGAAGACCGAGTACATCTCGTGCCCAGGATGCGGACGCACGCTCTACGACCTGCGTGAGACCATCGCGAAGATTCGCAAGGCCACGCAAGACATGAAGGGGCTGAAGATTGGCATCATGGGATGCATCGTGAACGGTCCAGGCGAGATGGCAGACGCCGACTACGGATACGTGGGCGCAGGCCCCAAGCGCGTGTCGCTATATCGCAAACAAGTGTGTGTGGAGAAGAATATTCCCGAGGAAGAGGCTGTGGAACACCTGCTGGCGCTCATCCATAAGGACCAACGGGCAACGGGCGCATAACGCTGCCGCCACCCCACTCCACAGCTTACATAACCGCCAAGCCCATCGCTCGCATCGCCTAAACCCTGCGAAAGTGATGGGCTTGACTGCTTTCTGAACCTAACGACAATGGTTTTTAACCCAAACCGGGCAACGGATAGCAGAGACGGTCCGCTCATATTGGCATCAATAACACACTGATAACCTTCCCATTTCGGTCTAAGAACCGATTGGGGATAAAACCCAACACGGATGGAAACACAAACTACAAAAGAAAAGGAACTGCCGAACCACTACACGGCGTCGGACAACCGCTACGACGACTCAGCCGACCTGTATCGGCGATGCGGCCGGTCGGGCGTGCTGCTCCCCAAGGTGAGCCTCGGCTTTTGGCACAATTTCGGAGGCGTAGACAGCTACGACCGAGCACGCGCCATTGCCCGTTGCGCCTTCGACAACGGCATCACCCATTTTGATTTGGCCAACAACTATGGCCCTCCCTATGGCTCGGCAGAGCAGACGCTGGGCAAACTGATGGACGATGACTTCCGCCCTTATCGCGACGAACTGTTCATTGCCACGAAGGCAGGTTATGACATGTGGCCCGGTCCCTACGGCAACTGGGGATCGCGCAAATATCTCTTCGCCAGTCTGGAGCAGAGTTTGAAGCGCATGAGGCTCGACTATGTCGACCTCTTCTATAGTCACCGCTACGACCCCAAGACGCCGTTGGAGGAGACGTTACAGGCATTGGTCGACATCGTCAGGCAGGGCAAGGCGCTCTATATCGGCATATCGCGCTGGCCGCTTGAGGCGCTTCGCGTGGCCCACAAATACCTAAAGGCCCACGATGTGCCCATGCTCATCTATCAAGGCCGCATCAACCTGCTCGACCGTGAGCCCATCAACGAGGGCATACTCGACTATTGCCAACGTCAAGGCATCGGCTTCATCAGCTTCTCGCCACTGGCACAGGGATTGCTCACCGACCGTTACCTGCACGGGGTGCCCGACGATTCGCGCATGGCACGCAATCATTTCCTGAAGAAAGAACGGCTCACGCCCGAACTGCTCAACTACCTGCAGCGGCTCAACGCCACGGCAACGGAGCGCGGAGAGAGTTTGGCCGAGATGGCGTTGTCGTGGGTGCTGCATCAGCAAGGCATCACCAGCGTGTTGGTGGGGGCCAGCAGTCCCGAACAGTTACAAAAGAACCTACGAAGCGTTCACGCCCAACCATTCGACGAGAACATAGAGGCGATAGTGTAGAAAGCCTACCAAGAGGCGACCTTTCTAACACAAAGACAAAGCGTAAACGCCCCTATCGCCTTCCTCCACGGCAAAGGGCATGAGTGTAATGTAACCATCCGAAATATGCCGACTTGTGCCTTCCGTTTAAGTTGTCGAACTTTGCATCCAAAAAGCAATGTTCAATTTAAATGAGAGCAATCGAATAATGATGTCTCAACACCCCAGTGACATGAGAAT
>OIYX01000538.1_pt1 | contig 13265 bp, 13 predicted proteins | sample 1588431 | NCBI WGS metagenome assembly OIYX01 (sample SAMN03283241) | human gut metagenome | biome: human-associated habitat; material: feces | host: Homo sapiens | place: Peru | collected 2012
GGGGAAATCCGTCCGCCCCCACGAGCCTCCGGCAAAGATCGTGTCGCCGGAGAACAGCGCGTCGCCGCACAGCAGGCTGACCGAGCCTGCCGAATGCCCCGGCGTTTCGAGCACGCGGAAGCGCAGCGCCCCGGCGGCAAGCTCGTCGCCCTCGCGCAGCGCACGCGTCTGCGGCAGCGGCCCGCCGGTCAGCCGCGCCGGGAGCGCCCGGTCTGCCTCATGCAGATACACCGGGCAATGATAGCGCTCCGCGAGCGCCGCGGCCGCGCCGACGTGGTCAAAATGGCCGTGCGTGAGCAGAATACAGCGCGGCGTCAGGCCGCCGCTCTGCAAAAGGCCGAGCAGCCTGCCCGCCTCGTCGCCCGGATCGATCACGGCCGTCTCGCCGTTTTCGTCGGAGACAAAATAACAATTTTCCTGAAGCATTCCGACCGGAATTTTCCGGATTTTCATCTGAATCTCACATCCAATCGTCCGTATCGAGCGGGATCGTGACCGGCCCGTCGTTGCAGGACTCCACCTGCATATCCGCGCCGAATTCGCCGTGCTGCGGCTCGAAGCCACGGACGCGGCAGTCGTCTAAGAAGCGCTCATAGAGCGCGTCTGCAAGCTCCGGCGCGGCCGCGCCGAAGAAGCTCGGGCGTTTGCCCTTTTTGCAGTCGGCGAAGAGCGTGAACTGGCTCACCACGAGCACCTGCCCGCCGACGTCGGCAAGGGAACGGTTCATTTTCCCGTTTTCGTCGCAGAAAATGCGCAGTCCGAGCGCCTTTTCCGCCAATTTATCGCACAGCGCGGGCGTATCGGTCGGTGCGACGCCCAGCAGGATCAGCAGTCCCTTCCCGATTGCGCCGTTGACGCGCCCGTCGATCGTCACGGAGGCGTGCTTCACACGCATCACGACCGCGCGCATCAGTCCTGCCCCCTTCGCACGTCCGTAACGCCCGGGATCGCGCGGATCTTCGTGCGGATGCTCTCCAGCTCCTGCACGTTTTTGACCTCGAAGGTCGCAACGGTGCGCGCCTTCCCGGCGGGCATTTCGCGCGCGGAGATCTCCGAGACCTTGACCTTGGCGGTCGACAGCGCGGTGGCGATGTCCATCCAAAGCCCGCTGCGATCCTCCGAGTCGATCTCGAAGGTCGTGGAGAACGGCTTGTCCTCGGCGGTGTTCCAGTGCACCTGCACCCAGCGCCCCTTCTGCTTGGGGTCGTTGGCGCCGGCGGCGTTGCGGCAGTCCTTGCGGTGGACGGACACGCCGTAGCCGCGCGTAATGAAGCCGATGATCTCGTCTCCGGGGACGGGCGTGCAGCAGCGCGAGAATTTGATCATGCACGAGTCGATGTCCTCGACCGTCACGCCGGAATCCTTGTGGCGGCTCTTGACCGTTTCGGTCTGCTTGGGCGGCTCCTTGGCCGCCGTCTGCTGCCTGCTGGCGCGGGTCAGCTCGTCGCGCACGCGGCCGAAGGCCTTGGCCGCCGTCAGGCCGCCGTAGCCGATGGCGGCGTACATATCGTCCAGCGAGTCGAAGGCCAGCTTGCGCAGCAGCGTCGGCAGCAGCTCGGGATCCTGCACGAGCGACGGATTCACGCCGCCGCGCCGCAGCTCGCCCTCGAAGCTGGCCTTGCCGTGCGCGACGTTCTCCTCGCGCTTTTCCTTTTTGAACCACTGCTTGATCTTCGTGCGCGCCTGATTGGAGTTGCAGATATTCAGCCAGTCGCGGCTCGGCCCCTTGGCGGTCTTGGAGGTCAGGATCTCAACGATGTCGCCGTTTCTCAGGGGCTGGTCGAAGCTGGCAATGCGGTTGTTGACCTTTGCGCCGACCATGGCGTTGCCGACGCCGGAGTGGATCGCATAGGCAAAGTCGATCGGCGTCGAGCCGGAGGGCAGGCTCATGACCTTTCCCTTCGGGGTGAAGACGAAGACCTCGTCGTCGAACATATCGACCTTGAGCGAGTGGATGTAATCCTCGGCGTCGTTTTCCTCCTGCTGCGACTCCAGCAGACGGCGCACCCATTCAAACTGCTTCTCGTCGCCTCCGGCCACGCCCTGCTTATATTTCCAATGCGCGGCGATGCCGTATTCCGCCGTCTCGTGCATCTCCCACGTGCGGATCTGCACCTCGAAGGGGATGCCCTGATGGCCGATGACCGTCGTGTGGAGCGACTGATACATATTGGGCTTCGGCGTGGAGATATAGTCCTTGAAGCGCCCCGGCACCAGATTGAACAGGTCGTGAATGTGGCCGAGGACGTTATAGCAGTCCGGGATGGAATCGACGATCACGCGGAAGGCGTACATGTCGTAAAGCTCGTCGATCGTCTTGTTCTGCGCCTTCATCTTGCGGTAGATGGAATAGACGTGCTTGATGCGGCCGTAGATCGTCCCGTGGATGCCCACGGAGGACAGCCGCGTCGTGATGGTCGTCTGGATCTCCTTCATGAAGCGGTCGGCCTCGGCCTGATGGGCGTCGAGATAGGTCATGATGTCGTTATAGCCCGCGGGGTCGAGGTATTTCAGGCTGGTGTCCTCCAGCTCCCATTTGATCTTCTGCATACCGAGACGGTGCGCCAGCGGGGCGTAAATATCCATCGTCTCGCGGGATTTTGAGATCTGCTTGGCCGGGGTCTGGTATTCCATTGTGCGCGTGTTGTGCAGCCGGTCGCAGATCTTGATGAGCACCACGCGGATGTCCTTGCTCATGGCCATGAACATCTTGCGCAGATTCTCCATTTGCTGCTCCTCGAGCGTGGAATACTCCACGCGCGTCAGCTTGGTGACGCCCTCGACCAGCGCCGCGACGGTCGCGCCGAAGCGGCGGGAGATCTCGTCATAGGTCGAGTCGGTGTCCTCGATGCAGTCGTGCAGGATCGCGCCGAGGATGGCGTCGGTATCCAGCCCGGTCTCGGCGACGATCTCGGCGACGGCCAGCGGGTGGATGATATAAGGCGAGCCGTCCTTGCGGAGCTGCCCGTCGTGCTTGGCGCGGGCATAGTCCACGGCGCGGTTGATAACGGAAAGGTCGGCCTGCGGGCAATGCTGCGCGATGGTCTTCATCATGCTGTTATAATGGTCCTGAAAGGTTTCCAAATTCAGCTCTCTCCCTTCAAAGCGCGGTAGAGCGCGCTGTTTTCCAGCGCCGAGCGGACGCTGCCGTCTGCCAGCGTGAGCGTCAGCATCGCGCCGTCGCGCCGGACGGTCAGCAGCCGCAGCTCCGCAAGGATCGCCACACAGGGCAGCGTGCGCTCCGGGCTGTGGCGCGGGCAAAGCGTTGAAACGGCGCGGCACAGGGCGCTGCGGTCGCAGCGCAGCGTCCGGTTCCGGTCGGCCGCGCGGCAGAGATAGCGCCAAACGTCGGCGACGTCCCTGCGCTGCGGCGCGAGCGCCGCGCGCTCCTCGCCCGTCAGACACTGCCCCGCGCGATAGCGGTCGAACAGCCCGGCAGGCGTATAGCGGCGCAGGTCGAGCACCTGAAGCTGCACGCTGCGCACATTTCGGAATTCATTGATCTGAGCGTGGAACGCAACGTCCACGCGGTCGCCGGCGTGCAGCCTCTCGGCCAGCGCCCCGGCGGAAAAATAGATCGCCTGCAGGCTGACGCCGTCCGCGCTGCGAAGCTGCATCCGCAGATGCTTTCCTCCGCCGACGGTGCCGACGCGCTCGACGTCCGCCCCGCTCAGGCAGAGCACCGGCTTGGGGCAGCCCGCGCCGCACGGCTCGAGCCGGTCGAGCGCGGCGATCTCCGGCTCGGTCAGCAGCCGCGCCGGAACGGCGCAGTCGATCTCCAGCGCGGGCTGCCCTGCGCCGGAATCCCGGTGCGCCTGCACCCGGCGGCACATTTCGCGCCGAAACACGTCGATATTCTCGCGCGGGATGGTGAAGCCCGCGGCAAATTCATGCCCGCCGTAGCCCTCCAGCAGGGGCGCAAGCTCCTGAAGCGAGCGAAACAGGTTGAAGCCGCCGTAGGAGCGCGAGGAAGCCTTGCCGTGCTCCCCGTTCATGCAGATCAGGAAGGTCGGCCGGCAGAATTCCTCGCACAGGCGCGAGGCAACGATGCCGATGACGCCCTGATGCCAGTTCTCCCCGGCCAGCACGAGGGCGCTGTCGTCCGGGTGCTCGCGGCGCACCATCTCGCTTGCCTCGCGGTAAATTTCGCTCTCCGTGGACTGCCGCTCGCGGTTGAGCCGGCAAAGCGTCTCGGCCAGCTCCCGCGCCTGCGCCGGATCGTCCGAGAGGAAGAGCTGCACGGCCAGCTCGGCGTGCTCCATGCGCCCGGCGGCGTTGATGCGCGGCGCGAGCACATAGCCAATGGTCGAGGCCGTGACCGGCTGCCCGCCGCACGAGCAGGCCTCCGTCAGCGCGCGCAGACCGAGGCGGTGCGGCCGCTGCAGATCGGCAAGCCCCATCACGACCAGCCGCCGGTTCTCCCCGCGCAGGGGCATGACGTCCGCAACGGTGCCGAGACAGACCAGATCGCAGTAGCGCTGCGCCATGCGCTCCTGATCGCCCTCGAGCGCCGCCGCCAGCTTGAAGGCAACGCCCACGCCCGACAGGTCGGTGTGCGGATAGGTGCGGTCGGGGCGGTGCGGGTCGACCACGGCGTCGGCCTGCGGGAGCGTCGGGCGGCACTCGTGGTGGTCGGTGATGACCAGACGCACGCCCAGCTCGCGGCACAGCCGCGCCTCCTCGAGCGCCGTGATGCCGCAGTCGACCGAGACGATCAGCCCCACGCCCTGCGCGGCAAGCTCCCGGATCGCCCCGGCATTGAGGCCGTAGCCCTCCTCGAGCCGCCCGGGGATGTGATAAATGCAATCCGCGCCGCGCGAGCGCAGATAATCCGTCAAAAGGCAGGTCGCCGTGATGCCGTCGACGTCATAATCGCCGAAGACGGCAATGCGCGTCCCGTCGCGCAGCGCCTGCTCGATGACCGCGACGGCGCGCTCCATTTCCCTGAGCAGCAGCGGACTTTCCAGCGCGCCGTCCGTGCGCAAAAGCGCCTCGGCCTGCTCCTCCGTCGCGCAGCCGCGCGCGCTGAGCACCCGCGCCGTCAGTGCGCCGTAGCGCGGCGCAAGCGCCTCCACGACCGCCGCGTCGGGCCGCCCGATCTTCCATGTTCCGTACTTCAAAACAAAAGCCACATCCACATTCCGGGGACGCGCCGTCTTGCAGACGCGAACCCCCATTTTTTCTTTTTATTATATCAAAAAAACCGGCGCGGTACAATACCGTGCCGGCGGAAAATCGCAAATTCCGCAGATTTGTTTTTCTCGTTATGCATTGTTACGTTTTGTTTGTGTCATCATGTTATTTTCTTCATAAAATCGTAAATATTTCGTAAATTCTTCCTGCGGTCACTTGTAAATGCGGCTGAAACCGCTATAATTGTCAGTAGGTGATGCATATGTTTCGACGCTTGTCCGAGTCCCTGCGCCGCTTCATGTACGGGCGGTATGGCTCCGACAATTTCAATCTGTTTTTGCTGGGCGCGGCGGTGTGCCTGAGTCTGCTGAATAATCTGCTCTCCGTGCTCTTCCGCGGGCGGGCGTTCTATGCCCTCGGCGTCTGGCCGGTGCTGTCGCTTTTGGTCTACGCCATGCTGGGCTATGCGCTTTTCCGCCTGCTCTCGCGAAACATTTACCGCAGGCAGCGCGAAAACCGGGCGTTCCGCGGGTTTTGGACGCGCCTGACCGACCGGAAAAACCGCTACTTCCGCTGCCCGAGCTGCCGGCAGTCGATGCGCGTTCCGCGCCATCGCGGCAAGCTCAAGATCCGCTGCCCCAAATGCGGCGCGCAATTCACGCGAAAAACATAAGATTCAGATAGAAAAACGGTGGGTTTCCGATCGGAAGCCCACCGTTTTTTTCGGAAAATGCGCTCATCGGACGAGGTCAAAAACACCCGCCCGGTCGAGCAGCGTGAGCAGCCGCAGGCTGTCCTCTCCGAGATCGAGCCGCCGCGCCTCCCCCTCGCCCCAGCCGTCGAGCAGTCCGCGCCGCGCCAGCTTCTCCAGCGTGGCGCGGTAGCGCGGGGTCTTCACGTCCTGAAGCAGCTCGTAGCGCGTCTCGGGCAGCGACAGCCCGCAGGCCTCGGCGATGAGCGCGGCCTCCGCCTCGGCCAGACGGCGCAGGTTTTCGTCCGAGCGCAGCCACTGCGCCGTGCGCGGGTTGGTGTGGAAGCTGTGCTCCACGTGCAGCGCGACCGCGCCCGTCTGCGCTGCGATACGCATCACGGGGTCATGATCCGCGTCCCGCGCGGCGCTGCGGCGCACAAGAAACTGCGGCGGCTGCCGCGTTCCCATCACGTCGGCGATCACCTCCGACAGCTCCTGCGCGAGCCGCTCGCCCCGGCGGCTTGCCGGATAGAGCACCGAGACATAGTCCACGTTTTCGTTGTGCCCGCTGGCAACGGCGTTGCTGTGCAGGCTCAGCAGCAGTGCGCAGCCGCGCCCCATCCGTCCCCGCTCGCCGTCCGACGGGTCGTCCGTCACGCGGCCGCGCGTGCAGACCACCTCCGCGCCGTAGCGCTCAAGCGCCCGCCGCAGAAAACGCGCCAGCGTGAACATCCGCGTGCCCTCGCAGTAGGCCTCATTGGCCGGGCTGGGGTTGCTGCCGAAGGTATGTCCGGGGTCGATGCAGATCCTCATCGCTCGCCTCTGCTCCCGCCGCGCTCATACTGCGTGCCGAAATAGAAGCCGACGATCACGGTGTAGACGGTCAAAAACTGTTGCCCGCCGATCGTCCCGAACAGCGTCAGCAGACTGAAAACGAGCGTCGCCGTGAGCGTGACGAGCGACTTGATCGTTAAGAGCCTGCCGAGCCGTTCCTGCACCGTCGTCTCAGACGGTGCGCTCGAGGTCGTCGAGCCGGTGCCCGACGGCTCTGAGCTTTTCCTCAAGTACGGGGATGCGTTCTCCGAAGCCATTGTGCTTGTCCACCTTTCGTTCCAATTGCTCCAACCGGTAGTTGGTCAGCTTTGAGGAGGCGATCACGCCGCCGAAGCTGCCGATCAGCGTTCCCGCCAACGACAGCAGCGCAACGATCAGTTCGCTTTTCACGGTCTTCACCTCCTCAACCATAGGCTCGAAAGGGCACAAAATTGCCGCAAAATGTGCAACAAGCGCGCATTCCGCGAAAAAAATCACCCCAGCCCGCCCGCAAGACGAAAGAGCAAGCCCTCGCCCGCGCGCCCTCAAGCCAGCTCGGTTTGTCCGCAGCAGAACCCGTCGATTTCTCTCCCCACGGCAGTCCCCGTCGGTTTTCCCACGACAGAACCTGTCGGTTTCCACCGCGACAGAACCTGTCGATTTTCCCGCGACAGACCCCGTCGATTTCTCTTCCCACGACAGAATATGTCGATTTTCCCGCGACAGACCCCGTCGGTTTTCCCGCAAAACCGATCAAATCTGTCATTGCGAGGAGCGAAGCGACGCGGCAATCTTTAAGGTATCGTCGCGGGATGCCGTAACGACAGAAGCAGCCGGTTTCCCCTCGACAGAACCTACCAGCTCCCCCGCGACGGCACAGGACGTCGGTTTTCACAAGAAAACCCATCAATCATGTCATTGCGAGGAGCGAAGCGACGCGGCAATCTTTAAGGTATCGACGCGGGATGCCGTAACGACAGAAGCAGCACGCAAGCGCCAAGGGAGAAGCTCCTGCGCTTGCGTGCTGTTTTTCAAATGTGCAATAATCTTTTTTGAATGCGTTTTGTTCTTTTTCGTTTTCGGATGCATGATGTTTTTTTGCTCCGGGATGCCATGCTGCCAAGTTAAAGATTGCCGCGTCGGGCGCACGCGCCCTCCTCGCAATGACACATCGGGGGCGAGTGCGCGTTTTTCGGGACGCGGTTCTTCAGCAGCCCTCCTCACAGTGACACGTTGGGGGAAAACGGTGGGGCGCGGGGCGTAGGGGCGGCGCAGGGAACGTCGGGGCGCGGAAGCGTCGGCTCGCGCGGAATCGTCGGTTCGCGCGGGGCATTGGAACGGCGCGGCAGAGCTATGAGCCGACAATCGTCACAATATAGCCGTCGACGTTGTTTCCGCTGACGGTGAAGGCGCGATCGGTCGGCACGACGAGGCGCCCGGCCGGGCAAAAATACAGCTCATAGGCCGTGCCGAGGCACTCGACGGTCAGATGCTCGCCGTCAAAGGGGCAGCGGCGCAGCCGGTCGATGTACTCCTCCAGACACAGGCCGTCAGCCGCCATCAGATAACTGTGCGGCAGGCCGACATAGCGATAGTGCCAGGATTCATAGGCGATGCCGGTGAGGTCGGTCTTGTCGGCCGGATAGCGCAGGACGAAGCCGTATTCCCACGCGTGGTCGGCCGCCCATTGGTACGCCCCCGTGCCGGAAAACCCGCCGCTCTCGTTCGTCTCCGGAAAATAGGTGTCCAGATCGAGCACAAGCCCGGTGTGGTGCTCACTATGGCCGGGCAGCGCCAGATAGCAGTCGGCATAGGCCTGCCCGTTGTTTTGGACGGCTCTGTCATAGAGCTGCTGCTGCTCGGCAAACGATCGATGCGCCGCGACCACGGTGACCTCCCAGATGCCGCTTTGGTCAAAAAAGTCGTCGAGCCACGCGTTCAGCGCCTCGATGACCTCCGGCCGCAGGCCGAGCTCCGTGCTGCGCACGCCGTAGTGGATCGAGCGCAGGTCGTTGATCGAGACCGTCTCGACGCCGTCCGGGTCAAAGCCGAAGGCCCGGTTCACCAGCACGAGCGTGCCGTCAGACAGCGGCGGCAGGACGTACTCCTCGCGGTAGCCCGCGGGAAGCGGCGCGGGCTGCTCCGTCTCCGGCTCCGTCTGCTCCGTCTGCTTCGTCTCAGGCTCGGGCTCCTCCGTCTCCGGCGCGTCCTGCATTGCTTGCAGCCGCTCGGTCGGCGGCGCAGGCGTCTCGGTCTCGGCGGACGCCGTCTCAGGCGCCTGCCGGCTCTTCCTCGCGTGCGCGCCGAGCAGCGTCAGCAGCAGCGCCGCCGCAGCCAGCACGAGCAGAGCGTAAAGCCCCAAACGCCGGAACAGCCGCCGTTTTTCTTCCGTTTTTTGCATACACAGATTCCTTTCTTCCGATAACCTCCGATAAAATGCGGGCGACTCCGCCGAAAAGCGCGCAGAGTCGCCCGAGCTATTTATTTGCTCAGCAGGAACCAGATCAGGACGATCACGCCGAGGACGATACGATACCAGCCGAAGGCGGTGAAATCGTGCTTCTTGATGTAATTCATCAGGAACTTGATCGCAATGACCGACACGACGAAGGCCACGACCATCGCCAGCAGGAGCACGGCGAGCTGCGTGCCGGTGAAGTGCAGGCCGAATTTGACGAGCTTGAGCAGCGACGCGCCGAACATGACCGGGATCGCGAGGAAGAAGGTGTATTCCGCAGCCGTCTCGCGCGAGGCGCCGATCAGGATGCCGCCGAGGATGGTCGCGCCGGAGCGCGAGGTGCCCGGAACGAGCGCCAGCACCTGAAACACGCCGATGAGGGCGGCGTCCTTCCATGTGAGCGCCGCGACGGAGCCGACGCGCGGCTTGCGCGAGCGGTTGAAGCGCTCGACGAAGAGGAAGCCCACGCCGTAGAGAATGAGCATCGCAGCGACCACGACGCCGTTATAAAGGTGCGCGTCCATCCAGTCGTCGAGCGGCAGGCCGATGAGGATGGCCGGCAGGCAGGAGACGGCGATCTTCAGCCACATGACGATCTTGTCCATGTAGCAATAGCGGTCGCAGAAATTTTGCAGACCGCCGACGAAGGCGTTGTCGCTGTGCGCGGCGAACCACGAATGGCGCGGCAGACGCTTGCGGTGGAAGGGCCAGAGCTTGCTGAAATACAGCACCACGACCGCCAAAATCGCGCCGAACTGGATCACGACCATGAACATGTTCATGAAGTCCTCGGTCAGAACGGGGTGGTTCGGCGTTTTCCAGAAGCTGTCAACGAGAATCATGTGGCCGGTGCTGCTGATGGGCAGCCACTCGGTGATGCCCTCGACGATGCCGAGAAAGATCACCTTCAGCCAATCCAAAAAAACCATATGCTGCAGTCGAATCCTTTCAAAAAAACAGTTATAGCTCGCGCAGAGCGTCGACCAGCGCGGTTTTCGCGTTGGTTTTCTCGTCCTTGTATTTCACGATGCGCGCCGGCGCGCCGGCAACGACGGCGTTCTCGGGCACATCCTGCGTCACGACCGAGCCGGCTGCCACGACCGCGCCGCTGCCGACGCGGACGCCCTCGAGCACGACGGCATTCGCGCCGATGACCACGTCGTCTCCGACCGTGACCGGCTGCGCGCTGGGCGGCTCGATGACGCCCGCGAGCACGGCGCCCGCCGCAATGTGGCAGCGCTTGCCGACGGTCGCGCGGCCGCCGAGCACGGCGCCCATGTCGATCATGGTGCCCTCGCCCACGACGGCGCCGATGTTCAGGATCGCGCCCATCATGATCACGGCGTTGTCCCCGACCGTCACGCCCTCGCGGAGGATCGCGCCCGGCTCAATGCGCGCATGCAGCGCCTTGAGGTCGAGCATCGGCAGCGCGGAGTTGCGCGCGTCGTTTTCGACGTGGAGCGCGGCAATGCGCTCGCGGTTTGCCTCGAGCTGGGGGCGCAGAAGCTCCCAGTCTCCGTAAAGGATATGCAGGCCGCTGCCGCCGCAGAAGTCCTCCACGCCGGAAAAGGTACACGGCGCCTTGACCGTCAGCGTCACGCGCACCGGCGTTTTCTTCTCCGCCGTGCGGATCTTTTCAATTATTTCGTATGCGTCCATGGCAGTTACCTCACTGTGCGCTTGCGCTGGATCATTTCGCGCCAATCCAGATCGCCGCGCTGAAGCCCGAGGATGAGCATCTCGGCCGAGGCCAGATTGGTCGCGACGGGGACGTTGTAGGTGTCGCACAGGTGCAGCGTCTGCACGATCTGCTGATCCTCCCATGGGTCGATGTTGTTCGGGTCGGCGAACATGATGACCATGTCGATCTCGTTATAGGCGACGCGGGCGTCGACCTGCTGGCGGCCGCCCTGATTGTGCGAAAGGAACAGCGTGATCGGCAGACCCGTGGCCTCGGAGACCAGCCGCCCGGTCGTGGCGGTCGCCGACAGGCTGTGCTTGGCAAGGATGCTTTTGTATGCGGTGCAGAACTGCACCATCAGCTCTTTTTTCTTGTCGTGTGCCATCAGTGTGATGTTCATAAGCTCACCTCAAAATTTCATCAACGGTACGGAAACGCCGCGCAGGCGGCGGGAGATACGCAGGCAGGCCTCGGCCGCGCCCTCCGTCGCGGCAAGCACCAGCGGGCAGCCGCGCGCGGCCGCAAGCATTACCATCGGGTCCTCGGGAACAAGCCCCAGCAGCGGCAGGCCGACGCTGTCCATCATGTCGTCAACGGTCAGCTCCATCTTGCGGAAGAGCCTCGGCGTGACGCGGTTGACGATCAGCGAAAGGTTTTCCTTCCCGGCGAGCGCGAGCCGGTCTGCGGCGCAGGCCGCGTCGCGCATGCTTGCCGGATCCGGCGTGGAGACGACGAGGCAGCGGTCGGCGAAGGCCGTCGCGAGGCGGAAGCCCGCCCCCACGCCCGCAGGCGCGTCGATCAGGCAGAAGTCGAAGCGCTCGCGCGCCGCCTCGAGCAGCCCTCGGAAGGCCGCGAGATCCGGCTGCGGCTCCTCGCGGAAGGGCGCGGTCAGAAGGAACAGGTTCTCCAGACGGGGGTGCGGCGTCGCGTCTGCAAGCTCATACAGGCCGCTCATCACGTCGGTGAAGGTGATGGCGGACTGCTCGCTCATGCCGAGCGCAATGTCCAGATTGCGCAGACCGATGTCTGCGTCGATGCAGAGCACCCGCTTGCCCTCGGCGGCCAAGCAAGAGGCGACCCCCGCGCAGACCGACGTTTTCCCGGTCCCGCCCTTTCCGGAGATCACCGAAAGAATCTCGCCCATTCAGGCACCCCCCAAATACGTACATATACAATTTTATTATAGCCGATTGATTCTGTGATTTCAACCAGTTTTTCTTCTATTTTGCGTGGTATCCTCAGAAAAGCGCCGAATTTTCCGTCTTGACGCCGGATAAACGGCCGTCCGGCCGCCCTGCGGCGCATAATTTCCGCTTGCAATTCTTCCGGGCGAAAGCTATAATATTTTCGGGAAAACAAACGGAAAGGGGTGAAAATTTTGGCAAAGAAAGAGAAGAAAAAGGGCTTTTTTCAGGAGTTTCGCGAATTTGCGATGCAGGGCAGCCTGTTCGACATGGCGATCGGCGTGATCGTCGGCGGCATTTTCAAGGATCTCGTGACCGCGTTCACCGACAAGCTTCTGATGCCGATCCTGTCGATCTTCACCGGGAGCATCGATTTTTCCGCGTGGAGGATCGAGCTGCCCTCCCTGTTCGGCGAAAAGCTCGCAGAGGACGGCACGGTCGTGAAGAACTACCTCGAATTTGGCAGCTTCCTGTCCTCGCTCATCAGCTTCCTGATCTTGGCATTCGTGATCTTCCTGATGGTCAAGGGCGTCAACCGCGTGCGTGAGCTGGGCAAGAAGCAGGAGGAGGAAGCGCCCGCAGAGCCGCCGAAGCCCTCGAACGAGGAAGTGCTGCTGACCGAGATCCGCGACCTGCTCAAGGAGAAGCAGTAACGCAGACGCCAAACGGCGCCGCCGCAAACCTTCAAACGTCTTATCCGCAAGGCTCGGCAGGTTTTTGCCCGGCCTTGGGAAGCTCTGATTCAATCGCAAGAGTGGTCAGCGAGGGATTTTGTTCCAAGTTGAGGTTTGGAAATCGCAGGAATCCTTTTCGTATTTCAAGATTTTCAAACCGATAAGTTGGGGCGAAAGACCCGCTGAGCGCCGCAGCCGATTGATTCAGAGCTTCCCTTGCTTTTTTGCGCGGAATTTGCTACAATTGGCCTCGTCGGGTCGGGTTTGACGCCGCACGAACCGTGCGGCATTCGGAAACAGGTGCAAAGCCTGTGCGGGACCACCGCCGTAAACGGAACCGCCGCATCTGCGGCAAAGCGAATCGGCCGACGTCCGCCGCAGGACGCCGCAGCCATTGGGGCGCAAGCCCTGAGAAGGCGCCGCTCCGCCTCCGTGAGCCGGAAGACGGCCCAACGAACGAAGCTGCCGTGTATCCGGCCGGCATTTTTGCCGCTTCGTTCCCCCGGCGAAAATTTATCATAAGGAGAAGGATACCATGAAGCAACATTTTTCGCGTTCCCTGATCTGTCTCATCCTTGTGCTCCTGCTTGCGGCGGCAGGATTGCAGGGCTGCGCCCCCAAAGCCCCGGAG
>OIYX01000539.1_pt1 | contig 13256 bp, 10 predicted proteins | sample 1588431 | NCBI WGS metagenome assembly OIYX01 (sample SAMN03283241) | human gut metagenome | biome: human-associated habitat; material: feces | host: Homo sapiens | place: Peru | collected 2012
ATACTCCGCGGCGCTTCCATATTTTATGCGCCGCACCACCCCCGTTGAACCCTCTGAACCTGTTGAACCCGCTCCCCCTCTTTCGCACGCAATCAAAGGGCGGCACGCCCGAGGGGCTAACCCTTAACCCTATTTTCTGAAAGGAGCTGACGATCCACGAAGTACAGACAGAATATCCTGATCCTTATCGCAAGCATGTTCCTTGTATCTATCGGCTACACGATGGTCATTCCTTTCCTGCCTCTCTATCTTTTGGAGATCGGGGTACCGGAAGAGAGTATCGCACTTTGGACGGGCATCGTATTCTCGAGCTGCTTTCTGGTGGCGGGCATCATGGGGCCTATCTGGGGAAAGATGGCGGATACGAGGGGTAAGAAGCAGATGGCGATTCGCGCGGCGGTGCTGCTCGGCTTTTCCTACCTTTTCTGCGGGTTGTCTCAGAATGCCTGGCAGATGACAGCGGCTCGTGCCTTTATGGGATTCTCGAATGGCTTCGTCGCAGCGTCGATGGCGATCATCTCCGTCAGTGCGGATCCGAAGAACTTGGGAGCTACGCTTGGAATGGGGCAGACGGCGCTCATCGTGGGCGGCATCGCAGGGCCTCTTGTGGGAGGGACGCTGGCGCATCTCATCGGTATACGGAATACCTTCTTCATTTCTGCGGCGTTCCTTTGGTTCGTCGCCGTGCTCGTCATCCTCTATGTCAGAGAGTCGAAGCTGGGGATGGTGAAAAAGGTGGAATCAAAGGCGACCACCATCGGGGAAGACCTCTCGTATGCCTTCCATAATGGGCATCTGCGGGAGATCCTCTTCATCGCCTTCGGTTTGCAGACGACGATCCTCATGATCCAGCCGGTGACGGCGCTTTACGTTTCCGAGCTTTTGGATGGCATGGGAAATGTGGAGCTCATTTCCGGCTTCATCATGAGCAGCGGCGGCATCGCAGGCGCACTCACGACGACGCTGTGGGGAAAATTCGGCCAGCGCAAAGGCTATTATTTTGCCATCTGTCTCACGCTGCTTGCTGCGGGATGCCTGACGATAGCGCAGTCCATACCGGACACGGTCGTGGGCTTCGGCCTTTGTCAGTTCCTCGTCGGGTGCTTTGTGATCGGTGTCAATCCTTCGCTCAATGCGGCGATGGTCATGTACACGCCGGATGATTTCCGCGGCCGCGTCTTTGGCCTTTTCAATACGGCGCAGCAGTTTGGCAATATGGTGGGACCGCTCGTCTCCTCTGCGATCTCCATGATGGCAGGGATCTGGGAAGTCTACGCCATCGCTGGTCTGATCCAGCTTTCTCTCGGGATGAAAATCTACCTCGGGCGTGTCCGAAAGGGAGAGCTGGGGAAATAGAATCAGGGAAACTCTGTCAACGGTTCGCGAAAGCGAACCGTTTTTTGCGTGTCCATAGCTTCAAAAGATGCGGGTTTCTCAGCTGAAAAAATTCTGATCTCATCGGAGATGCCAAGCGCATAGAAACTGGGGATGCGTTTTTCTTGATGATACACTTGGAGAATTACATTTCTCCGGTTGCTCTATTGCTTTTTTATTTACCGATTTGATACAATCATAAAAAATTAACGTTCTTTAAGGGGGTTATCATGCGTCATAAGGGTATCATGGGTATCATCCTTGGGATCTGTCTCATGGGTCTCTTTCTTGCAGGCTGCGGTATGCCTCAGGGGACGCCGCAGAAGGATGAGCGTCCGGTGATCAAGCTGGGGAGTGACCGTTATCCGCCTTTCAATTATTTTGATGAAGACGGTGTGCCGACGGGGATCGATGTGGATCTTGCGACAGAGGCTTTCGGTCGAATGGGGTATCAAGTCGAAGTGCATAACATCGACTGGGAGAAGAAGAAAGACCTTTTGAAGAGCGGAGAGCTGGACTGCATCATGGGTTGCTTTTCCATGGAAGGACGTCTGAATGACTACCGGTGGGCGGGTCCGTACATGGTGAGCCGTCAGGTGGTCGCAGTGAATCCCGAGAGTGACATTTACCACTTGCAGGATCTTGCTGGAAAAACAGTGGCGGTACAGTCGACCACGAAGCCGGAAGGCATCTTCCTTCGAGGAAATGATCCTCGCATTCCTAAGCTGGAGAATCTTCTCAGCATGGGAGATCGCGCACTGATCTATACACTTCTCGGCAAAGGCTATGCGGATGCCATTGGAGCGCACGAGGCTTCCATCCTCCAGTACATGAAGGACTATGATATGGAGTATCGCATCCTTCCTGAGCCGCTCATGACGGTCGGGATCGGCGTGGCTTTCGATAAGGAGGACCGCCGCGGTCTTTGCCAGGAGCTTGATAAGACCCTTCGCGAGATGAGGCAGGATGGGACGTCGGAGAAGATCATCGGAAAGTATTTAGAAAATCCGAAACAGTATCTGGAGGTGGAGAAGCTTGCTTACTGATAAAGCGTCCATCCAAAAAGGCATCCGTTTCTGGTCGGTCGGGATCCTTGGCGGGCTGCTGGTCATGCTCGGCGCTTCGCTCTATTTCATCGATCAAGAAAAGAAGGAGGCGGAAGCGCGTCTCTATGAAACGGCGGAATATGTGAAGGTACAGAGTTCAAGTGTCACACACTACAATGAAGCATTGGAGTCCCAGTCGCTTTTGCGGCTCATCGAAAGCGTGCGTCAGGTAGGGATAAACATCAAGGCGGAGAAAGAGACAGGACGCAGTACGGAGGAGGCGCTGCTGCAGCAGAATATCCGTGGGCTGTGGCTTTCCGGCATTCTGCTTCTTGACGAGAAAGGAGAGAAAACGGAGTCGTTCACCAAGATGCCTTCTGCAGAAGAAGCGCTCGCAGGCATCCTATCCAGAGATGTCGTGAAAGACTGCGCCCGTTATCCGGAGAAAACCTATTCGCAGCGTCTTCACCTCCCGGATGGGGCCTATATCGATATGGCTGCCTGCGGACGCATGGACAAGCCGGGCATCATCGTCGCGTATAACTACACACCCGCTTCGTATGCCAGAACTTACACGCTCATGATCCAAAGTCTGCTTGCAGGGTACAATCCCCTGACGGATGGCACCATCCTTGTCGCGGATGACGGACAGGTCATCGCTTCGAATGATCAAGCGCTGATCGGAGAAGAGACGAAGCATCTCCCTGTGGTGCAGGCCTTGAAAGAAAGTGCGGGCAGCCGGCAACTCGTGAATATCAGTGAAGAAGCGGTCTATGGCATCATGCTTCGCCAGCGCGACCACTACATCTATGTATATCTGCCGGATACACAAGTATTTGCCGCACTCCCGCAAAATCTGGGCATCGCTTTCGCTTTATATCTTCTTACTTTATTAGGATTATTTATGTATCGCTACCGGGAACAGATGCTGCACCAGAAAGAAGAGAAGGAGAGGGAAGAGACATACCGCAAGAGCCTTCAGGAAGAGGCTCGCCGGGCAGATGCCGCCAATGTCGCGAAGACAGAATTTCTCCAGCGCATGAGCCATGATATCCGTACACCGATCAATGGCATCATTGGCATGCTGGCGGTGGCAGAGCACTATCCCGATGATTTGAAAAAGCAGGTCGAATGTCGTGAGAAGATCAGTAAAGCGTCCCAACTGCTCCTGGAGCTCATCAATGAAGTGCTTGATATGGGGAAACTGGAGTCCGGTGAAGTCGTGCTCGAAGAGAAATCCTTCCATCTGCAGGAGCTTTTGAATGAAGTACTTACCGTTATCGAAAAGCTGGCACAGGAAAGAGGTATCGAAGTCATCAAGAGGGATCTTTCCGTTACACACTGGAATCTCATAGGCAGTCCGGGTCACCTGAAGCGTCTTTTGATGAATATCATGGGTAACGCTGTGAAGTACAATAAAGATCATGGGAAAATCATACTCAGCCTCCGGGAAGATGAGAGTGAGGATGGCCGCGCTTTTTATACGTTTATTTGTGAGGATACCGGGATCGGTATGAGTGAGGAGTACCAGAAACGAATCTTTGAACCCTTCACTCGCGAAGACGAAAGTGTCAAAACCCTCTACAACGGTACGGGACTTGGCATGCCGATCGCAAAGAAACTCACGGAAACCATGGGCGGCAGTATTTCCTTTACCAGCCAAAGGGGCGAAGGGACGACGTTCACGGTGAAGCTCCCCTTCCTGATCGACAAGGCAGCCGGCAAAGCCGAGGAAACGACCGAAGAAGCCGAGGCGTCGATCAAGGGTGTCCGTATTCTTCTTGTCGAAGACAATGAGCTCAACATGGAGATCTCGGAATTTATTGTCGCAGAAAAGGGCGCCGTCGTCACGAAAGCATGGAACGGAAAAGAGGCTGTCGAGACTTTTGCAAATGCGCCCGAAGGTGCATTCGATGTGATCCTGATGGATGTCATGATGCCAGTCATGGATGGCTGCAAGGCTGCCAAAGAGATCCGGGCTCTTCCCCGCAAGGATGCGAAGACGATCCCCATCATTGCCATGACGGCGAATGCTTTCACAGATGATAAAATTCGCACTCGGGAAGCGGGGATGAATGAACACCTGTCCAAGCCGCTTGCGCCGGACCTTGTCGTGAAAACCATTACAAAGTTTTTGGAGAAGAAGTGACTAGAGACTAGTGGCTAGGGATTAGGCGTCTCGAGTGACTAGGGACTGGTGACTGGAGACTAGGAGACTAGGAGACTAGAAGACTAGAAGACTAGAAGACATCAGTCTCTCGTATCGTCATTTCGAGCGAAGCGAGAAATCTTTACTGTACTGTGGGAATCAGCGTGTATGCACCGAGGAAAAACGATGTCCTGGTATTGCCTCACATCAGGCGATGAGCGTTCTGCAATAAAGATCGAGGGCTACGCTCGAAATGACGATGCGCGCGAAGCGCTATCAAAACTCCGCGGCGCTTAGATCCTTCGACTCAGTTCTCATATTTCAGATAAGCCATTTTTTAACACACGACGTTTTTCTCCGCTCAGGATGACGAAATGCGCCGCACCGCACCTGCTGAACCTGCTCACTCCTTTCGCTGGCAGTCAATGGGACGACACGCCTAGATGGCTAACCCTGAACTTTTTCCTTTTTAGAAAAATTTAATCCCCATACGCTTGCCTTCCGTAGTATAATACAGATAGGAAATAATCTATGTGTATAGGATGGGAGGTCTTTCATATGTATACTCTTTCCAATGAAGAATTTAACGGAAAAATCCCGCAGATTGACCCGAATGCATTTGTGGCTCCGCAGGTATTCCTTTCCGGTGATGTCCGGATCGGAAAGTATGCGAGTGTCTGGCCGGGTGTCGTAGCCAGAGGGGACGTGAACTACATCTCCATCGGGGAATGTACGAATGTACAGGATCTGGTCTGCCTGCATGTGGCGGATGATGATCCCTGCATCATTGGCGATTATGTCACTATCGGGCACTGCGCCTGCATCCATGCCTGCACCATCGAGGATCATGTCCTCATCGGCATGCATGCGACTGTTTTGACCGGTGCCAAGATCGGCCGCGGTTCCATCATCGCTGCCGGCGCGCTTGTGCTGGAAAATCAGGTCATCCCGCCGAATTCCCTCGTCGTGGGCGTCCCGGCGAAAGTCGTCAAGACCATCGACCGCGTGAAGAACATTCATGCGCAGGCTCTCAAGTATAAATGTGAATGGGCCATCGGCTATGGTGTGAAACCGGATATCGATGGAGAACTGTATCACGGAGAACCGATCGTTTAAAACATAGGAAAAGGGGCTGTGAAGAAATGAATCCTCATTTCTTCACAGTCCCTTTTTACTTTGCTTTCATTTGGTTCAGGGTTCAAGGTTTAGGGTTTAGGTGGCGGCTTCGCCATCTAAAAAGACGGCGCGCCACCCTTGAGAACCCATCCGCTCCCCCGCTTCGTCATCCCGAGCGCAGCCGAGGGATCTTTACTGTACTGTGGGAATCAGCGTGTTGCGCCGAGGGAAAACGATGTCCTGGTACTGCCTCACATCAGGCGATGAGCGTTCTGCAATAAAGATTGAGGGCTACGCTCGAAATGACGATGCGCGCGAAGCGCTATCAAAACTCCGCGGCGCTTCTATATTTTTATGCGCCGCACCATCATTTCGCATTTCTCATTTCTAATTTCTCATTCAATCGAGGCTTTCATCCCCAATCAAGGGAAGGCACGCCCCATGGGCTACCTCTAAACTCTTACATATTGTAAAATTTTTTCCCTCTCTTTTTTCTTTAAAGGCTTTATGCTAAAATAATACGGTTATGTAGAAAGAAAAAAGCGTTATGTAGATACTTTTTTATTGAATCGAATATTTCGCTAGGAATCATGAGATTATCCTGTTTCTTCGGCGTATTTGGAAAAGTAAAGGAAGATGGAGGCTTATGGGGCATATTTCTGTAATAGGCAGCTGTAATATGGACATTACCGTGGAGGCGGACAGAAGACCGCAGGCGGGCGAGACCGTGATGGGCAGCCGCCTGATCGTTTCTCCCGGAGGCAAGGGCGCGAATCAGGCTGTCGCGGCGGCGCGCCTCGGTGCTACCGTATACATGATCGGCTGTGTGGGGGATGATGCTTACGGGACGCTCATGAAAAAGGCGCTGGAAGAGAGCGGCGTGAAGACGGACTATGTGGAGACGCTCTCCGGCATCACGACAGGCACGGCACACATCACGCTGGCAGAAGGGGATAACAGTATCATCGTCATCAAGGGGGCGAATGACAAGGTTAGCCGTCAGATGATCGATAAGGACTGGGATGTGATCTCTTCCTCTGATCTCGTCATGCTGCAGCATGAGATCCCGATGGACACGATCGGCTATATCATCGACCGCTGCTTTGAAGCAGGCGTCCCTGTGATGCTGAATCCGGCACCGTACATGGATATCCCGAAGGACTGGGTCAGGAAAGTGACCTATCTCACGCCGAATGAACATGAAGCGGCGCTGATGTTTGACGGGATGGATCGGGATGAGATCCTGATTTCTGAAGCCGGCAAGGTCATCATGACCGTCGGCAAAGATGGCGTGGTCTATGGCGAAGCGGGCAAGGTCGTCAAGGTCGCCGGCTTCACGGTGCCGGTCGTGGATACGACCGGGGCAGGCGATACCTTCAATGGGGCTTTTGCGGCAGCGCGCTGCGAAGGCCTGGCTATCAAAGAAGCCATTCGTTTTGCCAATGCGGCGGCAGCACTGTCTGTCGGAAAGATCGGTGCACAGGGTGGTATGCCATGGCGCAAAGAAGTGGAGGAGATGCTCTCATGCAGAAAATAGGGATTTTGAACAGCAATATCGCCAAGGTTTTAGCAGACCTCGGTCATACAGATAAGATCTGTGTCGGAGACTGCGGCCTTCCGGTGCCAGCCGGTACGCCGAAGATCGATCTCGCACTGCGTCTTGGTGAACCGAAATTCATCGAAGTCGTGAAGGAAATGGCGAAGTACATGGAGATCCAGAAGGTCTATATCGCACCGGAGACGGAAAAGGAAAATCCGGAGCAGTGGAAAGCGCTTCATGAAGTGTTTCCGGAAGATGCTGTGGAATGGGTCATGCTGGATAGCCATGAAGAGCTGAAGGCATGGGAAAAAGATTGCAAAGCCGTCATCCGTACGGGCGAAATCACTCCGTATTCGAATATCATTCTCGAGTCCGGCATCATCTTCTAAGAGAGGTAGTACATGGATATCAATATGATCGGGATTTGCAAAGCCTTCGGGACGAATAAGGTCTTGGGCGGGGTGAATCTCCACATCCGTCCTGGCGAAGTCCACGCACTGATGGGGGAGAATGGCGCAGGCAAATCCACATTAATGAATATTTTGACGGGCATCCATAAAGCGGATGCGGGCACCATTCTGGTGGATGGCAAGGAAGTGACTTTCCGCAATAATAAAGATGCGGAAGAGCACGGGATCGCTTTCATTCATCAGGAGCTGAATATCTGGCCGAATCTGTCTATCCTGGAGAATCTTTTCCTGATGCATCAGCCGAAAACGGCCTTTGGATTTATTGACTTCAAAAAGATGCGGCAGATGGCGGAAGACAAGTGCCGCGAAATGGGCATCACGCTGCCGCTCGATGAGATCGCAGGGGAATGCTCTGTCGGTCAGCAGCAGATGACAGAGATCACACGAAATCTGATGCTCGATGCCAAGACGGTCATCATGGATGAACCGACCGCCGCTTTGACGGAGCGTGAGACTGACAGCCTTTTTGAAGTCATGAGAAAGCTGAAGGCGAAGGGTGTCTCCATCATCTATATTTCTCATCGTATGGAAGAGGTATTCAATAACTGTGATACCATCACCGTCATGCGCGACGGGCAGACCATCAGCAGCCGCCCGACAGAAGAAACGAATATGGACCAGATCGTAGGCGATATGGTCGGCCGCGTGATGAGCGAGTACTATCCGGCGCGTACGAATGTACCCGGTGATGAAGTATTCAAGGTCGAAGATTTCTCGCAGCCGGGTGTCTTCGAGCACATCTCCTTCTCTGTCAGAAAAGGAGAGATCCTGGGCGTAGCCGGTCTCATGGGCGCTGGCCGTACAGAGATCATGAGAGCGATCTTCGGTGTGGATCCGCACAAGGAAGGCAAGCTCTACCTCTCCGGCAAGGAGATCAAGATCAAAAAGCCGCTCGATGCCATCAAGCTCGGCTTCGGCTTCATTACAGAGAACCGTAAGACGGAAGGGCTCATTCTGGATTTCTCGATCAAGAAAAATATTGCACTCCCAAGCGTGAATGCCCTCGCCAAGAGCGGCGTCATCGATGACAAGGAAGAATTCGGTTTCGCAGATACGTTATCGCACAAGCTCGGCGTCAAGACACAGACCATCGAGCTTCCTGCGAGCGCTCTCTCTGGCGGCAACCAGCAGAAGGTCGTCATCGCGAAGTGGGTGGGCATGCATCCGAAGCTGCTCATCCTGGATGAACCGACCCGCGGCATCGATATCGGTGCGAAAAAGGATATCTATGACCTGATGAATGAACTGACTGCCCAAGGCGTAACGATCATCATGGTTTCTTCTGAACTGCCGGAAGTCATCGGCATGAGCGACCGTATCATGGTCATCCACGAAGGACATCTGGCTGGCATCATCGATCATAAAGATGCGACACAGACACGTATTATGACATTGGCTACCGGAGGAGAGTAAGCATGAATTCCGAAAAAGTTAAAAATCTTGTGAGGGAAATGGGGCCGCTCATTGGTCTCATTGTACTCTTTATCGTTATCGCGGCTTTGAATGACAGCTTCATCGATCCGTCGAACCTGAAAAATCTGGCTCGTCAGATCTCCATCAATGCGCTCATTGCCTTTGGTATGACCTTCGTCATCCTGACCGGCGGCATCGATCTCTCCGTCGGTTCGATCCTCGCGCTGTCTTCCGCGCTCATGGCGAGCATGATCACCAAAGGGACGAATCCGGAGCTCGCGATCCTTTTCTCTGCTTTCATCGGTATCCTGCTCGGCGCTGTGAATGGGGTCATCATTTCCTACGGAAAGGTCGCTCCTTTCATTGCAACGCTCGCTACAATGACCATCTATCGCGGCGCGACGCTCGTCTATACGAATGGTAATCCGATCTCCGGCCTTTCGGATGATCCTTTCTTCACCGGCTTCGGTCAGGGCTTCATCATGGAAGTCCCGGTCCCGGCCATCGTGATGCTCATCGCCTTCCTGATCCTTTTCTTCATCCTGAAGAAGACGCCGCTTGGCCGTCAGACCTATGCGGTCGGTGGGAATGAAAAAGTTTCCTATATTTCCGGGATTAAGATTGACAGAATCAAGATTTTTGCGTATGCTTTGACTGGATGCCTTTGTGCTATCGCCGGCGCTATCCTGACTGCCCGCCTGAACAGCGCGCAGCCGACAGCCGGCATGGGCTATGAGCTGGATGCTATCGCAGCTGTCGTCTTGGGCGGTACCTCGCTCGCAGGCGGCAAAGGCCGTATTTCCGGCACGCTCATCGGTGCTCTCATCATCGGTACCTTGAATAATGGTCTGAACATTTTGAATGTGTCCAGCTTCTATCAGCAGGTTGTCAAAGGCGTAGTTATTTTGCTTGCCGTCCTGATGGATCGCAAGAAGAACTAAGGAGGAAAACATTTTGTTTAAGAAAATCGCATTAACAGCTCTCATTGGCGCAGCACTCATCTCTGCTGCTGGTTGTGGCGGCTCTGATAAGAAAGCCGACTCTTCTGCTGCTTCCGGCGCGAAGAAAGTCACCATCGGCTTTTCTGTCTCCACGCAGAACAACCCATTCTTCGTCACCATGGCAAACAGCGTCAAAGCAGCTGCTGAAAAGGCTGGCGTGAATGTCAAGATCGTCGATGCACAGAATGATCCGGCAAAACAGTCCAATGATATCGCTGACCTGCTCCAGGGCAACATCAGCGTCCTCATCGTGAATCCGGTAGACTCCGCAGCAGTATCCAACTCTGTCCTTGCAGCCAATAAAGCCAAGATCCCGGTCATCACCATCGACCGTGCTTCTGACAAGGGCGAAGTCGCTGTACACATCGCTTCCAACAACATCAAGGGCGGCGAAATGGCAGCAGAATACATCGTTTCTAAACTCGGCGAAGGCACTCCGGTCGCTGAACTCGAAGGTATCCCGGGCGCATCCGCTTCCCGTGAACGCGGCCAGGGCTTCCATAACATCGCTGACAAGAAACTGAAAGTCCTCGCAAAACAGAGTGCAAACTTCGATCGCAGCCAGGGCCTGACCGTTTCTGAAAATATTCTCCAGGCAAACCCGGATGTCAAAGCCATCTTCGCACAGAATGATGAAATGGCTCTCGGCGCTATCTCCGCTGCCAAAGCTGCCAATAAGCAGATCTTCATCATCGGCTTCGACGGTACTGATGACGGCGTGAAAGCAGTCAAAGACGGCACCATGGCAGCTACCATCGCACAGCAGCCAGACAAGATGGGCGAGATCGGCGTCGATGCTGCTCTGAAGCTCGCTAAGGGCGAAAACGTCGAAAAGAATATCGCTGTCGATCTGAAACTGATCGAAAACAAATAATTTATTTCATCTGACAAACCTGAACAAAAAACCGCAGCTTAGGCTGCGGTTTTTTTGTTGGGGGAGGGGGGAGGCCCATAGGGCGTGCTGCCCCTTGATTGCGGTTGAAAGCCTCGATTGAATGAGAAATGAGAAATGGTGGTGCGGTGCCAGATCCTTCGACTCAGTTCTCACTGTTCCGCCTTTACATTATCGAACATCCGACATTTCACTCCGCTCAGGATGACGAAATGCGCCGCGGAGTATAAATAATGGCGATGCCATGAGCTGGCATTCCAGCCACTAGTCACTTGAGACTCCTAATCCCTAGCCACTAATCCCTGCTTTCAAACTTTTGGGGATACCCTTTTCCCGTATCGTCATTTCGAGCGCAAGCGAGAAATCTTTCTTGCAGACCGATAAACGATGCATGTGTGAAAGCAGAAATACGTAGTACCAAGGCGTCGTTTCCCTGCCAATGCCTATGTGATACTGACCGCAGTGCAAGATCCCTCGGCTGCGCTCGGGATGACGATACGGGAGTCTGATATCTCCCAGTCTCTGGGTCTTTTAGTCTAATCCCTAGACACTAGTCACCAGTCACCCGTCTCCAGTCACTCAAGGTTCCTATTTTCCCATTGACGCGCTCCATGTGCATCCTTATAATAAATAAGATATGATTTTATAAGGTAAGGAATCGGATATGAATAACGACTATGCAAGCATTTTCTCCGGCATTTTAAGAGAGAATCAGATAAAGACAAATGAACCCATGAAGCGTCATACCACCTTTGGCATTGGTGGGCCGGCAGATTGTTTTCTGATGCCGGAAACGACAGAAGAAGTGTGCCTCATCACAAAGCTCGCACACAAGCATGCGGTGCCGCTTTTCGTACTGGGCGGCGGGGCGAACCTGCTCGTCCGGGACAAAGGCATCCGAGGGGCGGTGGTATTCACCGGTCGTCTGCACCGCATGGAAAGGAAGGAGAATCTCCTGACGGTCGCGAGCGGAGTGCCTACGGCAGCTGCTGCAAGGAAAGCATTGGAGTATGGCCTCTCCGGCATGGAATTTGCAAGCGGCATTCCCGGCAGTATTGGCGGAGCTGCTTATATGAATGCGGGGGCCTATGGCGGAGAAATGGCGAAGATCATCGTTTCTGCTACCACCTGTGATGCGAAGGGGGATATCATTGTCCACTCCATCAAGGATATGGGCTATGGGTATCGCCACAGCCCCTTCATGCAGAATGGGGAAGTCATCCTTGATATCACGCTTTCGTTAAAGCCGGGCAATCAAAAGGACATCGAAGCGCTGATGAAGGATCTCAACCAGAGAAGAGCTACGAAGCAGCCTCTTGAAAAACGAAGCGCCGGATCCACCTTCAAGCGTCCCGATGGTCATTTTGTCGGACAGATGCTCGAAGAACTGGGACTCAAAGGATTTTCGGTGGGCGATGCGCAGGTCAGCGAGAAACATGCCGGTTTCCTCATCAATAATGGCCGCGCCTCCTGCGAAGACATGCTCTCTCTCATCCATCAGGTACAGCAGAAGGTCAAAGAGGCCTATGGCGTGGACCTGCATACCGAGGTTCAGATCGTAGGGGAAGAGTGAAAGAAGCCGAAAGGCTTCTTTTTTGTTTTTAGTGACTAGTGACTGGGGACTAGTGACTGGGGACTAGTGACTGGGGACTAGTGACTGGTGATTAAGAGACTAGGAGACTAGGAGACATCAGACTCTCGTATCGTCATTTCGAGTGCAAGCGAGAAATCTTTGTCATTCGCGGCTCAGCGGTCGATGTTTGGAACCCCAAAACGGGAAGCCTGCTACCCACTCACTTTCGGGCATCGCCCCATATATATTCGCGGCGAAGCCGCCACCACCATTCCTCATTCCTAATTCCTCATTCCTAATTTTTTCAAACCCTGAACCTTGAACCCTTAACCCTATGACTATCACTACGACAAAGGCGGTGACGAACAATGAATAAAGATGTTTCACTTGATGTAATCAACCATTCTATCCAAAACGGCGTGCTGAATGCCATGCCAGGGGGCGTTTTTATTTATCGTGCGGACACCCATGACATCCTGTATGCCAATGACCGTTTCCTCACCATGCTGGGCTATGACAGCTTGGACACACTGACTCAGGAACGTGGAAACACCTTCGATGACATCATCAATACCGCTGACAGAGAGCGTGTTTTCCGAGACATCGGACATCAGCTGCGGCAGAGCTTGATCGGATCCGTAGATTTCAAAGTCATCACGAAGAATGGTCCTCCCCGATACAT
>OIYX01000541.1_pt1 | contig 13229 bp, 15 predicted proteins | sample 1588431 | NCBI WGS metagenome assembly OIYX01 (sample SAMN03283241) | human gut metagenome | biome: human-associated habitat; material: feces | host: Homo sapiens | place: Peru | collected 2012
CGGAATAGCCTTCCTTCTGCCACGGCACCGCGTGCTTGCCGTCCGTCGTCGGCAGACGCATCGCCCCGTAGCCGAGCAGGGAGATCTTCTTCCCGTCGAGACTGTAGCGTGTTGTCATTGCATTTCTCTCCTTGCTGGCGGTTGAACGACATTGTTCCATCTGCTTCGGTCGATCTCAGTTCCCTGAGGAGGATGCTTTCGGGAATCCTGTCGCCTCGGCGTAGTCGGCGTCGGAAACGGGTTCAAGCCATGACGTCTTGTTCGTTTCGGGATGGCATTCGATGGCGAGATGGCTGAACCACGTCTTCGGCCCTGCGCCATGCCAGTGCTCGACGTCCGCCGGAATCTCGACGACCGAACCCGGCGTCATCTTCACGGCCTTTTGGCCGCGCGCCTGATACCAGCCCTCGCCGCCGACGCAGACGAGGATCTGTCCGCCCGTGTGCGCGTGCCAATTGTTGCGGCAGCCCGGCTCAAAGGTGACGTTGTGGATCGGCACGCCCGTCTCCCGATCGTACTTCGTGAGCGCGGCGAGCCAGGAGCGTCCGCTGAAATACTGCCGGAAGCGCGTGTTGGGCGTCCCCGCCCGGAAGGGACTCACCGTATCCTCCGTGCAGGTGACGGCGAGGATCTCCGCGATCTCCGCGTCCGTCACGCCGTTATGCTTCGCGATGCCGATGTGCGCGTCGAGCTGCGGCTTCACGTTGCCGAGCGCCGCAAGCGCTGCGACCGTCACGATCTCGCGCGTGCGCCAGTCGAGGACGTCGCGGCCGAAGATGTCACCAAAGAGGTGCGCACGCAAGTAGTCGCTGATCGCGGGACACCAGTCGAAGAACGGTCCCGCCACCTCGCGTCCGCAGATCTTCGTCTGGTTCGTCGTGCCGCGTGCGAGCGAATCACCGTCTGGGCGTGACGGGTTCTCGGTCGCCGGTCCGCGCTCCGCCTCGGGTGCAAGATTGTAAAGGACGCCGAGCGCATTGAGCGCACTCGGGAAGCCGCAGTAGGCGTAGAGTTGCGTCGCGGCATCCTTCAGTTCGCGCGTCGTCCAGCCGGCCACGTAGGCCATCTCGAACGCGCCCGCCAGCCGCTTCAGGTCGCCGCGCGCCGTGCAGGCGGCGACTTCGCAGAGCGCCTTTTCCTTTTCCGTCAGTGCCATAACCGTTCCTCCGATGAGCAGCGTGAGTGATAACAGAACTTTCTTCATTTTAGGCCTTTCGTCGTTTTTTAGACAGGATTCACAGGATTCACAGGATTTTCGGGCTTGTGATAACAACGATACTTGTGTCTGATTAGACCTCTTCCAGACACCCCGCACCGAAGTGGCGATGAACCTTCATCGCCAACCCAATGACGGTATGCGCCAGCTGACTCATTTCCATCGGTGTTTCTCCTTCAAATCCTGTCAATCCTGTTAATCCTGTCAGAAAACTCATCCCTCGACAGAGAGGCGGTCGGTGACGAACGCCTTGAGGCCGGGGCGAATTTTGATCGTCGCGCCGTAGTACGCCTTCGGCGGCAGGACGGTCGCGCCTTCGACGAGCGCGGCAAAGTCGCGCGCGCAGTTCTGCATCCCGCCGCCGCCGTGCGTCTGGAAGAGGCAGACCGTCTTCGTCTTCAGCGCCGCCGCGTTCTCGCTCACCCATGTGCGCACCGGCGGCGCCATCGTGCCCCACCAGTTCGGCGTGCCGACGAGGACGACATCGTAGGCCGTGACGTCCAGCCCCTCGATCTTCTGGATCGACCGCAGCGTCCCCGCCCGGCACTCCGGCTTCGCCTCGTCGCAGCAGTCGCCGTAGTCCGGCGCATACGGCTTCGCGGCCTTGATCTCGACGAGACGCGCGCCGCCGCACGCCTTCGCGAACGTCTCCGCCGCATGGCGCGTGTTGCCGCTTCGCGAGAAGTAGACGACGAGAACCTTGTCCTTCTTCACTTTCATGGGCATCCGGGCCCCTCCTTCCTGTTTCGTTTTCGCATCCGCACAGGCCGGCAAGAACACGCTGGCCGCCGCGAACGCGGTTGACTTGACGATGAATTCCTTACGGTTCATGTTCGTTCTCCTTTTTTGCGCTTGCTTTCTCAAAAGTTTTCGTTTCGTGTTTTAACACAGAGCCACAGAGGCACAGGGGCACAGAGGGTTCGTGGATGGATTTGCCGTTGTCATTCATGCCTCTATCCCCATCATTCTCTGTGTTTCTGTGTTGAAGACTCAACTGCCGAAGCGAAGTCGTCGATGTCCGCGCATTCCTTGACCCGTCCGCGCACGAGGCGGACGAGCTCGGCGGCGGCCGGCGGCAGTTCGGCGTTCTCTTTCCACGCGAGGTAGGCGCTGGCGTAGACGGCCGGCGCGAGCGGACGAAAGACGATCTTCGCGGCGAGCATTTCGGGGAGGAGCCCGTTCATCGAAATCGCCGCGCCGACGCCTTCCGCGACGGCGTGCGCCGCGTTGTAGAGCAGGTTGAACGTTCCGACGACGTTGAGCCGCGCCACGTCATAGCCCGCCCAGCCCGCGAGTTCGGACGACAGCCGCAGGCGGCGCGGCAGCAGGAGGGGCCGCCCGAGCAGGTCGCTCGGCGCCACGCCTTTCTTCTTCGCGAGCGGGTCGTCCTTCGGCAGGACCAGCCCCAGCTCGTGGCAGACGTTGAGCGGCAGCGTCTCGCAACCCTCCAGCCGGTCCGGCCCGATCAGCACGGCGAGGTCGAGCGTTCCCTTCTGGATGCGCCCGGCCAGGTCCTCGGCGTTCCCCGAGACGAGCTGGAACGAGACGGCGGGGTTCTTGCGCTGGAGGCCGCGCAGGGCGGCGGCGACGCGCGCGAAGCCGAACGTCTCGGCCGCGCCGATCGTGAGGCGCCCGGAAAGCTTCGAGGCCGCGCACGTCACTTCGCGCACCGTGCAGTTCACGAGGGAGAGGATCTCGTCCGCCCGCTTGCGGAAGATCTCGCCCTTGGCCGTCAGCCTGACCGTGCGCGCGCCGCGCTCGATCAGCGTCTGGCCGAGGGAGGCCTCCAGCTCGCCGAGCTGCTTCGAGAGCGCGGGCTGGCTGATGCCCAGCCGCTTCGCCGCGCGCGAGATGTTCCCCTCGCGGGCGATGACCGCGAAATTCCTGATGTGCCGAAGTTCCATGCCGCGTAGTATAGCACACGCGAGATAGAACCGTCAATAATGAATCACGCCATCCTATAACGGCATAGAATACATCAAAAAAACGGCGTCCGCTCCCCTGCACGAAACGATTCGGCGGAGTCCGCCGCACGTGGTCAGCCCGCGCGCAGGGCCGTCGCGAGCGTCGCCGACAGCGTCGCGAGGGCACGGGCGAGGTTGTCCCGGTACTGGCCCGTCATCGACCCCTTCCCGTGGACGTCGCTCAGGCACTTCACGATCCGGCACGGGACGCCGTTCGTCTCGCAGACGTGCGCAATCGCCGCGCCCTCCATGTCGCGCACGGTCGCGCCGAGGTCGGCCAGCGTCGCGAGGTCGGCGTCGCTGTCGCTGAAGCGGTCGCCCGTCGCCAGCGTCGCGCGCGGCAGCTCCGGCGCAAAGTCCGTCACGCAGGCGAAGTACGGCGTCGTGCGCTCGTTGTGGACGCCGATGCGCGTGCCGTTGACCTCGGCGAGGTCGAAGTCGTACTCGACGGCCCGGTCGATGACGCAGGCGTCGCCGACCGTCCGCGCCGGATCGAACCCGCCCGCGACGCCGGCGTTCCAGACCTCCGTCGCCCCCGCGCCAATCGCCCGCTGCGTCGCGGCGGCGGCGTTCACCTTCCCGATGCCCGAGACGAACAGCCGGTCGTCCGGCCTCAGATGCGGCCGCACGGCCGCCGCCTCAGATTCCATGGCAATGACGAACGCGCGCATCAAAGTCCTCCCGTGCCTGTTCGAGATCGACCGTCGGGAACGTCCCGTGGTCATAGAGAAGCCGTCCGTCCACGACGGTCTGCACGACGTCCGAGGCGTGCATTGAATGGACGACGAGGTTCGGCAAGTCCAGCGCGGGCCGCAGATGAAGGCGGCCCAGGTCGACGACGCAGAAGTCGGCCGCCGCGCCAACGGCAAGCCGATTGCCGAAAGTCGCCATCTCGATGACGTCCCACGGCGAAAGGACGGTCGGATCCTTCGCAAGCCCCTTGTGGATCAGCGAGGCGAGGTGCATCTCCTCGAAGAGGTCGAGGTTGTCGTTCGACGCGCAGCCGTCCGTGCCGAGCGCGACCGTCACGCCCAGCTCCAAAGCGCGCGGGATGCGCGCAAAGCCCGAGCCGAGCTTCATGTTGCTCGACGGGTTGTGAACGAGGACGACGCCCTTCTCCTTCAGGATGCGGAAATCGTCGTCCGTGCACCAGACGCCGTGTGCGGCAAAGCCGCCGCAGTCGAAAAGCCCCGTCGCCGCGAGGTAGGCAACCGGCGTCTGCCCATGTCGCGCAAGGCACGCGCGGTGTTCCTTCTCCGTCTCGGAGACGTGGACGTGCACGGGCCGCTTCAGCTCGCGGTTATTCGCGTCGGCGAGCGCGCGGCAGAACGGTTCGTCCGTCAGGTACTCGGAATGGACGCAGACGTGCGCCTTCGGATGCGCGCGCGTGAAGGCGCTGCAGTCCGCGAGGCGGCCGGGCACGGACGAGAGGCCGACGCGCGAGACGGACGCCTTGAGGCCGACCGACTCGAACGCCGCCTCGCCCGCGTCCGGGAAGTCGTACATGTCGATGACCTGCGTCGTGCCGCCCGCGAGCATCTCCAGCGCGCCCCACCGCACGCCCGCGCGGATGTCGTCCGGCGTCATCCGCGCCTCGATCGGGAAGATCGCCTCCTCCAGCCACCGCTGGAGCGGCAGGCCTCCGCCCGTGCCGCGCAGGAGCGTCATCGCCGTGTGCCCATGGCAGTTGACGAGGCCGGGCAGGATCAGGCGGGAGAGAAAGTTGGAGGTGGAGGTGGAGTTGGAGAGAGAGGGGGTGGGGAAGTTGGAGTTGGAGGGGGAGGGGGAAGGGGGCGTGGCGAGCTCGATCTTCGAGATGCGCGAGCCCGACGTCTCCAGCGTCCCGAAGCCGACCGTGCGGTCGGGCAGCAGCAGGGCGACGTTGTCGAATTTCATGTGGCCGTCCCCTACCGCACGCCGGCGAACGCCTCGAAGCGCTTCTTCGCGAGGGCCTTGAGCGGCCCGCCGTTGACGAACGGATCGATGGAGATGCCGCCGCGCGCGGCGAACTTGCCGACGACCTCCAGGTACTTCGGCTTCAGGAGACGCGTCAGGTCGTCGTAGATGACGTTGACGACGTCCTCGTGGAAGTCGCCGTGGTTGCGGAAGCCGAAGAGGTAGAGCTTCAGGGACTTCGACTCGACGAGCCGCTTTGCGGGAATGTAGCGGATCGTCAGCGTCGCGAAGTCCGGCTGGCCCGTCTTCGGACAGAGCGTCGTGAATTCCGGCGCGGTGAACGTGACCCAGTAGTCGCGCTCCGGGTGCTTGTTCGCGAAGGCGTCCAGCACCGTCGGGTCATACGTCGCCGGCGCCTCGGTCGTCTTGCCGAGCGTCTTCAGGTTCGCGAGGTCGTCTCTCATGTTCGTCTTCTCCTTGCCCGCGTCAGGCGCGGGCCTGTGCGCGCCGCCAGATGCAGAGGCGCGTCTTGCCATAGGTTCGGTCGCGGAGGAGGTCCCAGCCGGGCGTCTCCTCCGCCCGCTGGACGGCCGTCATCTCCGCCACGAAAAGCCCGCCCGGACGCACGACGTTCCGCGTCGCCAGCGTCGCGAGAACGGCCGCATAGCCCTTCTCCTCGCCGAGCGCATACGGCGGATCGGCGAAGGCGATCGAAAATCCCGGCCCCGCGTAGGCCGCGAGATAGCGATAGCAGTCGGCGACGACCACCGCTGTCGCGCGGCCCGCGCGCGCCACGTCCAGCGCGGCGAGGTTCTCGTTCAGCACCGCGAGGTGCCGACGGCTCTGCTCCACGAACGTCGCCGCGCGCGCGCCGCGCGAAAGGGCCTCCAGCCCGACCGCGCCCGACCCGGCGAAGAGGTCGAGGAAGTCGCATCCCGCGATCTCCGGGGCCAGGATGTTGAACAGCGCCTCGCGCACGCGATCCTGCGTCGGACGGATCGCGTCCGACTTCGGAACCTTCAGGTTCCGTCCGCCAAATTCTCCGCCTGTGATTCGCATCGTCCGCTCGCCTCGCGCCGTCAGAAGCTCAGGCGCGTCGGGACGCCGCGCTGCGCCATGACGGACTTGATCTCGGCGATCGTGTAGTCGCCCGTGTGGATCATGCCGGCGACGATCGCCGCGTCGGCCTTCGCCTCGCGGAAGACCGTGACGAGATGCTCCGGCGTCCCCGCGCCGCCGGACGCGACGACGGGCACGCCCACCGCCTCGGCGACGAGCCGCGTGACCGTCAGCTCGAAGCCCGCGCGCGTGCCGTCCGCATCGACCGAATTGACGACGATCTCGCCCGCGCCGAGGTCGGCCGCGCGCTTCGCCCACTCGACCGCGTCCATCCCCGTGAACTCGCGGAAGCCGCGCGTCGTGATCTCGTAGCCGCTCGGACAGCGCGGCGACTTCACCGGATCCATGCCGAGGACGACGCACTGCGCGCCGAACGCCCGCGCGCCCGCCGCGATGATCGCCGGATCCTTCACGGCGAGCGAGTTGACGGAAATCTTCTCCGCCCCCGCGAGAATGACGCGCTCCATGTCCGCGACCGTGCGGATGCCGCCGCCGACCGCAAACGGGATGCGCACGGCCTTCGCGACCGCCGCGACCATCCCGATGTCGATCGGGCGCCCTTCCGCCGACGCCGTGATGTCGTAGAAGACGAGCTCGTCCGCCCCGCCCTCCGAATACTTCACCGCCATCTCGACGGGATCGCCGAGATCGACGTTGTTCTTGAACTTGACGCCCTTCGTGACGCGCCCGTTGCGCACGTCGAGGCACGGGATGACGCGTTTCGTCAGCATGAGAGCCACTCCTTGATGAGGTCGAGTCCGACGCGGCCGGACTTCTCGGGATGGAACTGGCACGCCCAGAGCCGCCCCTTCCGCGCGAACGCCGTGAATTCGACGCCGGCGTAGTCCGTTATCCCCGCCGTGTACGGGCCGATTTCGGCATAGTACGAATGAACGAAGTAGTACTCGGCTTGGGGGGTCGCGCGCGAAGCGAGGCGACTCGAGGGGCTTGAGAGGCACGAGGGGCAAGAGGCCTCTCGCCCCTCATGTCCCTCTTGTCTCTCCGGTCCTTCGCCCTCTCTTTCCCCCTCAAGCCCCACAAACCTCACCTGGTTCCAGCCCATTTCGGGAACCTTGAAGCCGACCGCCGCCGGAAAGCGCCTGACCCGCCCCGGCAGGACGCCCAGCGTCTCGACGCCGCCGTCCTCCTCCGAATGCGCGAAGAGGATCTGCATGCCGAGGCAGATGCCGAGAAACGGCTTCGCCTCGGCGGCCGCGCGGACGGCCTCGACGAGGCCGAGCGCGCGCAGGTTCTCCATCGCGCTCTTCGCCGCGCCGACGCCGGGAAAGACGACCCGGTCGGCCGCGCGGATCACCTCGGGGTCGCGCGTGACGGCCGCCTCGACGCCGCACGCGGCGAAGGCGTAGCGGACGCTCGTCAGATTTCCCGCCCCATAGTCGACGATCGCCGTCATGCCTTGACCTCCTTGTTGCCGATGCCCGCGCGCGTCAGGCGGTAGTTCATCATGCGCGGCGAGACGCCAAGCTCGCGCCCGGCCGCGCTGCGGTTGCCGTTGTGCCGCTTCAGCGCGTCCATGAGGACACGCCGCTCGAAGGCCGCGACCTGGTCGTCGAGCGTCAGCTTCGCCTCGGGGTTGAACGGATCCTCGGCGAACTCCTCGACCTGGATCGCCGGCGGCAGGTTGTAGCCGTGGATCGTGTCGTCCTTCGTCGTGAGGACGGCGCGCTCGATGCAGTTCTCGAGCTCGCGCACGTTCCCCGGCCAGGCGTAGGCCTGGAGCATGCTCAGCGCCGGCGCGGAGATGCGCGCGATCGACTTGCCGTACTTCATGTTCATGCGCCGGAGGAAATGCTCGGCGAGGAGGACGATGTCGTCCTTCCGCTCGGCCAGCGCCGGCAGGACGATCGGGAAGACGGACAGCCGGTAGTAGAGGTCTTCGCGGAAGAGCTTCTTCTCCATCAGCTCCTCCAGGTTGCGGCTCGTCGCGGCGATGAAGCGCACGTCGCTCTTCAGCTCCTCGTTCGAGCCGACGCGCGAGAACGTGCGCTCCTGCAGGAAGCGGAGAAGCTTCACCTGCACGGGAATCGAGAGGTCGCCGATCTCGTCCAGGAAGAGCGTGCCGCCGTCCGCCGCCTCGGCGCGGCCGATGCGCCGCTCGCGCGCGTCCGTGAACGCGCCCTTCTCGTGGCCGAAGAGCTCCGACTCGACGAGGCTCTCCGGCAGCGCCGCGCAGTTGAGGACGACGAACGGCTTGTCCTTGCGGGCGGACAGGCCCTGGATCGCGCGCGCGACGAGCTCCTTGCCCGTGCCGCTGCCGCCCCGGACGAGGACGGTCGCCTCGCTCGGCGCGACCTGCTGGATCTGCTCGTAGACGACGCGCATCGCCGGGGCGTTGCCGATGAGCTTGCCCGTGCCGGACGACAGGAGGTCGCGCAGCTTGCGGTTCTCGTCCATGAGCGTCGTGCGCTCGGCGCACTCCTCGCGGTAGACGGCCGCCGCCTCGGCGATGATGCCGGCGATGATCTCCAGAAGCGCGACGTCCTGCCCAAGGGAGGACGTGTCGCCCTTCATCTCGCGGTCGGCGGAAAGCGTCCCGACGATCTGCCCGCGATGGATGAGTGGCACGCAGACGAAGGAGAGCGCCTCCTCCGCGCCGCGCGCGCCCGTGCGGTTCAGGAAGCGCCGGTCCTTGCGGACGTCGAGGACGACCTCGGCGCGGCCCGTCTTCGCCACGAGGCCCGTGATGCCCTCGCCGATGTGGTAGCGCCCAAGCGCCCGCTCCTCGGCGTTGAGCTGGCGCGTCGATGCCTCGATGCGCAGCTCGTCGCCCTCCAAGAGCGCAAACGTGCCGCGCAGCATCCCCATGCGGCGCTCCAGGATCTCCAGGACCTCCTCCAGGAGCTTGCGGACGTTCCGCTCGCGCACGACGGCCGTCGTGACCTCCTTCAGGACGGTGATTTCGGAAGAAGACGAGTTCGCTTTCATGTCCGCGTAGTATACCATATTCCGCGCGCGCGGACAGGAACTGTAATCGATTACACGGAATGGAACGCGGTTTCGCGCGATTTTACACACCCCGTAATAAATCCATGGGAAATGGGGCGGTTTTTGCCATCTCTGCGGGATTGGCACTGTCTTTGCAGATTCGTGCAGGAATGGAGTCATTACACCCTGCCGTACGCGACACTGCGACGGCCAATGAAAGACCAAACGAATGAACAAGTACATTGAATCCGTCCTGAAGGACGTGAAGGCGAAAAACGCGAACGAGCCGGAGTTCCTCCAGGCCGTCGACGAGGTGCTGACGACGCTCTCGCCGGTCATCGACGCGAACAAGGCCTACCAGCAGGAGGCGATTCTCGAGCGCATGGTCGAGCCGGAGCGCGTGATCATGTTCCGCGTCCCGTGGGTGGACGACAAGGGGAACGTGCGCGTGAACCGCGGCTACCGCATCCAGATGAACTCGGCGATCGGCCCGTACAAGGGCGGCCTTCGCTTCGATCCGTCGGTGAACCTCTCCGTCCTCAAGTTCCTCGCCTTCGAGCAGGTCTTCAAGAACTCGCTGACGACGCTCCCGATGGGCGGCGGCAAGGGCGGCTCCGACTTCAACCCGAAGCAGAGCCCGCACACGCCCGGCAAGCGCTGCAGCGACCGCGAGGTCATGCGCTTCTGCCAGAGCTTCATGACGGAGCTCTACCGCCACATCGGCCCCGACACCGACGTTCCGGCCGGCGACATGAACGTGGGCGGCCGCGAGATCGGCTACCTCTTCGGCCAGTACAAGCGGCTCGTCAACGAGTGGACGGGCGTCCTCACGGGCAAGGGCCTCTCCTACGGCGGCTCGCTCATCCGTCCGGAGGCGACGGGCTACGGCGACGTCTACTTCGCCGAGAACATGCTCGCCATGCGCGGCGAGACGTTCGAGGGCAAGAAGTGCGTCATCTCCGGCGCGGGCAACGTCGCGACCTACGCGGCCGAGAAGCTCATGCAGCTCGGCGCGAAGGTCCTCTCGCTCTCCGACCGCTCGGGCGCGATCTACTGCAAGGACGGCCTCACCGAGAAGATGCTCAAGGACGTCATGGTCCTCAAGACCGTCACGCGCGGCGAACTCGCCGACTTCGCGAAGAAGACGAAGGCCGTGAAGTTCTTCAAGGGCGCGAACAGCTGGCAGATCGCCGACCAGATCGACTGCGCGTTCCCGTGCGCCCGCCAGAACGAGCTCGACGGCAAGGACGCGGCCTACCTCCTCAAGCACGGCTGCACGCTCGTCGGCGAAGGCGCGAACATGCCGTCCACGCCGGACGCGATCGAGGCGTTCGTCAAGGCGAAGATCATGTACTCGCCGGGCAAGGCGTCGAACGCCGGCGGCGTCGCGACCTCGGGCCTCGAGATGTCGCAGAACTCCGAGCGCCTGAGCTGGACGTCCGAAGAGGTGGACAAGAAGCTCAAGGGCATCATGAAGGCGATTCACGACAACGCCTGGGCGGCCGCCGAGAAGTACGGCCACAAGGGCAACTACGTGATGGGCGCCAACATCGCCGGCTTCACGAAGGTCGCCGACGCGATGCTCGCGCAGGGCATCGCCTAAGCGCGGCCCCGCGGCGACAGCGCAAAGCGAACGAGGGCGGGTGGCTTCCGGTCACCCGCCCTCCGTTTGTCTCCGCGTCTCCCGCCGCGCATCGCGCCACGGCAAAGAGAAAGGGCGCGACGGATTCCGTCGCGCCCCTCTTCGGTCTGCGGCCGATAAGCCGCCGCGCCTTAGGCGCCGAGCTGCATGCGGCAGAAGCGCTTCACCGTGACCGGCGCGCCGACTTCCTTCGCCACGTTGTCGAGATACTTCTCGACCGTGATCTCGCCGTCGGCGACGTAGTCCTGCTTCAGAAGGCAGATCTGCGAGCAGAACTTCGCGGCCATGCCCTTCTTGATGCCGACGAGCGCCTGCTCCGGCGGGAGCTTGCCCTTCTGCTCCTTGAGCGCGTTGAGCTTGATCTCGAGCTCCGCGTCGATCTCGGCCTGCGGCACGTCCTCGGGCTTCAGGTACTTCGGCGCGTTCGCCGCGATGTGGAGGCACACCATGTGCGCCGCCTCGTCCAGCTTCTCGCCCGGCTTGTCGCAGCCCAGCTCGACGAGGACGCCGATCTTGCCGCCCATGTGGATGTAGCCCGACACGCAGCCCGCGCCCGTGAGCTCGAAACGCTCCGAACGGCGGATCTTCACGTTCTCGCCCGTCTTGGTGAGGAGCATCTTGTAGTCGTCGGACAGCGTCGCCTCGATGTCCTTGCCCGCGAGCGCGACCTGCGCCGCCTCGTCGACGAACTTGACGAACGCCTCCGTCTTCGCGACGAAGTCCGTCTCGCAGTTCACCTCGGCCAGGGCCATCGCCTTCTTGTCGGCCGACGTCGCGAGGGCGACGATGCCCTGCTTCGACTCCTTGTCGACGCGCTTGGCGGCGACCGCGAGACCCTTCTCGCGGAGGTACTTGACCGCCTCGTCCATGTTGCCGTCGGTGGCCTTGAGGGCTTCCTTGCACGCACCCATGCCGGCCGCAGTGGCCTCACGGAGCTGCTTGATCATGTCAATCGTGATGTTCATTGGGATGTAAAGGGTTTGGATGTTTGGTGGTTTGGATGTTTGGGCGTTGGGGGATTCGGGAGGGCGCGGCGAAACCGGCCCTCCCGAATGCGGCCTCAGGCCTGGGCCGGCGCTTCGGCAGCCGGAGCCGCCTCAGGGGCGGCCGGCGCGGCGGCCTGCGCCTCGACGGCAGCCTGCGCCTCGGCGACCTTCGCCTGGCGCTTCGCGGCGAGATCGGCCTTCGCCTTGATCTCGGCGGCTTCCTTCGCGGCGCGCGCGGCGGCCTTCACGTTCGCGGCGACGACGGGCTTCTTCGCCCCGGCCGGACGCTTCGCCCCAGCCGGACGCGACGCGACGACCTTCGCCTTGCGCTCGGCGCGGGCCGCGCGCTCGGACGCCTCGCGGGCCGTGCGCTCGGCCTCGCGCTTCGCGCTCGCCTCGGCGGCCTTCGCGCCGTACTCGACGTTCGCGTCCTTGATGACCTTGACGATCCCGTTCAGGATGAGCTCGACGCCGCGGACGGAGTCGTCGTTGCCCGGAACGACGTAATCGACCGGCTCCGGGTCGGCGTTCGTGTCGACGACCGCGACGACCGGGATGTGCAGACGGACGGCTTCCTTGACGGCGTTCGCCTCCTTGACGCAGTCGACGATGAAGACGGCGCCGGGCTGCTCGGCCATGTCGGCGACGCCCGTCAGGTTCTTCTCGAGCTTCGCGAGCTCGCGGCGCAGCATCGAGTTCTCCTGCTTGTGCTCGGAGAGCTGCCCGCCGTTCGCCTTCGCGGTGGCCTGAAGCTGGCGCATGCGCTTGACGCTCGAACGGAGCGTCTTCGCATTCGTGAGCGTGCCGCCGAGCCAGCGCTCGGTCACGTAGAACTGCTCGGCGCCCGCCGCCGCTTCCTTGACCATCTCGGCCATCTGCTTCTTCGTCGCGACGAAGAGGATCTTCTTGCCGGAGAGGATGACGTCCTTCACGAACTGGGCCGCCTCGTCGAGAAGCTCGACGGACTGCTGGAGGTCGATGATGTGGATTCCGTTGCGCTTGTCGAAGATGTAGCCTTTCATCTTCGGATTCCACCGCTTCGTCTGATGGCCGAAGTGGAGGCCCGCGTCAAACATGTCCTTGAGCGTGATGCCCGTGAGGGCGGAGGTCGGCATATCCATTTTTTGTTTCCTTTCGAACGAGTTGTTGATGTTCAATCCGCTTTGACCGTGGGATGGAAGACCTCGGTTCATTCGCTTCAATCCGCCCACCATGGGCGAATTGTGTGTAGTATATCAAAACATCCGTTCCGCGCGCAAGTGCCCCCTCCGCGTGGCGACGCCCATGGACATCACGTCAATGGGGGTAGGCCTCGATTCCAATTTCGCAGCCCCCGTCCGTTGGCGCGCGCTCACGGACGCAGCGGCGCCGGCGGAAGGCCCGAGTCGATGCCGACGATCGCCATACCGTGGCGGTTCGCGAAGGCGACGACCTTCTCGCGGTCGAGCAGCAGCAGCCGC
>OIYX01000543.1_pt1 | contig 13207 bp, 12 predicted proteins | sample 1588431 | NCBI WGS metagenome assembly OIYX01 (sample SAMN03283241) | human gut metagenome | biome: human-associated habitat; material: feces | host: Homo sapiens | place: Peru | collected 2012
GAGGCCGACCTTGCGGTCTTCGGCAACGGAGCCGTCGATGCAGAAGGACTGAAGACCCACGCCGATGAGCTTGGCAGCCTCGGCAGCGGACTTCACGCCGGACTTGAGCGCGATGGCCGCGCCGACGGTGTACGCCCAGCAGGCGTTTTCAAAGCAGATGGGCTGAATGCCCTTGACAATCTCATACGGGTCAAAGCCCTTGGCCTTGCAGATCTCGCGGCACTCCTCGACGGAGGAAATACCGTACTGAGCGAGGACGCCGTTGATCTTGTCGATTCTTCTCTCGTAATTTTCAAATAAAGCCATTGTTTCGTCCTCCCTTCCTTATTCCTGACGCGGGTCAATGTACTTGACCGCGCTGTTCCACTGGCCGTAGTGACCCTTGGCCTTCTCAAGCGCTTCGTTGGCGTCGATGCCCTTCTTGACGAAGTCCATCATCTTGCCGAGGTTGACGAACTCGTAGCCGATGATCTCGTCCTGCGCGTTGAGCGCCATCTTGGTGCAGTAACCCTCAGCCATCTCGAGATAACGGGGGCCTTTCTCGTTGGTAGCGAACATCGTACCGACCTGAGAGCGAAGACCCTTGCCAAGATCTTCAAGGGATGCGCCGACGGCAAGGCCGCCCTCAGAGAAGGCAGACTGGGTGCGGCCGTAGACGATCTGCAGGAACAGCTCGCGCATGGCGGTGTTGATGGCGTCGCAGACGAGGTCGGTGTTCAGAGCCTCGAGGATGGTCTTGCCGATGAGGATCTCGGAGGCCATGGCCGCCGAATGGGTCATGCCGGAGCAGCCGAGCGTTTCGATCAGCGCTTCTTCAATGACGCCGTTCTTGACGTTCAGGGTCAGCTTGCAGGCGCCCTGCTGCGGCGCGCACCAGCCGACGCCGTGCGTGAAGCCGGAAATATCCGAGATTTCCTTCGCCTGCACCCACTTGCCCTCTTCGGGGATGGGAGCCGGGCCGTGGTATGCGCCCTTGGCAACGGGACACATGTGCTGAACTTCAGTTGTGTAAATCATTGCATAAATCCTTTCCATGCGCCGTTTTGGATCGGGCGCAAAATTTCCATATCGAGAAGGACGTCGGGAAGTGCTTAGTCCTGTCGAACACTAGAAGTATTATATCGAATCGTGTCGGAATTGTCAACGCGATTTCACGATTTTTGCCGCAGAGCCGGGCAATCGGGGAAGAATTCCGCCACAAACGGAACGTCCGCAACGGCAAAGCTGCGCCCGTTGAGGTAATCGAGCGACCCGGCGTCGGTCGTGAAGCGGAAGGTCAGGCGGTAGGAATAGAGCGCCTGATATTTTTGGCGGCGGTCGGCTCTGCCGTATTTTCCGTCCCCGAGCAGCGGATGCCCCGCGTGGGCGAACTGCGCGCGGATCTGGTGCGTCCGGCCGGTGACGAGCTCGCACTCGACGAGCGACAGTCCGTTGCGGCTCTCCAGCGTGCGGTAGCGCGTTTCGCAGGTCTTCGCGCCCCTTTGCGGCGCGTCGGTCACATAGACGCGGTTCTGGACGGCGTCCTTGAACAGAAAGCCCTTCAGCACGCCGCTTGCGGGTCTCGGCGTGCCCTCGACCACCGCCAGATAGCGCTTGTCCAGCTCGCGATCCTTGATCTTCTGGTTCATGACGCGCAGCGCCTCGGCCGTTTTGGCCGCAATGACGATGCCGCCGGTGTTGCGGTCGATGCGGTTGCAGAGCGCCGGGGTGAAGCTGGCCTCCTCGCGCGGACGCCACTCGCGCTTTTGATAAAGGTAGGCCAGAATGTGGTCGATGAGCGTCCTGCCCGGCTCCGCGCCGTCGTGCGGGTGCACCGGGATGCCGGGCTGCTTGTCGACCAAAAGCAGATTTTCGTCCTCGTAGACCACCGTCAGGCGCGGCACGGCGACGGTCAGATAGGCGTTGTCCGCCGTGGGTACGTCGAAAAATTCGTCGTTGATATATAGCTGCAGGGTGTCGCCCTCAAGCAGGCGGTCGTCGCGCTGCGCCCGCGCGCCGTTGCGCTTGATGCGCTTCAGGCGGATATATTTCTGCGCCAGAGACGCGGGCAGAAGCGGCACGGCCTTGGCCAAAAAGCGGTCGAGCCGCTGCCCGGCGTCGTTCGGACCGATGGTAAATTCCTTCATAAAGCTTCTCCGTTTTCGTGCAAACGATACCTGTTTTGCCGTATGGAATTACTATGCGCCAAAATTGCGCGAAAGTCAAGCAAAAAACAGGAAAAAATCAAAAAAGCATTTGACAAACGGGGGAAAAGCGGATATAATATCATTCGCACGACTATGAAACAGAGGTTTGCTATGCTGTTAAGGTTGTCAAAGCTCATAGAAGCGCCGGACGGCGTGCAGCCCTTCGAGACGTCGCTGGATCTCTCCGAGCTGGATTTCGGCGGGCAGAAGCCCGTTCAGGAGCCGGTTCAGGCGGTCGGCAGCGTTCGGAACACGGCGGGCGTCCTGATCCTGGAGGCGGTGCTCACGACCACGCTCCACGCGGTCTGCGACCGCTGCGCCGCGCCCTTCTGCCAAAAGCTGACGCTCCCTGCCCGCGCGGTTTTGACGCGCAGTCTTGAAAACGAGGACGAGGCGGACGAATGGACGTTTCTGCTTGAGGACGACTGCGTCGATCTTGACGAGGTGCTGACCACTGCGTTCGTGCTGCAAATGGATTCCAAGCTGCTGTGCAGGCCGGACTGCAAGGGTCTGTGCTTCCGCTGCGGAAAGAATCTGAACGACGGCGCTTGCGATTGCCGTCCCGAACCTGATCCCCGTTTGGCTGTCCTCGGGCAGCTTTTGAAGGATAAGAAGTAGAAAATTCAACTCTGACCGAGGAGGTGTCATTCATGGCTGTCCCTAAGTGTAAGGTTTCCAAGGCAAGACGGGATAAGAGACGTAGCTCTCATTGGAAGCTGTCTGTGCCCGGCGTGGTCGCTTGCCCCAAGTGCGGCGAGCCGCGTCTGCCCCACAGAGCTTGCAAGAAATGCGGTACCTACAATGGCCGCGAGGTTCTTGCCGTTGCCGAGGCAAAGTGATCAAAAAACGCGCTGCGGAGTTTTTAAGAAGCTCTGCGGCGCGTTTTTTGCGCTCATATCGGGCGACTTGCGTTCGACGCGCTTCGCCGGGCTTGCGCCCTTCTTGAGGGCATCGCGCGGCGGCGAATGCGATCAACGAGCCGCGTCCGCGGTTTTGGGAACCTCTGATTAAATCGCAAGAGTGGTCAGCGAGGGATTTTGTTTCCAAATTGAGGTTTGGAAATCGCAGGAATACTTTGTGTATTTCAAGATTTTCAAACCGATAAGTTGGGACAAAAGACCCGCTGAGCGCCGCAGACGATTTATTCAGAGGTTCCTTTGTTCTTTCTTCCATGTAAACGCGCCTGTGGGCGGCGAGAAATGCCGCTCACAGGCGCGTTTTCGTTCATTTATGCGCGTCTCATGCAGAATCTGACGCGCCGTTGGCGCTATAAAAATCGCTTCAAGGGAAGCTCTGATTCAATCGCAAGAGCGGTCAGCGAGGGATTTTGTTCCGATAGGATCAGCCCTCCATGGCTGCCATGACGGCGGCGCAGCGCGGGCAGAGGCCGTCGGCGTTGGCGCGGGTGGAGTGCATCCAGCAGCGCGGGCACTTCACGCCGTCGGCGTTGCGCACCTCGATGTGCAGGCCGGGGAAGCGCTCGCCTCTGCCGACAACGCTGTCCTCGCGCGGCTTCTCGCCCAGCGCGACGTCCGAGACGATGAACAGCTCGGCCAGATTCAGCCCCTTGACCGCCTCAACGGCGGCGCGGGCGGCCTCGTCCTCGGCCGTGAGCACAACGTGCGCCTCGAGCGCCTTGCCGATGCGCTTGTCCGCGCGGGCGGCCTCAAGCACGCTGTTGACGTCGCTGCGCAGGGCAATGAGGGTGTCCCACTTGGCCATGGCCTCGTCGGACAGGGCGTAGGCCGTGTAGGGCTTGACCATCTCGTTGAGCACGACGTTGCGGGCATCGTCCCCGGCGCGGTGCGGCATGGCCTGCCAGATCTCGTCGCAGGTGAAGGCCAAGATCGGCGCGTACATTCTCGCCATGGCGTCAAGGATGAGCCAGAGCGCAGTCTGGGCGCTGCGGCGCTTGAGGCCGTTGCGCTCCTCGCAATAGAGACGATCCTTGAGAATGTCCAGATAGAAGCTCGACAGCTCCACGACGCAGAAATCGTTGATCGCGTGGGTCAAAACATGGAACTCGTAGTTGTCATAGGCGCGGAAGCCCGTCTCGATGAGGGCGTTGAGCTTCGTGATCGCCCAGCGGTCCAGCTCGAGCATCTCCTCCGGAGCGACCAGCTCGTCGGCATTGAAGCCGTCGAGGTTGCCGAGGCAGTAGCGCGCGGTGTTGCGGAATTTCAGGTAGCTCTGCGAGAGCTGCTTGAAGATCTCCTTCGAGCAGCGGACGTCCGCGCGGTAATCCGCCGACGCCGCCCACAGGCGGACGATGTCCGCGCCGAAATCGCGGATCAGCTCGGCCGGGTCGACGCCGTTGCCGAGGGACTTGTGCATGGCCTTGCCCTCGCCGTCGACCGTCCAGCCGTGCGTCAGGCACTTGCGGAACGGAGCGCCCGCGCCGAGCGCGCCGACGCTCGTCAGCAGGCTCGACTGGAACCAGCCGCGGTACTGGTCGGCGCCCTCGAGATACATGGTCGCCGGCCACTGCTCGGGGTGCTCACGGCGCAGGGAGGCGATGTGCGTCGAGCCGGAGTCGAACCAGCCGTCGAGGGTGTCGCTCTCCTTTTCAAAGGACGCGCCGCCGCAGTGCGGGCAGCGCAGCCCGTCGGGGATCAGGTCGGCAGCCTCGTGGGCAAACCAGAAGTTCGAGCCGTGCTCGTCAAAGAGCTTGGAGATATGAGCGATCGTCTCGGGCGTGCAGACGGGCTTGCCGCAATCCTTGCAGTAGAACACCGGGATCGGCAGACCCCAGCGGCGCTGACGGGAGATGCACCAGTCGGCGCGGTCGCGGATCATGGCGACCATGCGCTCCTTGCCCCACGCGGGCAGCCACTGCACGTTGTCGCAGGCGGCGACGGCCTCGTCCTTGAAGCGCTCGACGGAGCAGAACCACTGCGGCGTGGCGCGGAAGATGATCGGGCTCTTGCAGCGCCAGCAGTGCGGATAGCTGTGGACGATCTCCTCGGAGGCCAGCAGCATCCCGGAGGCCTTCATATCCGCGAGGATGACGGGGTTGGATTCCTCGGTCTTCATGCCGGCGTATTTCCCGGCGTAGTCGGTGTGGCGGCCGCGGTCGTCGACCGGAACGACCAGCTCCATGCCGTAGCGGCGGCAGGTCTGATAGTCGTCGGCGCCGAAGCCCGGCGCGGTGTGGACGCAGCCCGTGCCGGAGTCCATCGTGACGTATTCGGCGTTGAGCAGGCGCGAGGTCTTGTCCAGGAACGGGTGCTTGGCCAGCATATTTTCAAAGAAGCTGCCCGGATGCGTCTCGACGATCTCATAATGCGCGATCCCGGCGACCTGCATGACCTTCTCGGCCAGCGCCTCGGCGACGATATACAGCTCGCCGTTGTCGGCCTTGACGATGGCGTAGCTCTCGCGCGGGTGCAGCGAAATGCCCATGTTGCCGGGAAGCGTCCAGATCGTGGTCGTCCAGATCACGAAGAAGAGCTTGCTGTGGTCGAGGTGGGGCAGCTTGCCCAGATCGTCCTGCATCGGGAACTTGACGTAAACGGTCGTGCAGGGGTCGTCCTGATATTCGATCTCGGCCTCGGCAAGCGCCGTCTCGTCCTTCGAGCACCAGTAGACGGGCTTGAGCCCCTTATAGATGTAGCCCTTGCGGTACATCTCGCCGAAGACCTTGACCTCCTCGGCCTCGAAGTGTCTGTCCATCGTGCGGTAGGGATGCGCCCAGTCGCCCAGCACGCCCAGACGGCGGAAGCCCGTCATCTGCCGCTGGATGAACTCCTCGGCAAACTTCTCGCAGGCGTCGCGGAACTCGGTGACGGGCATGGTCTTGTGGTTGAGCTTGTTTTTCTTGATGATGGCCGACTCGATCGGCATCCCGTGGTTATCCCAGCCGGGGGTATAGGGCGTGTAATAGCCGCGCATGGCATAGGAGCGGACGATGAAGTCCTTGAGGGTCTTGTTCAGCGCGTGACCCATGTGGATGTCTCCGTTGGAGAACGGGGGGCCGTCGTGCAGCACAAAGGCGGGCTTGCCCTCGTTTTTCTTGAGCAGCAGGCTGTAGACGTCGATCTTGTTCCAGTTCTCCAGCATCGGCGGCTCGCGGCTCGGCAGACCGGCGCGCATCGGAAAATCGGTTTTCGGGGTGATGATGGTGTTCTTGTAGTCCATAGTTTCCTCCATAATCATTGCTTCACGGGCTTACGGCGGGCACGGCCGCGCTCCCGGCGAGCGAGGCTCGCTCGGGCAGGGGCACGGCGCTGTCCGCCGAAAAAACACGCCCCGTCTCCTTCAAGAGACAGGGCGTGTGCTCTGCGGTACCACTCTTCTTCCCCGCGTGGCGGGGCGCTCAAAACGCGATAACGGGCGTGAGCCGTCGCGCCCTACTGCTCCTTCGGGCGGAAGCTCGGGAGGGATACCCCTCGTTTGCGCCGCTGCCTTGCACCAACCGGCAGCTCTCTGAACGGCGTCGGGAACGAAGGACGTGTCTCCGTCTCAGCTTTGTTGCTTACTTATGATTGTTTTTCTTCTGACTCGGGGTGTAGTTCTTGCCGAATTGCAGCCCCTCGAATTTTTTCGGCGTTTCGGAGACGTGCTCCGGCTCCGGCTCGGCGGCGTTCGCCGGGACGGCCTGCTCGAGCTGCGCGCCGATCTGCTCGATCAGGGCGTCAGCCTTTTCCTCCGCGGTCGGCGGGGTCGGGTTTTTGTCGAAATCGAAGGCCTTTCGCGGCTCGGCGGGCTTCGGCTCGGGGGCGGCTGCCTGCGGCAGCTCCTTCTCCTTGCGCAGCTCGTCGATCAGCTCGAGCTGACGGCGAATGCGGCGCTCCATCCCGTCGAGGAACTGCGCCGTGGCCTGCTTGGCGACCTCGAGCCGCTCCTGCTCGGCGCCGAGGCGCTGATCGGTGTTCTGCGCCTTGCTCTGGGCGGTCTCCTCGGCCTCGTGCAGCAGTCTGGCGCACTTTTTCTCTGTCTCGGCGAGCATCTGCTCGGATGTCTTCTGCGCCGCGAGCAGCGCGCTCTGCATGGAGGACTCCTGCTTGCGGTATTCCTCCAGCTTTTCCACAAGAATGCGCATCTTGCTTTTCAGAACGGAATTTTCTTTATACAGTGCGACGTAATCCTCGGTCAGCGAGTCGAAAAACTCGTTCACCGAGTCCATGTCATAGCCGCCGAACAGGGCGCGCTCAAAGCTGACCTCCTGGATTTGCTGCGGGGTGATCAACGTGCTTCAGCTCCAATCTGTGTTTTTTTCTTCCGATCAGTAGTACTTGGCGTTGTTCTCCAGATCCTCGACCAGATCGCCCTGGATCTCGACGTTGTAGGGAGCGACCAGATATGTAGAAATGGCGATCTTTTTGATCTTTCCGTCAAGGGCATAGGCGCAGCCGGACAGGAAGTCCACCAGACGGCGGGCGACGTCCTTGTTGGTCGACTCGAGGTTCAGCACGATCGCGCGCTTGTCGCGCAGGTTGTCTGCGACCTCGGAGACCTGATCGAAGCGCTCCGGCTTGACCAGAATGACTTGGATCTGCGCGCCGTTATTGAGATTCACCACGCGGGCGCCGCCGCTGCGGGGCATCTCGGCCGTCGCCGTGCTCCGCGAGGAGGAATAGCCCATCGGGCTGCGGCGCGGCGCAGGATCAGGCGCGGCTGCCGGCTCGTCGTCGTCAAACGGCTCGTCGTCATAATCGTCGTAGTCGTCCTCCGGCTCGGAATACGGGTGAGTGAGCTTGCGGAATTCATCTAAAAGTCCCATTGTGGGTTGCCCTCCAATATGTTTTCAAGAATTTTATCACGGAAATAGAAGCCGATCGTTCCTCAAGGCTTCTTGGAATAATCTCGTGCGCCGAAAATCGCGGTGCCAACGCGGATCATCGTGCTGCCGCAGGCGATGGCGTCCTCAAAATCGTCGGTCATCCCCATCGACAAAATTTCCATGCTAATATTATGCTTATTTTTTGCCGCTATGTCAACAGATAATCTTTGAATTTTCTCAAAAAATCTGCAATTATCGCCTTTTTTTTCGGAAATCGGCGGGATCGCCATCAATCCGCGCACGCGGCAGTGCGAAAATCCTTCCAGTTTTTCCGAAATTTCGTCCATCTCGTCCGGGTCGAAGCCGGACTTGCTCTCCTCATGGCCGACGTTGACCTCGAGCAAAATATCCTGAACGAGTCCCTGTCGGGCGGCCTCCTTCTCGATGCAGGCAAGCAGCTCCATGCGGTCGACCGACTGGATCAGCGCGACCCGGCCGACGACCTGCCTGACCTTGTTCGTCTGCAAATGGCCGATGAAGTGCACGGGCACGCCGTCGTAGGCATTCTGCGCGAGCTTCTGCGTCAGCTCCTGCACGCGGTTCTCGCCGCAGAGGTCGACCCCCGCCGCGACCGCCTCGCGCACGCGCGCGGCGTCGTTCATCTTGGTCGCCGCGCAAAGCAAAACCTCCCGCGGCTCGCGTCCGGCGGCGCGCGCCGCCGCGTCCATTCTTGCGCGGATCTGCGCAACATTTTCCGAAATCGTCATTCCTGCAGCACCTTCCCGTCTGTCAATTCTTTTGTGGTGAGGATCAGCTCGTCCTCCGGCCAGAGGTTGTCCACGCTCTCGCGCTCCCACGCGACGAGGAAGCTGTCGTCCTGCTCAAAGAGCACCTCGACCGGCTTCCACTGCGCCCGCGCGCCCTCGAGCACATAGACGCCCGTCTCGCCGTTTTCAACATAAAGCGCCTTTTTTGGCACGCGCAGCCCCTCATAGCTCCGAAATATCAGCTCCGCACGCCGCTCGCGCAGCGCGGTGACCTCCCGCAGGTAGCGGTCGCAGGACAGCACGAGCACGCACCGGCCGTCCTCCTCCGCGCCGACGCGCGCAACGCGCATCGTCAGCTCCCGCACGCCGGACAGGCGCACCGTCAGCCGGTCGCCCTCGGCGCACTGCGCGGCGCGCTCGGCCGGGATCGCGGCGACAAAATACCACGTCTGCCCGAGGCACAGCCTTCCGTATTGCTCCTTCAGGCCGCCCACGCTGAGCGCGGACAGGCGCTCCAGCTCCCCGGCCGTCAGCCCGTCGAGCCGTTCGGGCGTCAGCAGGCTCTCATAGCCGTCGACATGGGAGGAAAAATAACCCGCCTGCGGCGAGAGCAGCGCCTCGTTGAGCGCCGGCAGGCCGCTCTCCAGCTCGGCCGCCTGCCGCGCAAGCTCCTGCGCCCGCTGCCGCAGCGCCTCGTCCTCGCCGGCCGCACAGCGCCGCAGGATCATCGGGGCAAGCTCCGCGCAGCCCGCGCCGACGGCGTCGGCATCCGAGGCGGACACCGCGCGCGCAAGGTCGACCAGCGTATCGGAGATCTGCCCGTCGAGGCGGCGGCGTCCGGCGGCGTCGGATCGACCGGCCAGCGCAAGCTGCTCGCTCTGCCATTGCAGACGCGCCTGCTCCTCGCGGCTCTGCCGCTCGGCCTCGGTGCGGTAGCCCGCTGCCACGAGCTGCACCGCGCCGACCCATTCGCCCTCGGCGCGCTCGGCGACCACGAGCGGAGACCGCGCCGCGAGCACAAGCTCCCGACGCACCACAAAGCCGGAGACGGAGATCCCGTCGCCAGCTTCGCAGTAGAGCGCCGGCTCGAGCGAATAGCTGCTGCCCGCGTTAAGCAAAACGGAGCACAGCACATAGGCCGCTATGACCAGCGCCAACGATATGGAAATGATCCGCAGATAGAAATCGCCCTGCTTTTTCATAACCGAAACAGTCCTTTTTACCTCCGCAGGGCGTCCGGCCGGACGCGTCAGTCGAGCCGGACAGGCTGCAGGGGAACGAGCGTCGAAATCGCGTGCTTGTAGATCATCTGCTGCTTGCCCTCGGAGCTGAGCATGACGATGAAGCTGTCAAAGCCGGTCACAACGCCCTTCATTTGAAAGCCGTTCATCAAAAACATGGTCACCGGGGTGTGCTCCCGGCGCAGCTCGTTGAGCATCAGATCCTGTAGATTTTCCGCGTTTGCCATAATAAGTACCTCTTTTCATATATTGAAGCATGGGATACTTATATTTTATACGCTATACTTTGTCATTTGCTGTCGCAATGCGTCGCGCCTGCGAGAATATTTCGTCAAACGGCGCGCCCGCGTCGAGCCACTGCACGGCGGCGTTGCGGCGAAACCACGTCCGCTGCCGCTTGGCATACTGCCGGGTGCGCAGGCTGATCTCCGCGGCCGCCTCGGAAAGCGCCTGCTGCGTCGGCTCGCGCCCGCCTTCAAGATAGGGCAGCAGCTCCTTATAGCCGATGGCCTGCATGGCCGTCGCGTCGGACGGTACGCCCGCCTCGAGCAGGCTCAAAAGCTCCTGCACAAGGCCGTTTTGCAGCATCTGCGCCGTGCGGCGCTCGACGCGGCGGAAAAACGCGGCGCGGTCGGCGTCGTCCAGCCCGAGCCAGACCGGCTCGTATTTCGGCGGCATCGCCTGCGTCTCGAGATTGTGCTGCGTGATGGTCTTTCCCGTTTCCTCGTAGACCTCGAGCGCGCGGATGACACGCTTGCGGTTCTCCGGCGGGATGACCGCCGCCGCCTGCGGATCGACCCGGCGCAGCCGCTCCATGAGCGGCTCGATGCCCCGCTCCTCGGCCAGCTTCGTCAGCGCCTCGCGCCGCCCCGTCGCGGGAAACGGCGCAAACTGCCGCCCGGCGACGAGCGAATCGACGTAAAGCCCCGTTCCGCCGACGAGGATCACGGGCTTGCCCCGGCGCAGGATGTCCTGCACGACCGGGTCGGCGTCGCGCACATAGCAGCCGACGGAATAGCGCTCGCGCGGGTCAAGAAAGCCGAGCATGTGATGCTTCACGCCCCGCATCTCCTCCGGCGTCGGCGCGGCCGTCCCGACGGTCATGCCGCGGTAGACCTGCATGGAGTCAAACGAGACGACCTCGCCGCCGAGCGCCTCGGCCAAAGCGACAGACAGGCGGGTCTTGCCGGTGGCCGTCGACCCGACGATACAAACGACCATGGCTCAGCTCCTCTTGAACTGCCGCTCGAGCTGCGCCGCCGTCATGACCGCGCAGATCGGCCGCCCGTGGGGGCAGTATTTCAGGTCGTCGCGCGAAAGCACCTGCCGCACCAGCGCGGCGCGCTCGGCGTCCTCGGTGTGCCAGCCGCCCTTGATGGCCGCCTTGCAGGCGAGCGTGTGCAGCAGACGGTCGCGCAGCGCAGCCGGGTCGGTCTGCTTGCCGGACATCAGGTCGCGCGCAAGCGCGCCCAGCGTCGCGGCAGCGTCCTCCGGCGCAAGGTCGGCCGGGATCTGGCCGACGCCCAGCGTGCCGTCGCCGTAATCCGAGACGGCAAAGCCGCACCGTTCGAGCAGCGCGGTATTCTCCAGCAGCACAGCCGCCTCCTCGCGGTCGGCGCGGTAAAGCACCGGCGTGAGCAGAAGCTGCGAGAGGATCGGCTCCTGCCGGGCGCGGAATTTTTCAAACAGAATGCGCTCATGCGCAGCGTGCTTGTCGATGAGCAGGAGCTGTCTGCCCTGCTCGACAAGGATGTAGGTATCGAGTACCTCGCCGACAATGCGGTAGCTCTGCTCGGATCCCTCCGTCAGGTCGACGGGCTGCTCGGCCTCCTGCGCGGGCGGCTCCTGCGCGGGCGGCTCCTGCGTGGGCGGCTCCTGCGCAGCTTTTTCCTGCGCGGCGGTCTGCGGCGGCAGCACCGGGCCGTCCGGCTCCTCCAGATCGCAGAGCACGTCCACGGGCCGAACCGTCCGCGGCGCGGGCGCCGGCGCAGGCTTCGGCACCGGGGCGGGCTTCGGCGCAGGACGCACGGTCTGCGCAAATTCGCGGAACTCCCCTGCCGTCATCGTGCGGAAAAATTCGGGATTTTTTGCCGTCTGCACCGCCGTCGGCGAAGCGACGACCGGCGCGCTGCGGCTCGGCTCGGACGGCAGCTGCGCCTTGCCGAATTGCAGCTCCACGCGCCCGGAGGCACGGTCGAGCGCCCCCTGCACGCCGTAGCGCACGCAGTCAAACACGTCATGCTCCCGCAGGAACTTGACCTCGATCTTCGCCGGGTGGACGTTCACATCCACCAGATGCTCCGGCAGCCGCAGCTCCAGCACGCAGTAGGGATAGCGCCCGACCATCAGCCGGTTGCTGTAGGCCTCCTCGAGCGCGGCGGTCATCGTCTTCGAGCGCACCAGCCGCCCGTTGACGAAAAAGATCTGCTGCATCCGGTTGCCGCGCGTGGCCGTCGGGCGCGAGACATAGCCCGAGAGCGTGAAGCGCTCCCATTTGCTCTCCACGGCGACCATCTCGCGGGCGCTCTGCCGCCCCAAAACGGCGTAAAGCGCGCTCTCGAGCTGCCCGTCTCCGGGGGTCTGGAGCTGCTCGGCGCCCTCGCGCAGCACGCGGAAGGTGATCTCGGGATGCGCCAGCGCCAGCTTCTGCACGGCGGCCAGAACGGCCGCGCCCTCGACGGTGTCGCGCTTCATGAATTTCAGGCGTGCGGGGGTGTTATAGAACAGATCGCGGACGATGATCGTCGTGCCCACGGGACACCCGGCCTCGCCGCGCTCGGTCACGACGCCGCCGTCAAGATGCAGCGACGTGCCGAAATCGTTTTCGCGTTGCCGCGTGAGCAGATCGACGCGCGAAACGGCGGAGATCGCCGCCAGCGCCTCGCCGCGGAAGCCCAGCGTGCGGATCGCCTCGAGATCCTGCGCCGTGCGCAGCTTGCTTGTGGCGTGGCGGAGAAATGCCACGGGAACGTCCTCGTGAGCCATGCCGCAGCCGTCGTCCGTGACGCGCAGGAAGGTCATGCCGCCGTTTTGCAGCTCGACCGTGACGTGCTTCGCCCCGGCGTCGATCGCGTTCTCGACCAGCTCCTTGGCGGCGCTGGCAGGACGTTCGACCACCTCGCCGGCAGCGATCATGTCGGCGACCTGCTGCGGCAGCTTTTGAATGATTGCCATTGTTTTCTCCTATTTCATCATAAACGGGTCGCAGGCGCGCTCGGCCGCGATCGTCGTCTCCGGCCCGTGGCCGGGGAACACGCGCGTCTGCGGCGGCAGCGCGGCCAGACGGCGCAG
>OIYX01000545.1_pt1 | contig 13195 bp, 10 predicted proteins | sample 1588431 | NCBI WGS metagenome assembly OIYX01 (sample SAMN03283241) | human gut metagenome | biome: human-associated habitat; material: feces | host: Homo sapiens | place: Peru | collected 2012
ACGTAGTTCGGCGCGTTCATCATGAGGTCCTGGGCCTTCTGGTTCATCGGGAAGGCGATGACCTCGCGGATGTTCGGCGTGTCGGTGAGGAGCATGACCATGCGATCGACGCCCGGCGCGATGCCGCCGTGCGGCGGCGCGCCGAACTGGAAGGCGTTGTAGAGGCAGCCGAACTTCTGCTTGACGACCTCCTTCGGATAGCCCGCGATCTCGAACGCCTTCTCCATGATGTCGATGCGGTGGTTGCGGATCGCGCCCGACGAGAGCTCGATGCCGTTGCAGACGACGTCGTACTGGTAGGCCTCGATCGCAAGCGGATCCGGCCCGTTCAGCGCCTCCAGCCCGCCCTGCGGCATCGAGAACGGGTTGTGCGAGAAGATGATCTTGCCCGTCTCGGGATCCTTCTCGAAGAACGGGAAGTCGACGATCCAGCAGAACTTGTAGCAGTTCGTCTCGCAGATCTTGTTCGTGAGGTGGTTCGCGATGTCCGTGCGCACGAGGCCCGAAAGGCGGTTGCACTCGTCCACGTCGGCCGCCATGAAGAAGAGCGCGTCGCCCGGCTCCATGCCCGCGAGCGCCTTCATCTCCTCGAGCTGCTCCGGCGAGAGGAACTTCGCGATCGGCCCCTTGAGCTCGCCGTCCTTCGTCCAGCTGATGTAGCCGAGGCCCTTGCCGCCGTTCTCCTTCACGAACGCCTCGCGCTTGTCGAACCACGTGCGCGTCTCGACGCCGACGATGCCCTTCACGAGCAGGCCCTTGACGAGGCCGCCCGACGTCGCGACGTTTGCGAACGCCTTGAAGTTCGCCCGCGCGAAGAAGTCGTTCATGTTGAACCACTTGAGCGGGTTGCGGAGGTCCGGCTTGTCCGACCCGTACGTCATCATCGCGTCGCGGTACTTGATGCGCGGCCACGGGGCCTCGTTGCACGCCCAGGTCGAGAATTTCCTGAACGTCTTGCCGACGACGTCCTCGACGACGGCGAAGATCTCGTCCTGCGTGACGTAGCTCATCTCGATGTCCATCTGGTAGAACTCGCCCGGACTGCGGTCGGCGCGCGCGGCCTCGTCGCGGAAGCACGGCGCGATCTGGAAGTAGCGGTCGAAGCCCGAGACCATCAGGAGCTGCTTGAACATCTGCGGCGCCTGCGGGAGCGCGTAGAACATCCCGCGATGGAGGCGGCTCGGCACGAGGTAGTCGCGCGCGCCCTCCGGCGACGAGGCCGTCAGGATCGGCGTCTGGAACTCGTTGAAGCCCTTCTCCCACATCTGCTCGCGCAGGAAGCGGATCACCTGCGAGCGGAGGATGAGGTTCTTGTGCAGCTTCTCGCGGCGGAGGTCGAGGAAGCGGTACTTGAGGCGCACGTCCTCCGACTCGTCGGCCTTCTCGTCGGGAATGTAGATCGGCGTCACCTCCGACGCCGACTCCATCACCAGCTCGTTCGCCTCGATCTCGATCTCGCCGGTCGGCAGGTCGGGGTTGACCGTGTCGGGCGTGCGGAGCTTCACCTCGCCCGTCACGGTGATGACCGATTCGAGGTGGGCCTTCTCGACGAGGCCGAAGAAGCTGCGCGACGGGTGGACGACGACCTGCGTGAGGCCGTAGTGGTCGCGCAGGTCGACGAACAGGATGCCGCCGTGGTCGCGCAGGCGGAACATCCAGCCGGAAAGTCGAACGGTCTTGCCCGCGTCAGCCGCGCGGAGCTCGTTGCAGGTGTGGGTACGGTACGGATGCATAGTCTTCAATCTCCTCAAAATTGTGCGTAGTATACCATAAAACGGCCTTCCCCGCCCAAACCGAGCGGCGCGGAACGGCCCGTTCAGACGTCCGTCGGCTTCAGTTCGCGCGCCCACGCGACCCAGTCGGCGTTCGAAAGCTCTTCCGCGCGGCGCGTGGACTGGATCAAGTCCCGAAAGACGCTGCCCAGCTGCTTGCGCCGATGCTCGAACGCGCGCTTCGTCAGGCGATGGAACACCCGCCGCGCCTCCGCCGTGAGATCGACGTTCCGATCATGCCGCTCCAGCCGCACGACGCTCGAGCCAACCTCCGGTCGCGGCCAGAAGCAGCTCGCCGAGACCTTCCGAACAATCTTCACGTCGTAGTCAAGCTGCGCCCAGACCCCCGCCAGCCCCCGCATCTTCGACCCCTCCGCCGCCGCCAGCCGCTCGGCGACCTCCGTCTGCACAAGGACGGTCAGCGACGGAATCGCCCGCGTCTGCACGAGGTCTAGCAAAATGCGCGTCCCCGCCTGATACGGCAGGTTGGAGACCATGTGGGAGAAGGCTTGGAGGGCTGGGGACGTTTGGAGGTTCGGATGTTCGGGGGCTTGGGCGTTTGGGCGTCTGGAGGACAGGGAGATCCAGTCGAGCGCGTCGCCCGCGACAACGGTCAGGTTCGGCGGATTGCCCAGGGCTGTCGGCAACCGCTCGGCCAGGACGGGATCCTTCTCGATCGCCGTCACGCGGCAACCGCGCGCGAGCAGCTCCTCCGTCAGCACGCCCAGCCCCGGACCGATTTCCAGGACGTCCCGGACTTCCGGGCATTCCGCGCACACCTCCAGGCCCGCGTCCACGATGGCGTTTCGCGCGTTCTGGTCGATGAGGAAGTTCTGCCCCAAGACCTTGTTCGGATGAAAGCCGTTCGCGATGCACCAGGCCTTGACCTGGCTCGGACTCGTCAGATTCATTTCGCTCTCCTCATTTGTCCCTCTCCTGAAACACCGCCGCCGCGACCTTGCGCAGGAACTTCACGTTGCGCGAAAAGATCTGGTCGACGTTCGCGGCCGAGGAGACGTCCAGGAAATCCTTCGTCTCCTCGCTCGACAGGTGGAAGCGCGTCTTCAGAAGGTGGATGTAGCAGCGTTCGGGGTCTTCGTTCCACAGCTTGCGGAAGCACCAGTGCGTCAGGCCCCACGTCTCGTTGTGCAGGAGCCGCTCCGTCGCATCGACTGGAATCTCCAGCTCCGTCCGTCCGTCCTCCGCATACGGATGCGCGCGTTCGATCGAGATCTCCCCATGCCGGTTCGGATTCGCGTTCAGGATGTAGCCGCGCACATAGCGCCGCAGCCACCCCTCGAACGAGCCTTCGCCCCGATAGAGGTCGATCTTGCCGCGCCCGATCATCTCCTCGTAGAGCATGCCGTTGAGGTCGCCGTCCGTCAGCGAATACCGCTTCATCAGCGCGGCCGAACGCAGCGACTTCGCCTCGGGCGCGATCACGCGCTCCCAGACGAGCTGCCAGCCCGCGTCCTCGCCCGACTTGACGAGCCGATGCCATTCCGCGTCCGTCATGCGAACGTCAGGCCTCCGGGAACGGGCGGACGCCCCGGCCGATGCAGCCAAAGCGCGGACGCGTGCTTGCCCTTGACGAAATCCGCATACGTGATCGACGCCGCGCCGTCACGGACGGCGAGCCGCTGTCCGGCGAACTCGAAGACGCCTGCCGACACGGGCGCGCCATTCCCGTCGGCCAGGCGGATCGCCAACGGCGTCGCCGCGACGGCCCCCGCCGGAAAGACGAGCCGCGCCGTCCAGCACAGCGTCGGCTCGCGCATCGGATGCGACCCGAACGTGAACGCGATTGTCCTGTCGGACGGCGCCTTCATCGAAAGCCGGCCGCTTAGCCGAGGCTCAGCTTGTCGAACGCGCCCGCGAGCGAGCCGACGTGCGCGTTCCGCTCGGCGTTCGCCTTCATCCAGTCGGCGACCTCGGCCGCCGACTTGGCGGACGCCTCCTCTTCGGGCGAGCGGTGGAAGACGCGCGGCAGGCACTCCTTGCGCGACAGCGCGATCTTGCCCGCCTCGCGGTCGACGTGCAGGACCTTGACGGTCACGCCGTCGCCCGGCTTCAGCACCGCGTTCGGATCCTCGACGCGCTCCCACGCGATCTCGCGCACGGGAATCAGCCCGTCGACGCCGCCCAGGTCGACGAACGCCCCGAAGTCGAAGACGCGCGTCACCGTGCCGTTCAGCGTCTCGCCCTCGTGAAGCTCGTTGAGGACGGCCTCGCGCAGCGCCTCGGCCTGCACCTCCAGGAGCGCGCGACGCGAGACGACGACGCTCAGCCCCCGGTCGTCCTTCGCGTACTCCGTCACGACGAAGTCGAACTTGCGCCCAACGTACTCGGCGGCGTCCTTCTTGAAGCGGTCAATCTGGGAGAAGGGACAGAAGGCGCGCTCGCCCGCGACCGTCACCTCGTAGCCGCCCTTCACCTCCTTCTCGACCAGGCCCGAAATGGCCTCGCCCGCCTTGAAGGCGGTCTTGAGCGCCACGTTGTCGTCGGACGCGACCGCGACGGCCGGCTTCGCCGGACGCACGAGCGACTTGTCGTCGTTGAACGCCTTGCCGAACTTGTACCCCTTGCGAATGCCCTTGAACTGGTCGTTCAAAAGGGCGCCAAAGTCAAAATCCGCCTTTGCCATAACCTCACTTTGCGGCGACGAGCGCCTTGAGTTCCTTCACCTCGGCGCGCAGCTTCTCCACCAGTCGCGGCAGAAGCAGGCGCGCGCCAAAATCCTTCTTCGACTCGGCGGGCGCGCCGAGCACGTACTTGACCGAACCGTCCAGCGACTTCGGGACGCCCGACTGGGGCCCGACCTGCACGCCGTCCGCAATCTTGATGTGGCCGGAGATCCCGGCCTGCGCCCAGACGAGGCAGCCCTTGCCGATCTGCGTCGAGCCCGCGACGCCGGCCTGGGCGATGATGCCCGAATAGCCCGCGACCTTGACGTTGTGGCCGATCTGAACGAGGTTGTCGATCTTCGTCTGCGGCCCGATGTACGTGCGACCGATGCGCGCGCGGTCGATCCAATCTCGACGCCGTCCCCCAGCTCGACGATGCCGAGCTGCGGAATCTTCTCGATCTTGATGCCCGTCAGGCCGACCGACGTCGTGTAGCCGTAACCGTCGCCGCCGATCCGCACGCCGCAGTGGAGCATCACCTTCTTGCCGAGGACGGAGCCCTCGCGGAGCGTGACCTGCGGATAGATGTGGCAGCCGGCGCCGAGGCGGCAGTTCTCGCCGACGAAGACCTGCGCCTCGATCACGCAGTCGTCGCCGATCTCCGCGCCCTTCTCGATGACCGTGTAGGCGCCGACGTGGACGCGCTTGCCGAGCGTGACGGACGGATCGACGATCGCCGTCGGATGCACGCCCGGCGCGCGGACGGGCGGCGGCGGCGCGAAGATCGCGGCAGCCTTCATGCAGGCGTCGTTCGGGTCCTTCACGCGGATGACCGCGCACGGCGCGCCGTGGTCCCAGTCCTTCGGCAGGAGGACGGCCGACGCCTTCGTCTCCTGGACGAGCGCGACGTGCTTCGGGTCCTTGCAGAAGCTGAGGTCGCCCTTGCGGGCCTCCTCAAGCCCCGCGCAGGCGACGAGATCGACGTCCGAACCCTCCAGCGCGCCGCCGAGGGTCGAGGCCAGTTCACTTGCCTTCATCGCGGCCCTTCGCGTTCTTCGGCTCGACACCCATCTCCTGCAGCACCTCGTCCGTCACGTCGTACTTCGCCTTCGCGAACGGCGCGGCCGTGCGGTCGAGGATGAGGTCGTAGTCCTTCTTCTCGGCGAACTTCTTCAGGCGCTTGCGCAGGTCTTCCGTCGTCGCCTTGAGAAGGCGGCCCTCCAGGTCCTGCAGGTCCTGGCGGCAGCGCGCGACTTCCGCGCGGTAGCGCTGCTCGATGCCCATGAGCTTCTGCTGGATGTCCATGAGCTGCTTCTCGACGTCGGCCTTCGCCTTCGCCGCGAGCATCGGATTGCGCAGCTGCTCGGCGATCTTCTTGCCTTCCGCCTGGAGGCTCTCGCCTTCGGACTTGATCGCCTCGACCTTCTTCTGGTAGTCCTTGTCCGTCGAGGTCAGGAGTTCCTTGTTCGCGTCGTAGTTCGGGTGGTTGCGGATGAGGAGCATGAGATCGACCGTGCCGATCTTCGCTTCGGCCGAAGCGACCATCGCCGCAAGGGTCACTGCCATGAACGTGAGCTTTTTCATTTTGTTTTATTCCTTAAAAATCATACCCAACCGTGAACGAGAAGACCTCCTTCTCGGCGTGGTCAGGCTCCTCGACCGGCGTCGCGAAGTCGAGGCGGATCGGGAACATCGGGATGTCGAGGCGGAAGCCGCAGCCGACCGTCCACGCGAACGTGTCCGAGAAGTCGAGGTCCCAGACGTCCTCGCCGACGGAGCCGACGTCGGAGAAGACGGCGAAGCGCAGCATCTTGACGATCGGGATCGTGTACTCGAAGTTCATGCAGAAGAGCGTCTGGCCGCCCCACGGCGCCCAGTCGTTCGCGCCGACGCGCTGCGCCAGCGGCGCGACGTTGCGGTACTCGAGGCCGCGAATCGACTTCGGCCCGCCGAGGAACAGGCGGTTGTAGATCGGCAGGTCGTCCGAGAACCCGTCGATCGTCTCGGCGCGCAGGGCCACCATGAAGATGTGGTCCATGTTCGCCCCGAGGAGCTGGCGCCAGACGTTGAAGTAGTTGCGGTGGTTGATGCCGAGCCGCCAGTACTCGTTGTCGCCCGCCGGCGCGACGTCGAGGTAGACGCGCGTCCGGTAGCCGCGCGTCGGCGTGCGGAAGTTGTCGCGCCCGTCCTTCGCCCAGAAGAGGTGGATGACCGGCTCGAAGGCGTCGCCGTATTCGCGCTCCTCCATCTCGAAGAGACGCCCCGTCTTGCCCTTGTACGTGTACTCGCCATGGACGACGTCGTCGAACTCGATGTACTCGCCGGACAGCCCGACGCCAAAGCGCCCGAACGGCTCCCACGTCGGCCAGAACTTGACGGGATACGCGAGCGAGGCCATCGCGCCCGTGCGGATGAGGTCGTACTCGTCATACCAGCGCAGACGGCGGTAGAGGTCGACCGACAGCTCCAGCGTGCGGCTGAAGAGGTGCGGCTCGACGAACCCGAGCTCCATGCTCTGGTAGCGCGGGCCCCACGCCACGTAGGCGCGGCCCTTCTGCCCCGCGCCCCGGAAGAGCTTCGACGGCGCGAAGAGGTCGAAGTTGTTCTGGTTCACCTCGGCGGAGATGTAGACGGAATCGACCGTCGAGGCGCCGACGCCGACCATGAACGAGCCGGTGTTCTTCTCCTCGACCTCGTAGACGAGATCGCGGTACTCCGCGCCGTTCGCGTCCTTGCCGAGATTCGTCGGCTCCAGGTAGTAGCGCACGCGCGAGAAGTAGTCGAGGTTCTCCAGGCGCTTCTGCGAACGCTCGGCGCGGTCGGCGAGCATGCGGTCGCCGGGCGCCAGCGCGATCTCGCGGCGGATAACCTTGTCCATCGTGTAGTCGTTGCCCCGGATCTTGATCTCGTTGAGGACGACCGGCACGCCCTCCGTCACCTTGAAGACGACGTTGACGACGGACGGATTCTCCGTCGGGATGCGCCGCACCTCGACGTGCGAGTCGGCGAGACCCGAATCGCCCGAGCCGACCGCGACCTCGATGCGGTGCGCCGCGTCCGCCAGCGCCTTCTCGCCCGCGACCGCCCCCGCCGCCGGAAGCGCGCTCTTCTTCGCGACGTCGTCCGCCGAATAGCGCGTCACGCCCGTGACCTTCGTCGTGCCGACGCGGTACTGCACGCCTTCCGTGAACGAGAAGACGAGGTTCACCTTGCCGTCGCCCGCCGGGACGCGGCGCGGGCCCTCGACCTTGACGTCGAGATAGCCGTGGTTGCGGTAGACTTCGGCGAGCTTGTCGCAGCACTGCGCGAGCTGGTCTTTCGTCACGGGGCTGTCGGAGAACCAGCCCATCGGATTCCACCACGGCAGGTCGTTGATCGCCTCGTGGAGCTCGGCCGCGTCGAACGCGGCGTCGTCCATCTTCCAGCCGGGCTGCAGCGACCGCCAGTACGCGACCTCCACGGCGTGGGGCGTGCCCTCGAAGACGTAGTTCGCGACCTTCTGGCGCGCGCCCTCGTCGATCGTGAAGACGACGTTCACGTCGTTGCCGGAAAGGAGCTTCGTGCGGAAGGCGACCTTCGCGTCGGCGTAGTGCTTCTTCTGGTAGGCGAGGCGGACGCGCGCGGCGGCGGCGGCCAGGTCGGACTCGCCGTAGAGGTAGCCGTCCTTCAAGGCGGCCTCGCTCGAGACCTTCGACTCGCTCAGCGCCTCGTTGCCCTCGACGACGAGCGGGCCCGAATAGCGCATCTTGCGCTTCACGTAGTACGTCACCTCCACGCCGTCCGCCACGCGCTGGGCGTCGGCCGTGATCTCCTCGAACTCGCCGGAATCCTTGAGCGCCGTGACGTCGCGCGTCACCGTGACGGGGTCATACGGCTTGCCGGCCTTCACCTGGCAGCGGCTCGCGACGAACGAGGCGTCGCCCCCGAACCCGTCAAGGGCCTTGACACGGACATCAATCACGTCCGCCGCAAAGACGGACACAGCCCCGAACAGGGCGACGAAAGCAGACAGCCTCTTCATAAGTCCGCGTATTTTACCAAAAATCGGCGGTCAGCGGAATAGCCCCTGCCGCGCGACTGACGCATCCGTATCAGCCTTCCGTCGGACGGGCGGCGCGCCCGGACCGAATGACGCAGAAGACGGCGACGGCCGTGACGAGCGCGGCGCCGGCGAGCGCGGCGGGCATCGGGAGCCCGCCCGGCACGAGTCCCCAGACCTGCCCCTTCTCCGGCGACGCCCAGAGGATGAACGTCATGATGACGAGGCACATGAAGACGCCGGGCAGGAGCGTGACGAGCGCCTTCCGCCCGCGCCCCAGCCGCAGGAGCCACACGGTCGCCGCGAAGAGCATCGACGTCGAGAGCAGCTGGTTCATCCACGCGAAGTAGTTCCAGAGATGGCCGAAGCTCGTCGCGTCGCGGTTCGACCACGCGAGCAGGCCGACGACGACCGCCGCGAGCGGCAGGCACGTGAGGATGCGCTTGCCGACGTTGACCTGATCGACCTTCAGCTCCTCGGCGAGCGAGAGCCGCGCCGAGCGGAGCGCCGTGTCGCCCGACGTGATCGCGAGGACGACGATCGCCGCGACCGTGACGCCGCCCATCCAGGGGCCGAGGAAGTGCTTGGCGATGTTGCCGAGGACGAGCGGGCCCGCGAGCGAGAGGTTCTCCGGCTTCAGGTTGTAGATCGCAAGCGCGGCCGCCGCCCAGACCATCGCGATGACGCCCTCGGCGATCATCATGCCGAAGAATGTCGCGCGGGCCTCGCGCTCGGAGCGGCAGGTGCGCGCGACGATCGGGCTCTGCGTCGCGTGGAAGCCCGAGATGATGCCGCAGGCAATCGTCACGAAGAGGCAGGGGAAGAGCGGGTTCGTCGCCTGGTAGGAGGCGAAGCCCGCACAGTCGTTCAGGATCTCGGGGTGCGCGAAACCGGCCGCGACGAGCGCGACGGAGATCGCGAGCGTGCCGAGGACGAGGAGCGCGCCAAAGATCGGGTAGAACCGGCCGATGATCGCGTCGATCGGGAAGAGCGTCGCGGCGACATAGTACGCGAAGATGAGGACGACCGACCACCAGAAGACGGAGACATCCGGGAACCACTGCCGGTCGATGAGCGTCGCGGGCGTGTTGATGAAGACCGTCACGCACAGGAGAAGCGCGGCCATCATGATCCAGCCGAAGACGGCGGCGTAGGCCGAGCCGAGATGCTCGCGCACCATGCGCGGCATGTTCGCGCCGTTCGACCGCATCGAGATCATCCCGGCGAAGAAGTCGTGCACCGCGCCCATGAAGACGCAGCCGACGGGGATGATGAGCAGCGCGACCTTGCCGAACTTGATGCCGAGGATGACGCCGATCACCGGCCCGACGCCCGCGATGTTGAGGAGCTGGATCAGCATGTTCTTCCACTTCGGCAGCGGCACGTAGTCGACACCGTCCGGGTGCGCGACGCACGGCGTCGCTCGGTCGTCCGGCGGAATCAGCCGTTCGACGAACTTCCCGTAGGTGAAGTATCCGAGAACCAGAAACGCGATGCCGCCCAAAAACCAGGTCATGTCTTCGCCTCCTTAACACGCCGTCGTCTGTGACCGTCCGAACCGTTCAGCGGCCGAGGCGGACGGTCCGCGCCGCGCACTCCGCGCGGTAGCACGCGACCGTGCGGCGCAGGCCCTCGTCCAGCGAAATCCGGGGCGCCCAGCCCAGCGCGCGGATGCGCGACGTGTCGCAGAGCTTGCGCGGCGTGCCGTCGGGCTTCGTCGCGTCCCAGTCGATCGTCGCCAAGCAGCCCGTCGCCGCGCGCACCTTCTCGGCGAGGTCGCGAATCGAGACCTCCTCCCCCGAACCGACGTTCAGGAGATCCGGCGGATCCGCGAGGTTCAGCACGAAGAGGCACGCCTCGGCGAGGTCGTCCACGTGCAGGAACTCGCGCAACGGCGTCCCCGTGCCCCAGAGCGGCACGGATGCGTCGCCCCGCTGCCGCGCCTCCTCGAACTTGCGGATCATCGTCGGCAGGACGTGTCCGCCGACAAGGTCGTAGCTGTCGCCCGGCCCGTAGAGGTTCGTCGGCATGAGCGAGTGGTAGCAGAGCCCGCGTTCGCGCCGCAGGAACTCGCAGAGCTTGAGGCCCGAGATCTTCGCGAGCGCATAGCCCTCGTTCGTCTTCTCGAGCGCGCTCGTCAAAAGCGCCGACTCGGGAATCGGCTGGGGCGCGAGGCGCGGATAGATGCACGTCGAGCCGAGGAAGAGCAGACGCCTCACGCCCGCCTCCGCCGCGCCCCACACCGTGTTGAGCGCGATCAGCTCGTTCTCGTAGAGGAAGCGCGCGTTGGCCGCGCTGTTCGCGCCGATGCCGCCGACGCGCGCCGCCGCGATGACGGCGACGTCGGGACGTTCCGCCGCGTAGAATGCGCGCACGGCCGCCGGATCGAGGAGGTCCAGCTCGGCGTGCGTGCGCGTGACGACGTTCCCGTAGCCGCCGCGTTCGAGCACCCGGCAGACGGCGGAGCCGACCATGCCGCGATGCCCGGCGACGTAGATCCTGTCCGCCTTACGCATTCCGCACCGCCTGTTCCTTGCGCGCGAGCTCGAGGTCGGCGTCCATCATCATCTTGACGAGGCCCTTGAACGTCACCTTCGGCTCCCAGCCGAGGACGCGCCGGGCCTTGCTCGCGTCGCCGAGCAGCTGGTCGACTTCGCTCGGACGGTTGTAGCGGTCGTCGTGCTTCGTGTACTTCGCCCAGTCCAGCCCGACATAGTCGAACGCCGTCTCCAGAAGCTCCTTCACCGAATGCATCTCGCCCGTCGCAAGCACATAGTCGTCCGGCGTGTCCTGCTGGAGCATCCGCCACATGCCCTCGACGTAGTCGCCCGCAAAGCCCCAGTCGCGCAGGGAATTGATGTTGCCCATGAAGAGCTCGTCCTGAAGGCCGAGCTTGATGCGGCTCGCCGCGCGCGTCACCTTGCGCGTCACGAACGTCTCGCCCCGGCGCGGCGACTCGTGGTTGAAGAGAATGCCGTTCGAGGCGTGGAGGCCATACGCCTCGCGGTAGTTCTTGACGGCCCAGAAGCCGTAGAGCTTCGCGACGGCATAGGGGCTGCGCGGATAGAACGGCGTCGTCTCGCGCTGCGGCACCTCCTGCACCTTGCCGAAGAGCTCCGACGTCGACGCCTGGTAGAAGCGCGTCTCCACGCCCGCAAGCCGGATCGCCTCCAGGAGCCGCATCGTGCCGAGCGCGTCCACGTCGCCCGTGAACTCCGGCGAGTCGAACGAGACGCGCACATGGCTCTGCGCGGCGAGGTTGTAGACCTCGTCCGGATGGATGTCGTGGACGAGCCGCATGAGGTTCGAGCTGTCGCCGAGGTCGCCGTAGTGAAGGAAAAGCTTAACGCCGTTGACGTGCGGGTCCTGGTAGAGATGGTCGATGCGGCCCGTGTTGAACGAGCTCGAACGGCGGATGATGCCGTGGACTTCATACCCCTTCGCGAGCAGCAGCTCCGCAAGGTAGCTGCCGTCCTGTCCGGTGATGCCGGTGATAAGCGCCTTTTTCATGGCGCATAGAATAGCACAAACCACCGCCGCACTGCAAGTGCCGGGGCGGACGACGCGCGTCGCGCACGTCAGCAGACGACGACGTTCGCCTCGCCCTTCGCGAAGCGCGTGCGGAGCGAATCGCCGGCATGAAGCGCGGCCGCGTCCCGCACGACCGCGCCGTCCGCCGTCGTCGTCAGCGAATAGCCCCGTTCGAGGACACCATACGGCGAGTAGGCCACCAGCTTGGCCTCCGCCTTCTCGAAACGCGCCGTCGCCTGCTGAAGCCGCAGCGTCAGCGCCGGACGAAGTCGCGGCACCAGCGCGTCCAGCCGCCGCTCGGCGCGCGCGAGCGCCAGGGAAAGCGCCGCGCCCAGACCGTCCGACAGCTGATCCAGTCGCTGGGCGAAGAACTCGCCGCGCCCGCGCAGCGCGACCGCCAGACGCTCGTCGAACGCCGCCAGCTGCGCGCGAAGGTCGGCAAGGACCGGCACGGCGATCTCGGCCGCGATCGAAGGCGTCCCCGCGCGCACGTCCGCCGCGAAGTCGCAGAGCGTGAAGTCCGTCTCGTGCCCGACCGCGCTGATCGTCGGAATCTCCGACGCGGCGACCGCCCGCACGAGCGCCTCGTCGTTGAAGCAGAAAAGGTCTTCGAAGGAACCGCCGCCGCGCGCGACGATGAGAAGGTCGGCCCGCCAGTCCGTCGCCGCGTTGAAGTACGCCAGCCCCGCACAGACCGTCGCCGCCGCCGTCTCGCCCTGCACCAGGCACGGGTAGAGACGGATCTCGAGGTTCGGGAACCGCCGCGTCAGCACCGTGCACATGTCGTGGACGACCGCGCCCGCCTCGCTCGTCACGAGACCGATCCGGCGCGGCATCTTCGGCAACGGACGCTTCCGCGCCGCGTCGAAAAGGCCCTCCCCCTCCAGCTTCGCCTTGAGCGCAAGATACCGCTGCATCAGGTCGCCGACGCCCGCGAGCTTCGCGGAGAGGACAGTGAACTGGTAATTGCCGCGCGGCCCGTAGACGGACACGTTGCCGTAGACCGTGACCTTCGCGCCGTCCTTCAGCCCGTCCACCACGTCCGGTCGCTGTTCGGCCAGCCGTTCGTACGTGCCCTTGAACAGGACAGCCGAAATCTGCGCGTCCGCGTCCTTGAGCGTGAAGTAGCAATGCCCCGACGGATAACGCCGCCAGCCGCTGATCTCGCCATCCACGATAATCTTCGCAAACGGCTTCTCCAGCGCGGCACGAATCTTCTCCGTCAGGGA
>OIYX01000546.1_pt1 | contig 13173 bp, 7 predicted proteins | sample 1588431 | NCBI WGS metagenome assembly OIYX01 (sample SAMN03283241) | human gut metagenome | biome: human-associated habitat; material: feces | host: Homo sapiens | place: Peru | collected 2012
CATATTTCTCGCTCGTCCAGGCCCTGAAGAACCAGGAGGTCGTGAAGTCGAACTACGAGAACACCGGGAAGATGCGCTCCGTGGCGGCGGAAAGGATGAGACTTGGAAGCGTCACGAGGGCTGAATATCTCCAATTGGAACTCCGCGCGCTGAACGACAGCATCGCGATCGGCGAGAGCGTCGTCAACGTGCGTCAGGCGCAGATGTACCTTAACTCGATTCTGGGCTATGATGAGTCCGTGGAGGTGGAACCGGTGGTGGACGATGCCCTGCCGGACATTCTGATGGACTACGGTCTGGTGATGGAAAAGGCACTGAAAAACTCGACGTTCTCCCTTGACAATCAGATAAATGAATTGAACGCCGCCTCGAATGTGGCGAAGGCCAAGGCGGACAGGGGCATCTCGATGAGCCTTAACGCCCGCTTCGGCCTGTCCCAGACCGGCAATGGCCTGCCGGATGTCTATAAGGATCTTCTGAACCAGGAGGTTGTCGGCTTGACTTTCAGCGTGCCGATCTTCGATTGGGGGCTTGGCAAGGGAAAGGTGCAGAAGGCCAAGGCCGCCGAGGAGGTCGTCAAGGCGCAGAACATCCAGAGCGAGAACGACTACCGCAGGAAGATATTCACCGCCGTCGGCCAGTTCAACAACCAGCGTCAGCAGTGCATGGCTTCCCGCAAGGCGATGGAGATAGCCTCCGAAAGGTACGAGCTGATGATGGACAAGTTCAGGCGCGGCTCGGCCACGGTGACCGACCTCACCAACGCCCAGAACGACAACGAGTCAGCGATGGCCAAATACATCACCGACTACTCCAACTTCTGGACCTACTACTACACCCTCCGGAAGTACGCCCTCTACGATTTCATCTCCGGGAAAGACATCGACGTCAACGTCAAGGAAATGGTTGAATGATTCAGAATCCATGAATATGCTAAATACATCAACTGTTATGAATAGGCGAAAGGCTATACTGCTGTTATCAATACTATTGATAATGAGCTGCTCAGAATCAAGAGATTCAATCACCGCCAAGGTCCCGGTGGAGTTCGGCAACACGGTGAATCCGTTGGCGGAAGTTGTCAAGTCGGTTGAGATTGTTCCGTTAGAGGCTGATGACGAGCATCTTTTGGGCTCATCTGTGGATCTGAATGTCACGGAGGATTCCTACATTGTGACAGATTATCTGAATGGGAACATTTTCAGATATTCACATGACGGACGTTTCCTAAATAATATCGGCCACCGTGGGAATGGCCCTGAGGAATATGTCCACATCAACGACGTTCAGTACCGAGACTCGACCCTCTATGTGTTTTCTGTCCCTTCCAGAATCCAGCGTTTCTCTTTGAGTGGATCCATGCTTGATTTGAAGTCCTTGAATGAATTGGATCTGGGAGCGATGTCATGGATTACGGATGAAGGGGTCCTGACATATTATGGCTATGGGTCCGGTCGTGAGACCCGGTTCTCATTGTTGTCTGATGAAACCAGAGTGGATTTCTTCCCGTCAAAGGAGAAGGTGATGAACTATACTCCCACCGTACAGATATTCTCTGAATCAGGCGATTCGGTTTTTGTCGTCGACTCATATTCTGACATTATAAAAGTTTACAGCAAAGGGCTGATGAGTGACGGTCCTTGCTTCGATTTCGGCAGATATGCGATTCCAAAGACCTTCTATGAGTATGATGACTCGTTCGCGGCGATGGATCATCTTCTTGGAAGTGAATTCGCTATGCTCAGCCAATATCTTTGTGATGGTGACACGCGTCTTGTCATTATCGCTCTCCAGAAACAGGCGATGCAAAGCAACTACTGTGGCTTGTATGCTGACGGACATTGGCGCTGGTTTAAGGCCGGTGAAGTAGGGCTGGATGTCTTGGCCAATGCGTTCCGCCAGATAAAGGATGGCGCTTTGTACTGTCTGCTGGATCCGTCCCTGATCAGCACCTTCCCCGCCACGCTCCTAAAAAAAGCCTCCAACCCGGAAGCCCTTGATCCCCTTGGCAAAGATGGCAATTACGTCATCGCAAAACTGAATCTTTTGTAACCAATCAGTTCAACCACAAATCAATAACATTATTATTAAATTGAGCATATGAAAAAATTTTTTAAAGTATTGTTGTCAGCCGTTTTGATTTCTAACGAATGAAGGGTTAAGTTGAACTGATTGGTTATAATTATGCGTAATATTGTGTTAAGTTGGATTATGTTTGTATCACTGATGTCTTGTAAAGATGACGGGGTACATCCAGTGGCGATTGAGGATGGAATGTATGTGATTGATCGTCATGGCCTGGTAGAGAATTATGCTCCGGATTTTTCCAAAAATAAGATATACGTGTACATGATAACGGGATGCATGAATGAATGGTTGAGTAGGACTCCTCGTGGAAAGATTGAAAGGATTATGGATGATAATCCGGATTGGGAACTTTTGGTGTATGTTGATGGTAGTGTGAAGGACACGTCAAAGGTTCGGGCAAAACTGGAACAGTATGATTGCAACATACCAGTGATTGTTGACACGAAGGACGTGTTCCGCAATCTGAATGGAATGAAGGAAGTGATCCTTTGGGGAGGCATCTATGATAAGAATGATGTTATGATAGGTGTCGGTGTAATTGGTGATGGACTAAGTATGTTTGACTCCGAATTTGAAAAAGCAAAGCGAAGAATATATGAGAGGAACAGGTAATCGTTTCTGGTTAATAATAACGATTTATTGTTTGCAGTCAGGAAACTATATAACGAACATAATGATAACCTCGAAATATTCAGAAAGTGCTTCAGAACATTATTTCAAGCATATTCAAGAATTATTGATAAGTGGTAACAAATGCGATATGTAATTAGCGTTTCTTCATTATTGGGAATGATGGAATAATTCAGAATCCATGAATATGAGAAAGAATATCCTAGTGTCTATTGGTGTCTGCGGTCTAGTCGTGATGGCCGTAGCGTGTGGTGGAAACAAAAAGACGGAGGAGACGAAGGACGGGAAACTGACCTACACCCCTCAGATAAACGAAGTCACTGTCGTGAAATTGGAAAGGAAGGATTTCGCCCGTCAACTCTTGTCCAACGGAAAGCTGGTTGCCGGACGGAAAAGCGCGCTGCAGTTCAGGACAACCGGAAAAATCGCGGCGATAAACGTCCGGAATGGTGAATATGTCTCCTCAGGTGCCGTCATCGCCACCGTTGACCGTCCCGACTTGAAACTGTCGCAGGAATCCTCCCGGCTTTCCCTCCGGAAGGCCGAGCTGGATCTGTACGACTACCTTGTGGGGCAGGGTTATTCGGCTGGGGACACCACCTCGGTCCCCGCCGACCTTTTGGCCATGGCGAAGATGAAATCCGGCTATTCCGCCGCCAAGAACGATTTCGCGCGCTCGTCCTACGAGATCGCCGGAACGGTTCTCCATGCCCCGTTCTCCGGGCGTGTCGCTGACATCAAGCAGAAGCCGTTCGACCAGAGTCCGTCCGGGACATTCTGCACGATCGTGGACGACAGTGTGCTGGAGGTGGATTTCTCGGTGATGGAGTCGGAATATTCATTCCTCTCCGTCGGTCTGCCGGTGAGGATCCGTCCGTTCGCTGACGAGACCAAGGAATATTCAGGGAAAGTCACCGCCATCAATCCTCTCGTGGATGAGAAGGGGCAGATCTCCGTCACCGCGCAGGTCCGGAACGACGGCTCGCTGATCGATGGAATGAACGTCCGTGTGATCGTGGAGAGGATGATTCCGGGACAGCTTGTCGTGCCTCGCAGCGCGGTGGTGATCAGGGACAATCTGGACGTGCTGTTCACCTGCACGGATGACGGCAAGGCACATTGGACTTATGTCACGATACTTTATTCCAATGGTGAGTCCTACGTGGTCGAGGCCAACAAGGACAGGAACGCCGAACTGAACGAAGGCGACCAGGTGATTGTCTCCGGCAATCTCAATCTGGCGGACAACTCTGATGTGCTGGTAAAAAGGTAGGCAATGCTGAAACATCTGATAGACAGACCGATAACCGTGACGATGATAACCCTTGTCATCGTTGTTCTGGGCATTGTCAGCATACGTCTGCTGCCAGTGTCGTTGGTTCCGGATGTGGACATCCCGTACATAACCGTGCAGGCCACATCCTCGGAACTTTCGGCCAGAGAGATGGACGAGAGTGTGCTGAAGCCTCTGCGCCAGCAGCTTATCCAGATCAACGGGCTTGAGGACATCGTCAGCGAGGCGAAGGACGGCAGCGGTACGATCCGGCTTACGTTCAATCACGGTTCGGACATCGATTATCTTTTCATTGAGGTCAACGAGAAGATTGACCGGTCCATGTCCAGCCTTGGCGACATCGCCCGGCCTAAGGTCTTGAAGGCCAGCGCCACGGACATTCCGGCGTTTTTTGTGAATATTACTTCTTCGGTCGCTGAGCCTGTCGAACCACAAGCTCAGGGACCGCCTCAGCAGAATCGGTCACTGAGCCCGTCGAAGCGCACCGAGTCTGAGGCCCAATCGGACTTGTTCCCCGTAACCGAGTCCTTCTCCCAGATGAGCCGCTTCGCACGTGACGTGATCAGCAAACGCATCGAACAACTCTCCGAAGTCGCCATGGTCGATGTCAGCGGCCTTGTCAGTGACGAGATTCTCATAATTCCGGATGAGTCCAAGCTACTCCAGGCAGGGATGACAATGAATGAGTTCGAGAGTTGTGTCAAGAGTTCCAACATCCGCCTTGGCAGTCTCACAATCCGTGACGGAGAGTACCGCTACAATGTCAAATTCGATTCCCGGGCTTCCTCCAGTGAAGACATCGCCAATCTCTGGTTCAAGAAGGAAGGCCGCCTTCTTCAGATAAAGGACGTCGCCAAGGTCGTCGTCCACCCGGCAAAACGAACCGGCCTCGTCCGCTCGAACGGAGAGGATGCCGTGTGTCTTGCCGTCATCAAGCAGAGCGAGGCGAAGATGTCGGACCTGAAGTCGGCCATGAACGGTCTGATGGACAGTTTCCGGAACGACTACCCTCAGTTGAGCTTCGAGATCACGAGAGACCAGACCCAGCTTCTTGAATATACCATCAACAACCTGCTACAGAACATCGTGGTCGCCCTCCTTCTGGCGAGCGTCATCATATTCCTCTTCATGAGGGACTTCCGCTCTCCGGTGCTGGTGATCCTGACGATGCCGGTGGCGCTGATATTCTCGATGCTCTGCTTCTATGCCATCGGATTGACCCTGAATATTATATCCCTCTCCGGTCTGCTTCTCGGAGTCGGAATGATGACTGACAACACGGTCATCCTTGTCGATAATATAACCGGCCGATGGCAACGTGAAGGGAACCTGCGCTCCGCTGTCCTTGAGGGCACGAAAGAGGTGAGGGGAGCGATGCTCAGCTCTGTGCTGACAACCTGCGCGGTGTTCATTCCGTTGATATTCATGAGCGGCATCGCCGGGGCGATGTTCTACGATCAGGCTATGTCGGTGGCCATCGTGCTGCTGACCTCCTACATCGTGACCATCCTTGTGATTCCGGTCTATTATTACTGGTGGTTCAAGGGTTCGGATGGTTTCCGTCCGAGTCCGCTTTTGGAGAAAATCAACTTTGACGAACCGATCCGCCGCTGGGACGACAAACTTATGGAATGGTTCATCCGGCACAGGCCGGTCGCCTGGGGCCTTCTTGCCGTCTCGACCGTCGGGCTGGTGTTCTGTTTCCTGGAGATGCCGAAATCCCGTCTGCCGGAGATGACCCAGACGGACGCGATAATGAAGATTGACTGGAACGAACACATTTCCATTGAACGTAACACGGAGCGGATCAGGGATTTAGAGAAAAAACTGACCGGAAGCGTGGTGCAGATGACGGCTCTTGTCGGTTCTCAGCAATTCATTCTGAGTCATAGTGGTGACCAAGGAATTTCCGAAGCGTCCATCTACGTCAATTGCAAAGATGCCGGCACATTGAAAAAGGTGCTGGGCGAATTGAAGGATGAGATGGAGAATGAATATCCGGAAGCGGTATATTCATTCGAAGCTTCAGGGAATATCTTCGACATGGTTTTCGCCCGGAACGAGGCTCCGCTCGTGGCGCGCCTTCGCCCAGTGAGGAACAGGGAGGTTGAGGTCGAACCGTTGAGGAATATGCTCTCCGAGGTCAGGGAAACGTTGCCTGGAGTGACCGTGGCGGATCCTCCGGTAAAGACTGACGCTCTGTTTGTCGCTGATCCTGACTTGCTTGCGCTTTATGATGTCGGTTATTCGGAACTTGTGTCGATTCTGAGGAACTCGCTCAATGAGAACCGTCTGTTCAACATTGTCCAGGGAACCAGCACTGTTCCGGTCGTGACAGGCTCCAACGCCGCCGGACTTTCGGAGATCCTGCATGGCACTTTCATCGAAAAGAAAGGCCTTGACGGGGAGACATCCCGGATTCCGGTTTCAAATCTTATGCGGCAAACCTTTGCCGAGGATTTGAAAACTTTGGTCGCAGGCCCGGAGGACAATTACTACCCTTTGGCTCTCGATGTTCCGTCGAAGGACGTGAAACATGTGATGGCCGCGGTGAGTGACGTCGTGCGAAAGAATGGTGACTTCGAGGTCGGCTATTCTGGTTCCTGGTTCTCCAACAGCAAGATGATCGATGAGATGATCATCATAATGCTGGTCGCCATAATCCTGCTCTATCTGATTCTGGCCTCCCAGTTCGAGTCTCTGGTCCAGCCGCTGATCATCCTTTCGGAGATTGTCGTGGATGTCTCTGTCGCCTTGCTGGTTCTATGGATTTTCGGGGTCAGCATCAACCTGATGTCGATGATCGGCCTGATTGTCATCACCGGCATCGTCATAAACGATTCCATCCTGAAAATTGACACGATCAACCGGATGCGCAAGGCCGGCGAAAGTCTTGAGCGTGCTGTCATTGATGCGTCCTCGCTTAGGGTGAAGGCTATCATAATGACCTCATTGACAACCATTCTGGCCGTCTGCCCGTTCCTGTCAAGAGGAAGTATGGGAGCTGACCTTCAGTACCCGATGTCCCTGGTGATCATCGCAGGAATGATTGTCGGAACCCTTGTCAGCCTGTTCGTCGTGCCGGCGTTGTATTATTCGATCTACAATGGAAGAAAGAAAAAATAGACTTTCTCCATTTTCGGTCGTTCTGATTATGGTGGCGCTGTCCCTTGTCGGGCTGGCGGCGTTGCCGCGTCTGAACATCCAGTACACACCGATGACGGAAGGCCGTACTGTCTATGTATCTTTTTATTATCCCAACGCCTCTGCGGAAATCATTGAAAGCGAGGCGACATCCAAGATTGAAGGAGTCTTGGCGGGGATACGCGATGTCACAGACATTTCCTCTGTTTCACGTAAAGGTTCAGGCTCCGTTTCTGTCAAGTTCCGCAAAGGCTCGGACATGGACGCGGCGCGCTTCGAGGTCGCCTCGGCGATCAGGAACGTTTACCCAAGCCTTCCTGATGAGGTCTCCTATCCGGGAATATCCTTGTCTGGCGGCGGACGGGTCTCGCGGATATCCTATCTCGTCAAGGGCGGGATCCCTTCCCGGGAGATTTCCAAATATGTCAAGGAACACGTCCTCAGCCATTTGGCCGCCATCCCGGGAGTGGACAAGGTCAATGTGGACGGCGGTGTTCCTTTCCAGTGGGTGATCACGTTCGACGCCGACAAGATCCAGTCCGTAGGAGTCACCGCCGATGAGATCGCATCGGCCTTCAATTCATATTACCGTGAGAAAATCCTCGGAATGACGGAAACCTCTGAAGGATTGATGACGGTGCGTCTTAAAGAAGCCTCGGACAAGGATTTCGGATCGATTCCCGTAGGTAATTTCAAAGGCCGTGTGATTCACATCGGAGACGTTGCCCAGTGGCGCTATGAGGAAGCGCTGCCGTCAAGTTACTATCGTGTCAACGGTTTGAACACCATTACTTTGACGGTGGAGATAGCTTCTTCGGCCAACCTGTTGACTGTCGCTTCCGCCGTCAAGGAAAGGATGGCGGAGCTTCAGAAAGGCTTCCCTTCGGAAATCACCGCCGGCATCGCCTATGATTCCTCTGAGTTTGTCAGCGAGGAACTCAGCAAAATCTATGTCCGTACCGCCCTCTGCATCTTGATTCTGTTGATGTTCGTGTTCTTGATCAACAGGTCGTGGCGGTATATGCTGATCATTGTCTTCACTTTGACGGTCAATGTGTTGACCGCCTTGATGATCTACAGTTTGGCAGGTCTTCAGATCCACATCTACACCCTTGCCGGAATCACGGTCTCTCTCGGAATAATCATCGACACCTCGATCGTGATGATCGACCACTACGCCCATTTCAAAGACCGGAAGGCTTTCCCGTCCATCCTTTCGGCCGCGGCCACGACTGTCGGCGCATTGATGATGGTCCTTCTGCTTCCGGAAAAGGAAAAAGCCAACCTCGTGGACTTCATCTGGGTGATTGTCATTAACTTGGGACTGTCGCTGATCATCTCCTACCTGTTCATCCCGTCGCTGATGGAATATATTCCTGTAAGAATGTCGGGTGGCAAGTCTGGGCGTTCCCCAAGGAAGCTCCGCCGGATCCTGCGTTGGAACAGGTTCTACGCTTCCTACATCGGCTGGGGGGTGAGGCATCGTTGGGTGTATGTCCTTTTGTTCATCGTGGCGTTTGGAATCCCGCTCTGTCTGCTCCCTACCCGTCTGTCTGATTATGACAAGGACAAGGCGGACAGGTTCGACAGATTTCTGGACAAGATTGTCACCTGGAAACCTTACGACAGGAACCGTCAGTTGATAGACAAGATAGCCAGTTCCTCCTTCGGTCTGTTTTACAAATCCTTGAACCGCTCCAATTTCTACCGGGAGCCTGAAAAGAAACGTCTGATCATCAATGCCGGCATGCTTGAAGGCTGTACCGTGAACCAGTTGAATGATGTCGTGAGGGCGATGGAGAATTATCTGTCGAAGTTCGATGAGATCTCCGTATTCACCACGTCGATATATTCCTACGACAACGCCGAGATTTCGGTGGAGTTCAAGCCTGAGTATGAGAACTCAGGTTTCCCTTCCGTGCTGAAGTCCGAGGTCACGAGGATGGCGATCAATTTCGGCGGGGCGAACTGGAGGGTTTCCGGAATTGACGACAATAATTTCAACAACAACATCGTCTCGTCCTCCAAGAGCAACCGCATCTCGCTGAAGGGCTACAACTATCAGGAACTCAGCCGATATGCCGAGAAGCTGATGGCCTATCTCTCCACAAACCGCCGTGTCCAGGGCGCGGAGATCTGGTCGGGAGGTTGGAACGGCCGCCCTTCGATTGAGTTTGTGCTGGATTATGATTTTGGGCGGATGACGCTCGCCGACATCAATCCTTATGCCTACTATAATGCATTGGGTTCCTTGCTGTACGAACGGAAGATCGGAACTTCTGAATATGATGGTGGAGCCGTCGATGTTGTCCTCCGTTCCTCGGATCTGGACAGATACGATCTCTGGCACGTTCTTAACTCTCCGATAGATGTCGGTCAGAAGAAAATGACGCTTTCGAGTGTCGGGGGCATCGACAAGCAGCGGACAGGTCTGACAATCAGAAAGAGCAACCAGTCCTACGAGCTTGTTGTATGCTACGACTTCATCGGTAGTTGGGAACTCAGCCGTTCCCTGTCCCAGAAGGCGGTCAAGTACATGAACGATGAGGCCCTTCCGATCGGTTTCAAGGCCGAGGTTCCGGGCTGGGGCTGGTTCGACACCGCCAAGCAGCAGTACGCCTGGCTGCTGTTTTTGATTCTTGCGGTGATGTACGTGATGCTTGCGATGACATTCGAGTCGTTCCGTTACCCGCTCGCCGTGATCTTTATGGTTCCGGTCTCTTTCATCGGCCTCTTCCTTGCCTTCGGCCTATCGGACTTCTCCTTCGATCAGGGCGGTTTCGCCGCCTTCGTGATGCTCAGCGGCATAGTCGTCAACGCCGGCATCTACCTCATCACCACCTACCAGTCCCTCCTCAGTGCATCGGTCCCTGAGCCTGTCGAAGGGACCACCTCTGTGACTAAACAAACTCAGCGACCAGCCGAAGCGGCCAACATCCGCCTCTACGTCAAAGCCTACTCCCGCAAGATCAACCCGATCACCCTCACCATAGTCTCCACCATCCTCGGCCTCCTCCCGTTCCTCACCGACGGCCCCGAGGAGGTTTTCTGGTTCGACTTCGCCGTCGGCACCATCTCCGGCATGCTCTTCTCCATACTCGCCGTGATATTCATCCTCCCGATCTTCTGCGTTAAGCGCAAATAGGATATGGCCATGCGCTATTTTTGTGATGCTGAGAAGAAAAAATCGCAAGGTTGGATGGTGAAAACAAGGCTCTTTTCTCGGAATTTATACCGTGATTAATGTAATTGCTTGATAGTCTGTGCTTTACTAATCGTGATATGTTACAAGTATTTGATTAATGTATTGAAAATAAGCTGATTAAACTGTGCGAAATGAGAACGTGAATCTCAATTTGTCTGTAACAAATTAAGGATTAGGAAATTATATTTGCCAAAAGTGAAACTATTTTCCATTACCATATCAATCCTTTTGCCCGACTTTGCAGTCGGAAATAATACGTTTTATTATGAAAAAGGTTGTAGCATTATTATTGGCCATTGCGCTGTCTCCGGTAGTAATGGCTCAGGATCGGAATGTGCGGTTGGATCTGTTCGGGGCCGCCAATGTGGTCGGTGCCTCTTATGACGCAAGGTTCAAAGGGGATTCGGGTTTGGGTTTCGCGGTCGGTGTCGGGTACGGTTTCGGCATCGGGAACTGGTACGAGATTCATGGTGTCGGCGTGCCGGTGGAGATCAACTACCTGGCAGGTAGAGGAAAACATCATTTAGAGATCGGAGCCGGAATGTCCAACGGGGTGTATTTTGACAAGATTACGGAAAGCAAGACGGTGACCTTGCCTGATGGTTCCACGGGAACTGCTCCGAAGGAAGTGAGAACGACGCAGTGGGGAAATTTCCTTTACGCGAATGTCGGTTACCGTCTTCGCGCGGAGAACGGTCTGGTGTTCCGCTGCGGCTTAAGTCCATCGTACGGAATCGGGAAATATGGCTTGTCCAAGTCCGTTTTCTACCCATACCTCAGCTTGGGATATTCCTTCTAAAAAGAATCATACTCTCACCTGGAAGTCATCAAAGAAACTTCTGATTGTTCTTCCAGGTGTGAGAAACTATACGCACGTAAAACGGCATCTAATTGATACCTAAAGAGTTGATGTTTTAGGTGCGAGTATGTTTGCACACCTGTGAGTCAGCGGCCTCGGTACAGAACGTTCTACAGGTGTTCCGGACTTCCAGGTGTGAGAAATCGTGAGCACCTAAAACATCATCAGCCTGACAGTCAGCGAATTGCTCTTCCAAGTGTGAATATCCTCACGCACCTCGGTGTTATGGCATATTATTGAATGATATGCGGAACCTTGGGGGCACTATATTCAGGTTAATCTTAGAAGCTGTTTTGAATTGTTTGTTTGAAGGTTTGAGAGTGAAAAACTTCAGTTTCGACCGCTTCTTCCAAGGAAGATAGCGGTGCTATCTGACTGAAGAAGCGGGAAGAAAATGAAGATTTTTCACCTCAAAGAACATTTCAAACAATTCAAAACAGCTTCTTAATAAGAATCGAAAAACTTTCTCTTGCTTCTTTGCCATTCACGGTATCGCTTCCGTGAAGAGATCATGTCTCCCGTTCGGTAACACTTTCGGCCTCTTTTGCTTCCCGAGAGTGCAGGATGCACTCTCGGGAAGCGTTTACCCCACTTATCGTCTCCCAAGGGTGCTGTTGGGCACACCCATGGGAGACATTATTCCCCTTTTACGCTTCCGAAAGGCCATTCGGCATCCGCACGGAGACCTGCTCCGCACTCTCGGGAAGCATATTCGCCTCTTTTCGTTCTCGGAGAGTGTCCGGTTACTCTTTTGAGTAACACCCACCCTCATTTTTTGTCGCCCAAGAACCAGCGGATGGGAGGCTTGTTATTATTCATTGATACTCGTGGCCATGCACTTCAGGCTTTCTCATAGTAATGACGCCGCTTGAATGGACTTGCTATGGATTGCAAGTTTAAAACTGATTATCTTTACAGACATCCGCACAATTAAGGGATTGAAGACAAAAATGTCAGGATTTGATGTATTTAGTAACATGAAAAAATTAAGTTGCCTCAGATTAAGAGAATATTTTCGAGGATAGATCTATTTTCGAAGAAGGAGTGTGCCGGTGGCACATGACTGATGAGAAAAGAGATATAGACCGAAAAGATTCCTTAAGATGATGCAGGTTATTTTTTGAAGGTTGCTTAATCAAAAGAAATGCGTATATTGATCCGGCAAATGTTTATTATGGAGATATGTTGATAACATTTATCCATTAATCTGACAAGGATTCAGGGAAGATTAATATTAATAAAGTATCCAAATCATGAGTAATACTGGCCGTTGTATTTTGTGGCTTGCCACATGTGTTTTATTGTTGTCATGTTCTCAAAACAGTAGAAATGACGAGGTTGTCACCATTCCATTGGGCGCTTCGGTTGACAAGGAGAATCAGCAGATGGATCCAGCGGTGCTTAAAGTCGTGGATGTCACCAGAATTGAATCCGCCGAGGGTTGCTACTTGAGCAGGACTTATTTCTTTGACATCGATGATGAAAGTGTCGGAGTGTACGATGGTGAAAGAATCATGAGAGTTGGTGTCGGGCAAGGTAATATTCTTCTGAACATGTCGAGAGTCGGCAGGGGACCCGGTGAGTATTTGGGTGTGAATGATTGCCGCTACGATCCGGATAACAAGTGGTATGTTGTGACAAGCCTTTTGGACGGCAAGGCTATATGGTACGATGAGAATGGCCGTTTGGTCAAAGAGAAGACATTTGGAGACCGAGGGGCGTTCTGCCCTATGGATGGTGGCCGCTATGCCTATGTCAAGCCATATAATGCGGATGAGGATTTTGAAATATATGATTCAGAAGACAATCTTATCCGCAGGTCTGTGCTCGGATCCAAAGGTGTACCTGCACTGCGCGCGAGAAGTAGACACGAAAAGATTATTTCGTTACACGTTGTTTTTGAAAGTAGACACACATGATATTTTCACGTCGTCTTGTTTTACAAAAGTAGAC
>OIYX01000547.1_pt1 | contig 13170 bp, 8 predicted proteins | sample 1588431 | NCBI WGS metagenome assembly OIYX01 (sample SAMN03283241) | human gut metagenome | biome: human-associated habitat; material: feces | host: Homo sapiens | place: Peru | collected 2012
GTCGGCTCGGCGAGATACTTGATGTCCCTTGTGATTGTGTTTGAAGGGACCTTCTTCTTAACTTCCATATTCAATAAAAATTCTTGTCTAAATATTGTACGTGGCCTATTGAGCGGATTGTTTCAATAATTTTTTTCTGTCCCTCTCAAAGTCCTTTTCCTTAGTTCCAAGATCCTCGTCAGCTCCTGTGTAACGTCCAAGAGCCTTCTGCGAACGGCGATAGAGCGCGTCCAGTTCCTTACGGTACGGAGAGTCCGGCAACTCGCCGATGAAGTTGTAATAATCATCCACAAAAGTCAGATATCGTTCCTTCTGCTTGTTCTCGACACTCAGGGAAGCATATTTGTAGGAAGACTTGGCGATGTAATAGAGAATGTCCTCACGGTAGATATTCTCCGCGTCATCCTTAAGGACATTCCTGAACGCGACTCTGGCGGCCTTGTAGTCCTCCATCCTGTAGTAAAGTCTGGCATTTTCGTAAGCCTTCTTGTCCAACCGGTCGTTCAACTCCTTGAGCATCCTGTTGCAGATCGCGGCGTGGGAGTTGCCAGGATTCTCGACCATATACTGACTGATGACATTGATCGCGTTGTAGGTAGGAACCTGATCCAGCTCATAACGGAGCGTGGAACGGTAAAGACAGTCTATCCTGAGGAAAGACGCCTCCTCGGCGAACGGGCTGCGTGGGAAATTCGTTATGAACTTCGTGAAATTGGTCTCAGCCGTGTAATAGTCCTTGAAGCGGTAATTGCTCAGTCCCCAATAGTACTGGACAGTGTCGTCACGATCAGTTCCGCTGGTCAGGACCGCGAGAGACTCAAACAGTTGCGCGGCCTTGCTGTACTTCCCATGATTGAAATAACCGAACGCGGCGGCATATTTCGCATCCACATCACTTCCATTCAGAAGAGCCTCGTACTCCGACTTGCACGACTGGAAAGACAGTACGGCAAGAAAGGCGACAGACACAAGCTTCAGATTTGTCTTTAACATATTATTCATTCCGTTCAAAATTCAACTTCGCAAGCAGGAAATCCCCGCTTCCAACTTAATCATCAGTGTGACAAAAGAAACTTTTCCACCTCAAGAGCGGCGCGGCACCCGGACGCGGCGGCGGTTATCGCCTGCCTGAAACGCGGATCCTGAACATCACCGGCGGCGAAAACACCTTCCACATTAGTCTCAGAGGTCTTGCCCTTTGTGATGATATAGCCGTTCTCATCTGTCTCCACATATTTCTTGAATATGTCAGAGTTAGGATGATGCCCTATCGCAAGGAAAAATCCGTCGGCCTTGACATCAAAAACCTTACCATCCTTGTCCTGAACGCGGACTCCGGTCACACCTGACTCATCCCCAAGCACTTCCAGTGTGTTGCAGTTCCAAAGGACCTCTATGTTCGGAGTGTTCCTAACCCTTTCCTGCATGGCCACCGACGCTCTGAACACATCCCTGCGGACAATCATGTAAACCTTGCGGCATAGGTTGGCGAGATAGGTGGCCTCCTCGCAGGCTGTGTCACCTCCGCCGACCACAGCGACATCCTTCTTTCTGTAAAAGAAGCCGTCACAGGTCGCGCAGGCGCTCACGCCCATGCCTCTGAATTTCTGCTCAGACGGCAAACCAAGATACTTCGCGGTCGCTCCTGTGGCGATGACCAGAGCCTCGGCCTCCAGTTCGGTCTCTCCGTCAATCGTAAGACGGAAAGGGCGCTTGGACAGGTCCGCGGCAGTCACCACTCCCCTTCTTATGTCAGCCCCAAGACGCTTCGCCTGGGCTCTCATCCCGTCCATAAGCTGGTTGGCGTCAACTCCGTCAGGAAATCCAGGGAAATTCTCGACAACAGTCGTGGTCGTAAGCTGTCCGCCTGGTTCCATACCTTCATAAAGGACAGGCTCCAAAGCGGCTCTGGAAGCGTAGATGGCAGCCGTGTACCCGGCAGGGCCGCCTCCTATGATCAGGCATCTTATTTTTTCCATACTTTCGAGTTCAATCTTAACTTGCAAATATAGCCATAATTCGTGATTAGCCAAGCGATAAGTTCCACCTTGATTCCAGCATTAATCGTGTTTTTTCCATAGACGTGATGTTGTTTATCAGAATTTATCTAAATTTGCATTCTGTAGCGTCGCAAAAGCGAATTGATAATAATCAGGAATCAAACTTTAATGGAAAGAAACAACAAGGCCCCGACAATCGAAGACTTCCGTGAACTGCTTAGAAAAAACGGACTGAAAGTGACACCACAGAGAATCGCCGTGCATGAGGCGATGCTTAGGCTTGGACACGCCTGCGCTGACATGGTCACGGCGGAAATCCTTGCGGCGAAAAAGGCGAAGGTCACGGTCGCCTCCGTCTATAACATCCTGGCCCAGCTTTCTCTTTTGGGAATATACCACCACAGGATGAGCGAGAACAACAAGATGTATTTCGACGTCAACACTTTCAAGCATTTTCATCTTTATGACACGATGAACCACACTTTCTCAGATGTGATTGACGACGAGCTCTATCAGCAGATCGAGGGCAAGCTTCTCGGACGCCGCTTCAAAGGCTACAAGATTGACGGCATCGATGTGCAGATTCTGGCGCACCCTTCCGTCAAAGGGAAGAAATAATCCGAGACATTTCACTAATCTTCAAATAACAGGATTTTATGACCAAAGTACTTGACTCAATGCTTCTTGCCGGAGTCGCTCTCGCCACAGGAGCCTGCGCTGAAGAGAAACCGGCACGTACTCCGAACGTCGTGTTCATCCTGGCGGATGATCTTGGCTGGGGGGATCTGAGCTGCTACGGGCAGAAGAATTTCGAGACTCCGAACATCGACGCCCTCGCGCGTGGAGGTGTCCGGTTCACACAATGCTATTCGGGAACCACAGTGAGCGCCCCGTCCAGATCGTGTCTTCTGACCGGTACCCACAGCGGGCACACTCCGGTGAGGGGAAACCTCGAACTTGATCCGGAAGGACAGTTTCCGCTTCCTGACGGAGTCGAGACGATCTTCCATGACATGAGAAAGGCCGGCTACAGAACCGGAGCGTTCGGTAAATGGGGACTTGGCTACATCGGCACAACCGGAGATCCGGCAAACCAAGGCGTCGATGAGTTCTATGGCTTCAATTGCCAGCTTCTCGCCCACAGCTACTATGCGAGCCACATCTGGCATAACTCGGAAAGAATTGAACTGGAAGACAATGTGGACTCTGTCCCTTACGGGCAGGGAACGTATATTCCAGAACTTATCCATGAAAAAGCTCTCCAATTCCTCGAAAATTCGGTCAAGGACGGAGAACCCTTCTTCCTCTGGTATCCGACCACAATACCGCACGCCGAGCTGATTGTTCCGCAGGACAGCATAATCGACAGATTCATAGGAAAATATCCCGAGACACCTTATCATGGTGTGGACAGCGGGCCGGCGTTCCGAAAAGGTGGCTATTGTTCGCAGGAATATCCTCATGCCACTTTCGCGGCCATGGTGACAAGGCTTGACACCTACGTGGGGCAGATAGTCTCAAAACTCAAGGAACTTGGAGTCTATGACAACACCATAATAATCTTCTCATCCGACAACGGGCCTCATAAAGAAGGAGGTGCGGATCCTGACTTCTTCGACTCCAACGGACCTTGGAGAGGCTACAAGAGGGATCTTTACGAGGGTGGTGTCAGAGTTCCTTTGATTGTAAGTTGGGAAGGACACACCCAAAAGGGCGTTGACTCGGATCTCATGTGCTCGTTCTGGGATGTCATGCCGACACTACGCGAGCTCAACGGGGCCAAGGAAAAGGATCTTGAAAACATGGACGGCATCAGTCTGCTTCCGACCTTGGAGAACAAGGGAATGCAGAAAGAACACGAATGGCTTTACTTTGAGTTTCAGGAGCTTGGAGGCCGCCAAGCCGTCAGGAAAGGCGAATGGAAACTTGTTCATCTGGACATCCGCAGCGACAACGACAAATACGAGCTGTACAACCTCGCCACCGACCCGGGAGAGACAACAGACCTGAGTGCGGACAACCCGGAGAAAGTCGCCGAGCTTCAGGCAATCATGTCGGAAGCGCATATTCCGAACCCGGACTTCCCTATTCTTAAAGGAGAAACAGCAAGAGCCAGGTAGGTTCCAGATATATATTTAAGAGCGGGCGACTGAAGAGTATCAGCCGCCCGCTTTTATATTCAGAGATCATGTAATCCTATTTTCCGAATAGTTCCTCGTAGCCAGGGTTCTGCGTCAGGGCAGGGTTCATGTTGATCTCATGGGTAGGGACCTGATCCAGATAGTAGGTGTCAAGCCATCCCTTGCCGACTGACAACGGGCCGTGCTTCGTGTAGATCCAGCCGCTTCCGGCCTCGTTGCCATAGGCTTCCGAATAGCCCTTCTCACGGATCTCATTGTAATTGACGAACTGTCCGGTGTACTTTCCTGTGCCATAAGGGACGTTTGCGGAGGTGATCCATGCGCCGCAAGGTTGCCTGTTCACATAGTACGGAGCCTTGTGCCATCTCTTGATGTCATAGAAACTGAAACCTTGTCCCATCAACTCGACCATCCTCTCGCGCCTGATCTCCCAAAGGACAGGCGGAACCTCATAGTTGGTCTTGGTGTCGTCGTAGCCACGGGTCCATGAAGCCGTACCCTTGTCACGATCCGGATCGAAATCAGCCGTGATCTCAGCCACGACCATCCTTGCGACTTCCGCACGGTCACGGAGCAGGTTGATTGTCCTGTCGGCGACACCCTGGTCAAAGCGGCCAAGCTCAAAAGCGGCCTCCGCATAGTTCAGAAGGACTTCCTCGATCGTGAAGATCGGTTTGTCAGATGTCTGGAAATTGCCGTTGCTGCCGACTTCCCAGCTCGTGTAGTGCTTCCAAAAGAAATAACCGGTCCAGCAGCGCATGTAGTTGTCCATCTGGATCCCGGAGCCTGTGATGTTAGGCGCGCTGTGAGACATCGAGCCACCCCAGTTATGCCCTGGGAGTCTTTTGCAACCTATTGATTCATCACCTGTTCCGTTCTCACAGAACACATTCGGGCCGAAATAGTCGATGTACTCACGGAACTTTTTCTCATATTCCCCAGTGATGGTGAAGTTGCCGAGCCCCTGCAGTGTCTCACCGGCCTTCCAGAATGTCCATTTCTTGAATGTGGTCACATTGTCTGCGTTCGGGTTATTTCCGGTGACTTTGGCCTGTGCCGGTGGCTGGAAGTTGATGTGCAGGCGAGGATCACGGTCTGAATAATAGTCCCAAAGATCTTTTCCTTCGCCGCCCTTGAATCCTGAAGACGGGTTGCCTATCGGCTTGCCGTTCTTCATGAGGAACATGTCAACCGTCTGCTGCGGAGCGTCGGCACGATGCGCTTCAACGTGAACCAAATCACTGAAGCGATGCATCAATATTCCAGTGTAATACTGTTTGAACATGATGATGCCCGGCTTGCCGGTAAGGTCTTCGGAAGTCATGACCTCGTCGTAGCCGGCGGCAGGGTACTTGTTGATCCCGCTGCCATAGTACAGCGAAGGATACTTATCCATAAGTTCCTGAGAGACGGCAAGACACTTCTCCAGATACTGCTGATAAGGCTCATTCAGCCCGTGGTATTTGGCCCATGTGGCCTCACGAAGCAGGAAGCGGCTCAAGGCGGCCTTTATGGCGTCAGCGGTCAGAGCGTTGTCTCCGTCCTTGGAGGAGTCACCGATGTTCGCGGCGGCATATTCAAGCCTCGCCACAATGCTGTCGGCCACTTCCGCGCGAGGGGTGCGAGGCATGTAGGCCTCCTCCGACTCATCGTTCAGGACCATGTTCACCCAAGGGATGTCACCGTACCTGGAAATGAGTTCCATATACCACCATGCATGGAAGAAGTAACCTACAGAACGCCAATGGCGCTGCTCAGTCTCGGTCAGCACTCCGTCGCCAAGATGGCTGAGCATGATGTTGATGCTTCGAATCCAACCGAAACTCCACGAACCGTGGGTGTTTCTCGTTGTGATCGTCTGGTACCCGTAAGGGTTGAACGAGTTGTCCCTCGTTGTCATTATCCCGGAATAGTAGTCACTGCTCCACTGGCCACCCCAATAATAAGAACCTCCGGAGAAGTTTGTCATGATGTTGCCGTCCGTGAACAACGAGTAGCAAGGATTCATGTAGGCCTTGAAATTATCGTAAGTCTGGAAAGCGTTCTTCTCCGTGAGACTTGTGACTGGAAGCTTCTCAAGAAAATCATCGTTGCAACTTGAGAATACACCGGAGACGGTGGCTATGATTGCTGCTGCAATAACGTATGCTTTATTTCTCATAATTCTTGATCATTAGAATGTTATGCTTGCTCCGACAGACCATGTGCGGTAGAACGGATAAGACCACGAAAGACTTTCCGGGTCATAGCCCTTTGGCAAGGAAGTGAAAGTGGCGAGATTCTCCACACTCACATACAGGCGAAGCTGGTCCAAAGCCACCTTGCGAAGCAATGATGACGGGAATGAATATGACAGAGTGACATTCTTCACACGCAGATAGGCGGCGTTCTGAATATATTTGTCGCTCACCCTCGCGTTCGAACCGGCGTTGCCATCCTGACCATAGACCCTGAACAGTTTGGCGTCAGGATTCTTCGCTACCATGTAGTCCGGGCTCTGAGGGTCGTAGCTGACCGCTGACCAATAGTCTGTCTGGTTGTAGTACAACGGCCAGAAAACTCCGTCCGCGCCGGCCGCTCCGAACGGGAACAGGGCGGCTCCGCCCAGCCAATAGTCACGTTTGCCGACTCCCTGAAGAAGAACATTCAGATCAAGCCCCTTCCATGAGACTCCAAGATTGCCGCCGAACTGGTAACGGGAAGTGCTGTTTCCGATGATTTCCCTGTCGCCAGGATTCTCAAGAGTCGAGCCACCGGCGTCGATCACACCGTTACCGTCCAGATCCTTGAACTTCACGTCACCAGGCTGCACTGAATAACCGCTGACTGACACGACGCCTTCCTTGAGCACCCAAGTGCCGACCTTGGCCTTTTCCATGTCAAAGTCATCGATGGAATAATAGCCGTCAGCCCTGTAGCCATAAATGGAGTTCAATGCTTTTCCAACATAATAGTTGTCTATGGAGCCTGAAAGATTATTGAATTTTGTGATTTTGGACTTATGGTCATAGACATTGAGATTCAGGCGGTACCCCCAATCTCCGATGTGGTCGCGCCATCCGACGGACAGTTCCCATCCGTCAGTCCGCATGTCAGCGATGTTCTGCAGAGGAGCGCTGGCTCCGACAAGGGCAGGAAGCTCGGCTCCGGCCGCAAGCATTCCCTTGGTGTCGCGCCTGTACCAGTCAAACGTGGCTGATAGCCTGTCATTGAAGGCCGAGAAATCAAAACCGAAGTCGAGGGTCGTGACAGTCTCCCAAGTGTAGTTGGCGCGGATCAGGCCAGGTGTGGAGATGTAGATTGTCTTATCGTTGTTGTCAAGCCAGTAGGTTCCTTCGTTGATGCCCATGGAAGCGACGAAGCCGTACGGATTGATGTTCTGGTTACCGATGGAGCCATAGGAAGCCCTGAGTTTGAACTCATTAAGCCAGTTGTCAGCCCAGTCCATGAACTTCTCCTTGCCAAGGCGCCAGCCGACAGAAACGGAAGGGAAAAGGCCGAAACGGTTTTCCTTCGGGAATTTTGACGAACCGTCATAGCGGGCATTCACTGTCAGAAGATACCGGTCAGCATAGTTGTATGTCAGACGGGCGAACATACCTCTGATGGAATATTCAGAGTAATTGTCGCTGATGTTCTTGATTCCTGTACCACCGCCGAAGGACGGAACCGTCGGCACGGACTGGCCTTCGATCGATGCGTTCACACCGGAATAGTCGTAGCTTTCCTGATTGAAACCGACCATCGCGGTCATCGCATGCTTGCCAAGACTCAACTTGTAGTTGGTGTAGAGGTTCAAGGCGTTGTACTTGGTGGTGTACGAGTTGATCGTGTACAGATCCCTGGTAGGATCGGTAGGAGTGGTCTTGACCGCCAGCTGCACATCCGCGTAACGGAGGATGCCTGAGTAATTGCGGTACTTGTAGGAGTTCTGGTTATAAGTGTACTCGGCTATGATCTCCCAACCTTTCAAAGGACGGATGATCGTCTTGGACTGGATGCGAGGCATCGAGTTGGTGGTTGTGGAGGTCGGAGAGACAAGATAGGAATTCTTAGGAGAATCCATGATCAGATCCTCGCTTGTCCCAAGGATCTCCTTTGGCATGTAACCCTCAGGATACCAGTTGATAAGCCTTGTCGCATACGGATCACGGATGTTATTGGAGAGAGCCGTTCTCTTTATGTCCGTGTAGTACATTGTAAGTTCCTGGGTCAACCATTTCGTGACATCACCGGAGACGAATGACGAGATGGCTTTTCTCAGGTACTTGTCCTTGTCCGTGATCATCGGTCCGTTCTCGTAGCCGTAGTTACCGGACACCCTGAAACGAAGTCTGTCGGTTCCGCCGGTGACAGAGACCGCATGGTTGGAAAGGAAGCCTGTGCCAAGCGCGTTGCCTGCCACATCTCCTTCCTTAAGATAATAGACACTGCCGTCCTCAGCCTTGTAGATACCATTGTCATACACTCCGCTGAGCGTACCGGCCTCGTACTGGGAAAGCAGGTTCTTCCACTCGCTTATCTGTCCGTTTCCCGCCCAGTACTGGGACGAGAATCCGGCCTCCTCGTAAGCGGAGATGTAATCCGAAAGCGATGCCTGCACCGGCCTTGTCAACGTGTTCTCCCAACCCTGACTGAAACTGTAGTTGAGTTTGAACGTGGCGTCGCTCTTCGGACGTTTGGTCGTGACGAGTATGACACCGCCCGCGGCTCTGGCTCCATAGATGGCCGAGGAAGCCGCGTCCTTGAGAACCGAGACGCTTTCGATGTCATCCGGATTCAGGCTGTTGATGTCACCCTCAACGTTGTCGATGAGGACCAGAGGCGAGCCTCCGTTGATGGACAAAGTGCCTCGGATGTTGAAACTTTTCGTCTGTCCAGGAGATGACGAGCCCGAAACCATCAATCCAGGCATGGCTCCCTGCAAGGCGGCCGAGGCACTGACAAGAGGTCTGTCGCCCAGCACATCCTCCATCTTCACCTGGGAGACGGCACCTGTCAAATCCACCTTCCTCTGGGTGGCGAAACCCACTACTACGACATCCTCCAATTTCTGGAGGTCCGCTTCCAAGGCTATCTCAAGCGATGCCTGTCCGTTCCAATTGATTTCCTGCGACAGGTAGCCGATGCAGGAAACTTGTAGAATGTCTTTGTCCTTGACATTCAACGAAAACTTTCCGTCGATGTCGGAAGTTGTCCCGTTCAATGTTCCTTTGACAATGATGGAGACTCCGGGCACCGGGCCCTGCGTGTCTGTGACGACACCTGTCACCGTTGTGTTTCTCTGTCCTTGTGCAGTGAACGCCATAAGGGCAAGCAGCAAAGTCAGGACACAATGAATGATTCTGTTCTGATTTGTTTTAGAAAACATTAGGTAAGTAATTATTAAGTGATATTGAAAAAACAAGTTGCATCAATCGATAAAACTGATAATAAGGAATCCTTTGAATATTAACTTATTATTATTTTGAAATGATGCAGGTTATTATTTACACCTTAATAAGATCGAACAATTCTGTCCAAGCAAAGGTTCTATAGGTGTTTCTATAGATGATGACGGTCGTGTGTTCCATGCGGCTATCATTATGTGGCTATTTTGATGCAAAGATAACACAAACTTGTTAACTTTGCATGATTTCAGGAAAAATTTTACATCAATGAAACATTTAATCACCTCTATTCTCATGCTCTTGTCCGCAGGGATGGTCTGCGCCCAAAACAGTCAGGAATATTCCGTGAAACATCTTGTGTTCCCTGAAGGTTGCCCGCATCAGGACAAGATAAGCCTTGCCGCCAGGCTTGTCCCGACCCAAGAGCAGCTTGATTGGCAGAATCTGGAAATGACCGCTTTCCTCCATTTCGGAATGAACACCTTCACCGGACGCGAGTGGGGTGACGGCAAGGAAAGTCCATCCCTGTTCGCTCCTACGGACCTTGATGCCGAACAATGGATCCGAACCCTCAGCCAAGCCGGATTCAAAATGGCGATCCTGACGGCAAAACACCACGATGGATTCTGCCTCTGGCCGACCAAGACCACCCTTCATTCTGTCGCTTCATCCCCTTGGAAAGATGGTAAAGGTGATGTGGTGCGTGAAGTACGGAATGCCTGCGCTAAATACGGGATGAAATTCGGAGTCTATCTTTCTCCTTGGGACCGCAACGCCCCTTGCTACGGAGACTCACCAGCCTATAACAAATTCTTCATCGCCCAACTCACGGAACTGCTCACCGACTATGGAGAGGTTGACGAGGTGTGGTTTGACGGAGCCAACGGTGAGGGGCCGAACGGAAAAATCCAGGTCTATGACTGGGACTCCATCCTTCATGTCATCCACTCCCTGCAGCCGCATGCCGTGACAGCCATCATGGGTGACGACGTGCGTTGGGTCGGCAACGAAAGCGGCATGGGACGCGAGACCGAGTGGAGCGCCACGGTGCTCACCCCAAAAGCATACGCCCAGGCTGATGACAACAACGGGCGGTTGGGAATCACCAACTTGTCCAAGGATCTAGGCAGCAGGAATATGATCGAAAAGGCTACCGAGATGTTCTGGTATCCATCCGAAGTGGATGTCTCCATCCGCCCAGGATGGTTCCACACAGCCGACCAAGATGAGAAGGTAAAAAGTCTCAAGACACTGGTGGACATATATTTCCAGTCAGTTGGCCGCAACTCTGTGCTGCTGCTCAATGTTCCCCCGGACAAAAGAGGACATATTCACGAAGCAGACTCGGTGAGACTTCAAGAACTGTCTGACTACCTGAAACGCACGTTCAGCGATGACCGGGTGCGGAAAGGGAGCCTCCTGTGGAATGCTGTCCAAGGGGAGGAACGTGTTTACAAACTGAAAAAAGGTTCGCGCGTGAATGTCGTGATGCTTCAGGAGGACATCAAGCGTGGGCAAAGGGTAGAGTCATTCGTTGTGGAAGGATTGGAGAATACTGGCTGGAAAGTTCTTTGCGAAGGAACGACGATCGGACACAAGCGTCTTGTACGTTTTGAGGAATCAGATCTCAAAGCCATCAAGGTACGCATCACAGGTTCCAGAGCTGAAGTTCATCTGAGCAGAGTCGGTGTTTTCCATGCCCCGGCCATCGCGGACAAGGCAACCGGCGCTGATTGGAACGACATTCCGAGAGAAGAGTGGACTGTCGATAACGATCATCCGCTGGTCTTGGATCTCGGCAGGAAAGCTGCGTTGACCGCATTCACATATGCGCCTCTTGAAAGCAGGGTAGGAGAAGAAATGGCATTCCGCTTTAGTTTTTCGGCAAGTGATGACGGCGACAAGTGGCACACAATCATAAAAGAAGGAGAGTTCAGCAACATCATGCACAATCCGGTTCCAATGAGAATATCTTTCAATTCCACGATTGAATGCCGCTTCATACGCATCGAGACCTCGGCGTTGGACGGCAAGCCAGCGAAGATCTTACCGGAAGAGATCGGTGTCACACTGAGTCAGTAACTTCGGCAGGTTACAGGATCCGCCCGATGATAGGTTTGATAAAAGTCAACATGGGAACAAAATACTTGATATTCAAGAAAATCGTAACTCTCTTCTTTGCCATCCCAGCCACCGAGGCACTAGTTCATGGAGCAGAGATCGATCACGGTGGATGGTACGTGGAGATGGCCGGAATGGGTTCCACGAAGAGGGCACTGCCGTTCTGGAGCCACACCAACAAAGGAGGAGTCTATCCCGAGACCTGCGGAGGACTTCTTAGAGGAGGTGTAAACGGAACAAGCTACGGCAAAAACACTTTCCGACTGGACTGGGGAATCGGGCTTGCCGGTTATGCCGCCGCAGAGGGGAATGCGGAGGTGCATAACAGCGACGGAAGCAGCACAAGAGGCATGGTTCAGGAACTCTATGTCGGCACCGGCTGGAAGAAACTGAATCTTGATCTTGGAATTCGTCGGCGCGCGACAGATTTCGGAGGACTTTCTGTGACCGGAGGAAATTTCGTGCTTACAGACAACGCCCAGAGTTTTCCCGGGTACCGTCTGCATTCCGACTGGATCAAGATACCTTTCACAAAGGGCATACTTTCCGCAAGATTCGACTTCGGGGATTATGGGCTTTGGGACAACAGGTACGTAAAACACACTCTGCTCCACAACCAGGCCCTACACTTCAAGGTGAACATCAGCAAGAGGATCTCTTTCACAGGAGGATTGGACCTTTGGACACAATGGGGCGGAACATCGCCGGTCTACGGCAAACAGCCCCAGAGATTTTCCGACTATCTGAAGATCATGGTCGCCGCAAGCGGAGGGGAAGGAGCGACAAAAAGCGACCGGATCAACGCGCTCGGCAATCACCTTGGACGCGAACTTCTAAGGTTGGATCTGGATCAGGACAGATGGCATCTGGCATTCCAGCACGACAGGCCGTTCGAGGATGGTTCCGGGGTCGGGTTCCAGAACTTTCCCGACGCCGTGAACACCCTTCATCTCTCATTCAAGAACAAGGACAAATGGGTCAGTGACTTGCTTTTGGAATTCATCTACACGAAGTGGCAGTCGGGAACGCGGCATGACAGGCCGGCCACGGAAGAGGAACTGAAAAGGAATCCTGACAAGAAGGTTTACATCGTAGGTGGTTGCGACAATTATTTCAACAATGGTGAATATCAGTCCGCATGGACTTACAATGGGCGTTCGATAGGGCTTCCTCTTTTCACTCTTACCCCTAAGGATGAGAACGGAATCACCAAGGGAGTGTCCAACAACAGAATCATCGCGTGGAATGTCGGTCTGGGAGGAAAATTATTCAGAAAAGTACCCTACTTATTGAAAGTTACATACAGTAAGAATTTCGGAAAGTACAGCCAATCAGACCCGTTCTATAATTCGGTTCCAAGGCAGGTTTCAGGAGCATTGGAGCTCACGTTGCCTAAACGCGTAATTGGAAACACGACCCTTCTCAGCATCGGCCTTTACGCAGACAAAGGATCACTTTACCCTGACACCGCAGGAATAACTCTTCGTCTTGGTTGGGGCGGAACGCTCACTCACTGAC
>OIYX01000548.1_pt1 | contig 13146 bp, 7 predicted proteins | sample 1588431 | NCBI WGS metagenome assembly OIYX01 (sample SAMN03283241) | human gut metagenome | biome: human-associated habitat; material: feces | host: Homo sapiens | place: Peru | collected 2012
CCCCGCCTTCACGAGAACCGTCTGCCCGACGTCGTGGCGCCCGACGTCCAGCGCGACCTCCTGCCCCCGGCGGACGTCGTCGCGCTCCAGCGGCGTCAGGTCGCGCGCCGTGAGCGGCCCCACGCCGGGGAAATGGCCGTCCATGAACGAGCTCGCCGCGATCATGCGGACGCCGGCCCGCTCGAACTCCGCGACCAGCCGCCCGAAGATCGTGTGCGCGTTCTTGACCGGCATGTCGCGCAGCCAGCCCTTCACCGTCTCGTCGAACTTGCCCCGGAAGAGCGACATCGGGCTGACCTGCCCCGCGAGCAGCGCCGCGTCATAGCCGCGCGTCGCCGCCCAGGCGACCGCCTTGTCGCTCTCGCCGGCCGCGAAGGGAAAGACCGCGTCCGCAAGGCGCCGCGTCTTCCGCTCGCACGAGCCGCGCACGGAGAGGACATCGACCGTCCGCACGCCGGCCTGCCGCGCGCCCGCGATGACGAAGCGCGGATAGTCGCCCTTCCCCGCGATGACGAGCAGCTTCGAGATTCCGGTCGTGGGAGCGGGCGCGTTCATCGCTTCTCCGTCAGCGCCAGCTTCAGGCGGTCGTCGAGATCGCTGTTCCGCAAGGCCTCCAGCAGCTCCGCGAGGTCGCCGTCGATGATGCGGTCGAGCGCATAGAGCGTCAGCCCGATGCGATGGTCCGTCAGGCGGTTCTGCGGAAAGTTGTAGGTTCGAATCTTCTCCGAGCGGTCGCCGCTGCCGCGCAGGGTCAGCCGGTCGGCGCCGACCTTCGCCTCCTCCTCCCGGCGCCGGAAGTCGAGGATGCGCGCCTTCAGCGTCGCGAAGCACTTCTCGCGGTTGCGGATCTGCGAGCGCTCGTCCTGGCAGACGGCGACAAGCCCCGTCGGCAGGTGCGTCATCCGCACGGCGGACTCCGTCTTGTTGACGTGCTGGCCACCCGCGCCGCCCGCGCAGAAGAGGTCGATCCGGATGTCCTTCTCGGGGATGTCGATCTCGTCCGTCTCGTCCGCCTCCGGGAAGACGACGACCGTCGCCGCCGACGTGTGGATGCGCCCCTGCGCCTCCGTCGCGGGCACGCGCTGGACGCGGTGGCCGCCCGACTCGAAGCGCAGGAGCCCGTACGCGCCCTCGCCCTTGACCGTGAAGACGATCTCCTTGTAGCCGTTCAGCGACGTCCGGTTCTCGTGCTGGACTTCGACCTTCCAGCCCTTCTGCTCCGCAAAGCGGCTGTACATGCGGAAGAGGTCGCCCGCGAAGAGCGCCGCCTCCTCGCCGCCCGTGCCCGCGCGGACCTCCATCACCGCATTTCGGTCTTCCAGCGGATCGGGCTTCAGGAGCGCGGCCGAGAGCTCGCGCTCCGTCGCCTCGCCCAGCTGCCAGGCGACATAGGCGTAGTCCAGCTTCTTGAGGAAGCGATAGTCCGCCAAGACGCCCAGGTAGCGCTTGCGGTCCTGCAGGACGGCCGGATCGCCCAGCTCGGCCTCCACGGCGGGAATCCGCGTCAGAAGCCCCTCGATCAGCGCGCTGTCAACCATAAGACGAAACGGGCACCCAAGCCCTGCGGCCTAGATGCCCGACTTCCATAGACGTGAAACGCCCCGCGCTTACTTCGCGAACTTCGCGTAGCGCTTCTTGAACGAATCGACGCGGCCTTCCGTGTCGACCATCGTCTTCGCGCCCGTGAAGTACGGATGGCACGCCGAGCAGGTGTTGACCGTCATCTCCTTCTTGGTCGAACGGGTATGGATGACGTTGCCGCACGCGCAGGTGATGGTCGCGTCTTCGTACTTCGGATGGATGTCGCTCTTCATTTTCTTTTGCCTTTCAAGTCGTTCGCTTCGGTTTCTCTTCGAAGAAACAGGGGCGTATTATACCGAAATTTCCGTCGGCGCACAAGGGGGCAGGGCATCGACGATCCGCGCGACGGCGTTGCCGTCGGTCTTCAGGAGCCCGACCGCCTTCGCCAGCGCGGCGCGCGCCTGCGCGTTCGCCGCCGGAATCGTCAGCCACGGACGCAGGAAGCACAGCATCCCCGTCACGGTGAAGTCCTGCTGGATCAGCTCGGGCATCGGGCAGTCGCGCCCCGCCTTCTCGCAGACGATGTTGATGAGCCCGATGTGGTTCACGCCCTTGAGCGCAAGGCGGCAGATGATCTCGAACAGGAGGTCGACATGGTAGACGAGGACGGTCGGACACCGCGCGAGCGCCGCCTCCAGCGTCGCCGTGCCGCTCGCGACGATCGCCGCGTCCGCCGCGCGCAGGAGGTCGCGCGCGCCGCCCAGCCGAACGTCCAGCTGCGCCCCGCCGTGCGCGAGAATCGCCTGGCGCGCCTTCTCGTTCGCGGCCGGCACGACGACGCGCAAGCCCGGGATCTCCCGCTTCAGGACGGCCACGGTCTGGAGAAGCTTCGGGAGGTGATGCCGAATCTCTCCCAGCCGGCTTCCCGGCAGGATCGCCAGAAGCGGCCCCTTCGCCGACCCGTACGCCCCGGCCGGCCCCCGGCCCGCCTCGCCCGCCATCTCGTCGACGAGCGGATGGCCGACAAACACGCCCAGGCCCGGACGGAAGATCCTCGGCTCGAACGGGAAGAAGCAGCAGAGCCGGTCGAGCGCGCGCTCGATCTTCGGAATGCGGCTCTTGTGCCAGGCCCAGACCTGCGGACAGACGACGTGGACGGCGCGGATGCCGCGCGCCTTCGCGTAGGCGGCCAGCTTGAGGTTGAGCCCCGGATAGTCGATCGTGCAGACCACGTCCGGCCGCCAGTCGTCGATCGCCCGCTCCATCGTCCGCTTGACGCGGAGGAAATAGAACAGCCGCTTCAGGACCTGGACGATGCCCATGACGGCCAAGTCGCCCGTCTTGAAGCCGTAGTCGCCGTACCCCCGGATCTCCGCATCCGGCCAGCGGGCGAGGATCTCCGCCGCGATCTTCTCGCGATAGATCATGCCGGACTCCTCGCCGGCCAACAGCAGGACTTTCATCCGCGCCCCTTCCCCGCGCTTCGGACTGCGCCCCGGATCAGTCGCCGTAGACGCCGTCCAGCGCGTCGGAGATCATGTCCACCGCGTCCTCAAGATCGTCTTCGCCGAGGCAGAGCGGCGGCAGGAAGCGCACGACGTTCGGGCCGGCCGTGAGCGCGAGCAGGCCCTGGCCCGCCAGCGCGTCCACGATCTCCTTCGCGTCGCCGTCGATGACGAGGCCGAGCATGAGGCCCTTGCCGCGCACCTCGAGCACCTTGTCGTACTTGTCGACGAAGCTCTGCAGAGCCTCCTTGAGAAGCGCGCCGACCTTCGTCGCGTTCGCGAGCAGACCCTCCTTCTCGATGACGGCGATGACCGCGTTCGCCGCCGCCGCCGCGACGGGATTGCCGCCGAAGGTCGAGGCGTGGGACGACGGCGTGAAGACGTCGGCCAGCTTCGCGTTCGAGACGAGCGCGCCCATCGGCAGCCCGCCGCCCAGCGCCTTCGCGCAGGTGAAGAGGTCGGGCTGGACGCCGCAGCCCTGCCAGGCGAACCACGTGCCCGTGCGGCCCATGCCGGTCTGCACCTCGTCGACGATCATCAGCAGGTTCTTCTCGTCGCAGAGCGCGCGGACGCCCTTCATGAACTCGTCCGTCGCCGGCGTGACGCCGCCTTCGCCCTGCACGGCCTCCAGCAGGATCGCGACCGTCTTCTCGTTGACGGCGGCCTTGACGCTCTCCAGGTCGTTGTAGTCGGCGTAGGCAAAGCCGACGGGCAGCGGGTCGTAGCCCTCCTGGCACCAGGCCTGCGCCGTCGCCGCGACCGTCGCGAGCGTCCGCCCGTGGAAGCCCTGGCGGAACGTGACGACCTCGTAGCGGCCGCCGTTCGCGTGCCCCCACTTGCGGGCGAGCTTCAGCGCCGCCTCGTTCGCCTCGGCGCCCGAATTGCAGAAGAACACCTTGCCGCCGAGGCCGGAGAGCTCGACGAGCTTCGCCGCGAGCAGCGTCTCCGGCGCGTTCACGAAGAGGTTCGAGCAGTGCGTGAGCGCGGCGGCCTGGCCCTGGATCGCCTCCGTCACGTCCTTGTTGCCGTAGCCGACGGCCTGCACGCCGATGCCGCTCGTGAAGTCGTAGTAGCTGCGGCCGTCCGCATCGCGCACGGTGATGCCCTTGCCGGAGGCGATCGCCACCGTGGGCGCGTAGGTCGGCATGACCTTCGCCGTGTAGAGGTCGAGAATGTCCCTGGATTTTTCGTTGCTCATTCGGTTATCTCCGTTCCCACGCCTTCCCGCGTGAATATTTCCAACAGAAGCGAGTGCGCCATGCGGCCATCGACGAGATGGACTTTCCGCACGCCTGCGCGGATCGCATCTTCGCAGCTCTCGATTTTCGGAAGCATCCCGCCCGAGATGACTCCCGCCGCCTTGAGCTTGCCCGTGTCGGCAAGGTGCAAGGTGGAGAAAAGGGTCGCCGGGTCCTCGGGGTCGCGCAGGAGCCCCGGGACGTCCGACACGAGGACGAACTTGCGGACCTTGAGCGCCTTGGCGAGCGCGGCGGCCGCAAAGTCCGCATTGACGTTGTAGAGGTGGCCGTCGTCCAGCCCCGTGCCCAGCGGAGTCACGACGGGGATAATGCGCGCGTCGAGCATCTCGACGACGGCGCGGGCCGACGCCTGGACGACCTCGCCCACGTAGCCCCGGTCGGGCGCGGCGATCTTCTTCGCGCCGAAGATCCAGTTGCCGTGCAGGGGCTTCGCGTTCGCGCCGCGCCTGCAGAGCCGCGCGACGAGGTCGGGGTTCACGACGTTGTTGAGCGTCTTGCGGACAATTTCCATCGTCGCCTCGTCCGTCACGCGCTGCCCCTCGACGAACACGGGCGCATGGCCGGACGCCTGGATCGCCCGCGAGATCGCCTTGCCGCCGCCATGGACGATCACGACCTTGATGCCGACCGCGTTCAGGAACGCGACGTCGTCCATGATCGAGTCGAGGTTGGCCTCGATTTCCATCACGGAGCCGCCGAGCTTGACGAGGACGACAGAGCCCTGAAAGTCCTGGATATACGGCAGGGCCTCGGTCAGAACGGCCGCCTTGGCCTGCGCTGTGTCTATTCTTTCCATTATTTTGTGTAGTATATCAAAAAACGCCCCCCAACGGAATGCGAAAGTATGGTATACTATCCGAACCTTTGGCGGGGCGTTGCACAGCCTGGTAGTGCGTCTGCTTTGGGAGCAGAATGTCGGAGGTTCAAATCCTCTCGCCCCGACCGGTACGGCAGCCTGTCTAACGGCCGCGAGCGGCCACGAGCGGCGCCTCCAGCGCACGGCCGGCGCCCCGCCCGCTTTCGGCGTCAGTAGAATGCCTCGAAGTCCGCGACGCCGTTTTCGGGCGCGGCCGTCGCGTCGACGTAGAGCGAGCCGAAGACGTCGACGAGCCGGAACGGCGTCGCGCGCCCGTTCACGAGAAGGCGCGCCGGCCGCTTGCCGGACGGCACGAGCAGGTGCGCGTCCACGCGCATGGACGGGCATTCGAGGCGGTAGCGGAAGCCCGCGTCCTTGAACGTCCAGCGCACGTCAATCTTCTTTTTCGAGACCTCGTATCCCGTGAGATAGCGGCCCTCGACATGCTCGGTCACGGCCCAGCGCGGCGCAAAGCGCATCGTGCGGTAGAGCGTGTCCGTGTCCTGGATGCCGGCAAGGCCCTGGTCGATCGCCGAGAGGATCGCCGCCGCGCCCCACGCGCTCGGCCCGCGCCCCTGCGCCGCGCGCGTCTGGGGATGGTAGAGGAAGTAGAGCTTGCCGCCGTCGCGCTTCACGAGCGCGGCGACGCGCGTGAGGATGTCCCAGCCGTATGCCTCGTAGCCGTTCTCAAACGCGCCCTTCGCGAGCTCGCCCGCCGTGAAGGGCGAAACCGCCCCGTTCACGTATTCGCCCGGCTTGTGGCAGGCGTTCGCGATCGGCGGGTCGATCGTGTACCACTCGGCGAAGGTCTTCACCGTCTCGCGGCGGCGGCGGTACTCCTCGATGCAGCGCCGGTTCTCCTCGGGCGTCCAGACGCCCCGGTTGAGCGCATAGGCGTCGGAGAGCGTCAGGCGCTCGGCCTCGTGCGCGTCGACGGGCGGACAGTTGAGCGGCAGCTGGTGGACGAAGAACCGGCCGTTGTAGAGGTGCTTCATCATGTTCGCGCGCAATTCGGCCGCGCGCGCCTCCCACGCGCGCGCCTGCGCCTCGTCGCCGAAGCGGCGGCGGATGAACGCGAGCTGGTTCATCGCCTGGTAGACGCCCGTGTTGTCGCCGTGCATGATCGCCATCGGCCCGTCGAGGTCGATGCGGCGGTCGCCGCCGCCGGCGAGCGCGAGGAAGTCCCACGTGTCGATCATGTAGGGCCGCTTGCAGAGGCCGTGCGCCGCGTCCCAGCGCTTCGGATCGCGCGTCTGGTAGTCGATGCCCTTTTCAAGGCGCGGCAGCGCGCGCCGAAGCCAGACGTCGTCGCCCGTCGCGCGCCACGTCTGGAGGCAGCCCTCGACCATCAGGTACTCGACGTCCGCCTCCAGCTCAAGGCGCACGAGCGTCTGCGCGTCGTCGGGATAGAGCCGCACGCAGTCGGGATTGACGAGCGTCCAGTGGTAGTCCGTCCACTGCTTGATCAGCTCGAAGAACTGCCCGTCCGCGCGCTGCGTGTCGAGGATGAAGTCGAGGAAGCTCGTGTTGTCGCGCTCCCAGTGGCACCAGCCCTTCATCTGGTGCGTGTGGTCGCGCACCCAGTTGTGGTTGCAGACGAGCGTGCGTCCGCCGATGCGGATGAGCCGCCGGTTCTCGGTCAGCGTGTCGCGCAGCGTCTCCATGAACTGGCCGAGCGCGGCGTCCGTGCCGGTGAAGACGCCCGGCATCGCCCATTCGGGATTGTTGTTGGACGAGCACTTCGTCTTCCCGACGCGCAGCGCCGGCAGCGGCCGCAGGAACGGGATCTTCGCGCCCGCGTTCATCTTGAGCGCGCGCGGGTCGAGCGTCGGCGGCGCGCTCTTCCAGCTCAGATCGGTCTGGGCGTAGATGTCCGCCGCCTGCGCCGCCGCCCCGAAGGCCGCCGCCGCCAAAGTCATCCAAAGTCGTTTCATCGTCTCGTGTCCTTTCGTTTTCTGAATCGTTCGTTTTGCCCGTCCCGTCACGGCAGATAGGGCGACGTGTCCTTGTCGAGAAGGTTCTTCTCGACGTCAAACTCCAGGTTCGTGTCATTTGGCGTCGGGTTAAAGGCGTACGCAAGAAACCTCAGATAGCTGTAAATCTCGAGCTTCCCATAAAACTTCGAGTAATGGCAGGAGACAAGGCGACCTTCCGCGTCGTACTGGCAGCGCGTACGGAGAACGAGGCACTCGTCCTCCCCGACGTCGCAGACCTCGGAATCCCAGGTACACGGCGCATCCGCCGGGAATTCGTAGCGGAATTCCGTCTTGAAAACGGCATTCGTATCGGCCGCATACGGCGAACGGAACTCGCTGTCCGTGACCGCCTTGACCTTGTAGGCCCCATTGCCCTTCCCGACAAAGAACAGGGCGGCTTTCGTGCCACGATGCGCGCTGGGCGTGGCCTCGGTAAAATTCTTCCTTACATAGAAATCGGCCACCTTCCCCTTCCCGAATGGCGCGACAAGTTCGCCCGCCTTCATGTCAAAGCCATAGTCCCCATTCTCCTTCGGGAGTCTCACCCCGCTATAAGTGCGGAAACTGTACATCGGAATGGGATTCTTCACCTTGCGCATCACAACCGAGTCCTCCTTCTCATGTTCGGCAAGTGTCACATAATACAAGTGGTCTTCCTTCAACTCGTAGCGCACTTCTCGAAACGGGCAGCGATAATACCCCTCGGCCGTCAGCCAATAAATAAAGTGCTCTGTCAGACTGTCAAATTTAACCGAGACAACGCCATTCGACTTTGCATGCGCAATAATGGCGCGCAGATTATTCGGATCGCTTTCCATCCCGAAAACAGGCCGTTTCAAGGTCTCAATCTTCACCACGGCATTCGTAACCGGGCAGCCTTCCTCGTCGGTGACCTTCACGGAAAACCGAACTGTCTCCGAACACCCTGTCAGCGGCAATACGACGAGCAGTAGCATCATGACTCTTATCATTGTTCTGTCCCTTCTTTTATCTCTGTGAAAACGCGATACGTCCATGCGTAAGGCGCCCGAATCAGAAAGCTGTGCGTCCACTTGTGCCAACCGTTACCCGACGGCATCGTCTGCATGTCCCGGCTCTCTATCTCCGGAAGCGGGTTACGTCCGGCCGCATAGGATTCCGCTGGAATGGCGTCGGCCAGCAGCCGATTCCGCGACGGCACCGTCACCATCCGATTGGTCGTGCAGATCGAGGGATCGTCAAAGTCCCCGAAGAACGGCCGCACCTTCAGCTGCCCGTCGGACAGCTTCGCCGCCTGCGCCGGCGGCAAATGCAGCAGGAGGGAATCGCCGCCCCCGACATAGTCGGGATTGACCGTATCGTAGGCCGCGTTGAACGACCAGCCGGCCTCGTTGTTTCCGGGCAGGAGCAGAGACCAGACGCCCTTGCGCAGTTCCTGGTTCGCCCACGCTCGATTCGCCGACAGGAGCGACGGCATCCTGCCGTCTGAATTGTCCAACACTTCATCTCCACGGGAAAAGTAATTGACGGCGTTGTTGACTGCCGAAAAGCGCCCCTTCCATGTCAGGCCGCTTCGCGCGTCCGATGCCCCGAACAGTTCGTGCCAATGATTGGCCCGAAGGCGCCGCGCATACGGTCGCCATTCGCGCGGCGTCATGTTGTTGCGCATGGATTCGGTTATCGATTCGGGACGATACGCCTCCATCGGCACGGCCGCGTTCAGCATGAAGTAGCGCGCGACCGCAAGTCCGTGTTCCGCAATTGCGGAGGAAACCAGCATATTGCCGAGCGAATGCGCGGCGACGAATCGTGCCGTCCCGGGGAGTTCCCGAACCTCTCGGCTGAACGCAGGAGCCGTCGCCAGGGCGTGTTCAACATTGGCGTAGTAGTCCGGCGAATTGCCGAGATACAGTCCGCTCTGCGAGGCATTGCCGCACCAGGTCACCGCCGTGAACATGTTGCGGGAGCCGGACTGCCACAGCCGCTTGAACATCTCCGCCGCCCACGCCCGGGCCGCCGTCTCATCCACGTTGTAGCCGTGGACGAACACGAGCTGATGCCCGTCGGATTCCGAATCGGGAAAGTTTCGCGGCACATTCCGCGCAGAAGCCCGCCCGACGGACGCACCGCACACGCCGCGCAGGTTCATCCACCGATACATGTCCTCGACACCTGACAGGCTCATCTCCAGCTTGTTGGAGCAGATGACCCGCGAGTCATACAGGACGTCGAGCCACAGCGGCTCGTCCGTCGTCTGACGCCCATCCACCCACAGTACGCCCTGCTTTCCGCCTGTCGCCGCCAAGGACGCGAACCGGCTCGGAACGTCCACCCCATGAGGCTCGACCCGCGTCTTCGTCGCCGTACGCGAGGTCTGATCTAAGGACGGTCCGAATCCATGCAAATCACTCCGGAAGAACGGCATCAGGCGATCTCTTTCCATCATTGACCACACCGCATTCACGGCGCCGCGCGGATGGCGAAGCCGATAGGTCAGCGACGCCCGGACGTCATCCGGCACACTGTCAATCACGGGCTTCACGTTCATCCAGATGGCGGCATAATCCACCAGATCCCGACGCCCGTTCACCTTGCCCGACTCCCAATCCAACCCCTGGGCGGGCGCGTCATCGGACGTGCTTCGCGGAAAGTCCCCGTCAACCGACGACCGGTCGCTGTCGTCGTTCGTCCAGAAGCGGAACACCCGCCCCTCCTCCAGCAACGCCGCGTCAAGGCCGTCAATCTGCCCGTCATGGTTGATGTCCGCCACGAGCTCGGGATCGTGCAGGACATGCAGCGTCGCGACAAGCCCTTCGGCGACATTGCCGCCGCCGCGCCCGTCTTCGTCCGGATCATGCGTATGGACATGCGCCGACAGGAGGCCGTCCTCATTCTCCGCCACCCATCCCGGGCCGACGACCGTCTCGTTCCCCGGCAGCCGCTCCGTGGAATACCCCTGATACGAACACGAATAGGGCAAGCCGTCAATCCGGGCCTGCCAGCAATACCACGAATAGGGATCCGTGTGTCCGTCGCTGTTCAGCCACCGCATGGACAACCGGTAGGCGTTCCCCTTGCGCATTCTCAGGGGCACGTTTTGCATGGCATTGGGCGCACCCATTGTGATGCGCCGCGTTCGCGTGTCATCGGGCCCCAGCCCTTCAATTGACATCTCCCATGCGGCATAGTCCCCATTGATGTTGAACACGAGCGTCCGAAACAGGTCGTCCGCCGGCACCATGCCGCCGTCCGAGGCATCCGTCGGATTCGATCCCCGGCTGACTTCGACACCATCCGTGACGCCATCGCCATCCGTGTCCGAGTTCTTCGGATCGCATCCGTTCTGATACTCGTCAACATTCGTCAGGCCATCGCCGTCAGGGTCTCCCGCCGCCCCATCATTTCCTGCGGCACGGCACGGGTTGAGCCCCTTCTCGACTTCCCATCCGTCCGGCAGTCCGTCACGATCCGAATCCGAATTTCGCGGATCAAGGCCGTTGTCCACTTCATACTTGTCAGCGAGTCCATCTCCGTCCGTGTCCGCGCGCGTCGCGCAGGTGCCGTTCGCGATCTCTTCGCCGTCCGACAACCCGTCGCCATCCGTGTCCGAGACATGCGGATTCGACCCCAGCCGACTCTCCATCAAGTTGCTGACGCCATCCTGGTCGGCATCCTCATCCGCCTCGGCGTCCACCAACGGATTGAAGCCGTAGCGGACTTCCCAGCCGTCGTTCATGCCATCGCCATCGCTGTCCGCATTGAGCGGGTCTGTCCCCCATTGCCTCTCAACCGAATCCGAAAGGCCGTCGCCATCCGCATCGTGCGTGGCGGGGTTGACCTGATCCTGATAGGTGTCCCAATCGCTCCGCCCGTTTCCCTTGCTGTCCGCCCGCACGGGCGACGTTCCGACACCAACGGCAAACGCCAGCGCAAGCCCCGCCGAGATTTTTCCGGGCTCTCGGCAGCAATAGGAACGCCTTGAAGCGCCGTTGAAGTCCTGGTAGCCAACGCTCGCCCCCCGCCCGTCCATCTGTCCGAGCTGATTGTCATAACGCAGATACATTCGCGCGGCGTCGCCAAATGGCACGGCAAGTTGCCAGGACAGGGAATTCGTCGCGTTCTGCCGAGAGCTCTCGCCCAACGGACAGATTCCGTCATACTGGACAAGGCAAAACCGATTCGTGCCCAAGACGGCCGTGCCAACGCGAATCGACGAAGCCGGGGCAACGTCCGTCACGCACAGGCGATCCCAGTAAGGGGCGACCGTATAGGCGTTGGCCTGCAACGTCCAGTCATCCGCAAGATTCAACGCGCCGCCCGCGCTCCGTGTGCACGTCGTTCCTTGCCGGTTGAAATAGACAAGTCCGTTTGAATCAATCGTCACGGTCACGACACACACGCCGTGCAGATAGATCGGCTCCGGCAACGCCCATGTCACGACCGAGCCATACGAGCGATCGAACGAGTCCGTCAGATTCGTCTGCGTCGCAAACGAAAGCCAGGGCAAGTCACTCGCCGTCACGCCGCCCAGTTCCTGCAAGTCGGTAAGGCCGTCGCCGTCCGTGTCGGCGCGCGACGGATCCGTTCCGGCAGCCCACTCGTCGCCGTTCGACAGTCCGTCGCCATCCAAGTCGCCGGCAAAGCCATTGACGCCGCCGGCGTCGAGCGGATCAAGCCCATGCCGGACTTCCCATCCGTCGGGAAGCCCATCGCCATCCGTATCCGAGCGGCTTGGATCCGCCCCCAGACGAAATTCATCGACATCCAAAAGTCCGTCCTGATCCGTATCCGGCACAAGCGGGTCGGCATTCGCGCCAAAGAGAAACTCAAGCGCAAGGCCCTCGGACACCCTGCCATCCGCGCAGTAGCACCAGGAATGCAACCGTCTTCCGCCAAAAGTCTGCATGCCGATGCTGGCATGCCGGCCTGTCATCCGGGAACCGATGACGTCACGGTAACGGACAAACGCCCGGTCGGGGGCATTCGTCGGAACGGCCAGCTGGAATGAAATCGCATTCGTCTGCCGCGTCGAGGTGTCGTAGTACGAATTGAGATACTCGGCCAACAGATAGCCCTGACCACCATATGTCGCCGTTCCATATCGCATGGACGTCGGACGGTCGGCGACATCCGTGCGAAGGACGGCGTATTGAAGATAGGGCGCAAGAACCAAGGCGTTCTTGTCCACAACGTATTTGAAGTTCGCGCTCGACGTCGAGCTTCCCGGATTCGCATATCCCGCTCGATTCAGGAAAAGGACTCCATTTGCCGAGAGGGTCAGATTCGTGACCGTCTCGCCCTGAATGCGAAGCGGCTGCGGCAACGGACGGCTCACGCACCGACGACCATTTGTCGCAAGGTCTGTCGTCAGGTCTTCGAATCGGTCAAAGGCAAGCCAAGGCAACGCATTCGTCGAGGCGAACACGCAGCCAACCTCCTGTCCGTCGCCCAAACCGTCTTCATCCGTGTCGGCCAGCAGGGGATTTGTCCCGTATTCCTGTTCCTTGAGATTGGAAAGCCCGTCTCCGTCCGGATCGCCATCCGCCCCGTCTTCTCCTTCCCCCGATCGCGGATCTCTGCCGTTTGCCACCTCCCAGGCGTCAGTCAGCCCATCTGCATCCGAGTCTTTGCGCAACGGATTGGCCCCGACGGCAATCTCCTCGGCATCGCCCAGCCCGTCGCCATCCGTATCGGCGACCAGTGGATTCCCGCCGCAGCCAAGGTGATAGCACAGGACGAGGCCCTCCGCAAGGGCGGGCGGCTCGCTCCCATAGAACGCCGACAGTTTCGGCAGGTTCTCGTTGCGGTCATTCTTTCCGCCCTGCGCACCGATGGAGACAGAGGCTCGTGTGCGCGTGTCAACGACCGCCCCATATCGGACGTAGGCGACATTCGGCAGGGATTCCGGAATCGACACCTGGAACGACACCTCATTTGTCGTGAGACTTTCAATCCCCACACGACTGAACTCGACGACGAAGTACCGCTCATTGCCGAAGACGGCACAGCCAGCCGAGATGCGCGAAGGCGTCTCGGCTCGCATTTTCAAA
>OIYX01000550.1_pt1 | contig 13120 bp, 5 predicted proteins | sample 1588431 | NCBI WGS metagenome assembly OIYX01 (sample SAMN03283241) | human gut metagenome | biome: human-associated habitat; material: feces | host: Homo sapiens | place: Peru | collected 2012
GCCGAGCAGGCGATCAATATCAAGTAGATGATTTTCTTCATATTCATCAAATTTTTTCAATTCAAAAATACAAACCTACTACCAACCAGGATTCTGCCAATCGTTTCCGGTCAGTTCGAGAATCTTGGACGCCTCGGAGAGTTCAAGCGGATAGAGAAGGTACTTGTCAGAGCATGTCATACGCTTGTCGAAGGAGAAGCGTTCGTAGGTGATGTTCTTGCCGGTTCCGGAAACCTTCACTCCAGACACTACCGCTGTGGAAGAGAGAGCCTTCCAACGGCGCAGGCTGAAATAACGGTCAGGCTCAAGGGCGAACTCGACCCTACGGTCGTTGCGGTACCTCTTCTCGAAGTCAGACACTGACAGACCGCTCGGGATTCCTGGCATGTTGACTCTCGCGCGTACTTTGTTGACGGCATCGCGGGCGGACAGGTTCAGTCCGGACACGCTTACAACCTTGTCCGGTCCGACTGCCTGATAGGCAACCTCGGCGAAGTTGTAGTAAAGCTCGGCGAGACGCACCCCGCGCATGTAACCGTCAGAGTTTGAGTTTCTGTTGGATGCGTCATGGGCGAATTTGCGCATGTAGTAGCCGGTGTGGGTGTACCTGATGCTTGTCGCATTCAGTCCGCAGTTGGCACCGGCGACAGTGGAGATCTCATCATTTCCTCTGCTGCTGCCATTGTAGAACACGGTAGCGTAGAAACGAGGATCCCTGTTCTCGTAAGGCTTGGACTCATCATAGCCAGACTCGGTGTTGATGATCGGCTTAAGGTGCTGCTCGTCGCTGTAGCCCGTGATGGCAGGCTTTCCGTTGGCCATCTCGTAGGCATCCACTAGCTCCTGCGTAGGGCAGGTGCCGGCGGTGGAGCTACCGCTGACAATCGGAAGACCGCACTCTTTCCAGACAGTCGTGCGCACGCCTCCGAATATTGTCTCCTTGTCCTTGGCCCTGTAATCATCAGGGTTGTAGAGGAAGTAGGAAGCGTAGGCATTATAGCCGCCGCTGGCTGTTGTCCAGAGGCTGTAGTCATTGGCAAGAACCTTGGCGAGAGCGTCGGCGGCGATGTCAAGAGCCTGGTCAGCGGTGTAGCCGCCATCACTAAAGAGAGGGCTGATAACGTAGGTCGCGGTCTCGCATCTGATGGCCTGGGCAAGAGCCTTGGTCGCCATTCCCCACTGCTGGGTACGATAGACATAGGAATATGCATCCGAATCCTCCGTGGCGATCGCCGCGTCGCAGTCAGCGAAGATCTGAGCCGCGATCTCGGACACAGACGCCTTCTTGTCGGCGGTATAGTCATGGCTGGTGCCAAGATCGGAAGTGATCAGAGGAAGCTGACCGAACCTCTTCATGAGCTGAAGATAGTACCAAGCCCTGAGGGTAAGAGCCTGAGCCTTCCAGCCGGCCCTCTCCTCGTTTGTAATTTCAGCCGTGGCGCCGTCGATGTTGGCGATGAAGACATTGCATTTGCGCACACCCTGGAAGAACTGCCCCCAAGGATTGCCGTCAAGGTTGTTGGCGGCGAAGTTGCTTGAAGTGACATCGGAATTGTACCAGATGTCGAACCCGTGGCCGGCAGTGATGCTTTCGCTGTTCTGCGCGTCATCGGTGTACGCTCCGGCATGGACATACGGTGCCTTCAAGTAGTTGTAGCAAGCGTTGAGGTAGCCTCTGGTCCTGTTGCGATCCTGGAAAACCTCGGACATGTCAATGGTTCCGTTAGAGCGGAGATCCAAGCTGTCCTGGCAAGAGGACAGGGCCGCGGCGGCCACCATTGCAAGAATAATTATGCGGAATTTTTTCATAACATTCAGATTTAACATATGAACCATTTCCATTAGAATGTAAGGTTGATTCCAAGTCTGTACATCCTATAGACAGGGAAGTTGAGCACACTGCCCTCGACTGGAGTGTCGTTTGTCTTCATACCATCGATGGTGAAGAGATTCTGACCGCTCAGATAGACCTTGAAGGCACTTGCGTTAAGGAAATCGCAGACCTTCTTAGGCATCTTGTAGGAGATCTCGGCTGTCTTCAGGCGAAGGAATGACGCATCCTTCAGGAGGAAGTCGTTCGTTCTGTTGCTGGTCGTCGAGGTCGTGGAAAGAGCAGGGAAGCTGATTTCCTCGTCGTTGAGCCACTTCTCGGCAGTCCATGCAGACTTATGGCTTTCAGTGAATATTCCGTCGTAGGCAGACTGATTGGAGATCAGCTCGCCATAGTTCTTGTCGTAGTCACCGATTCCCTGGAACAGGAGGCTGACCTCGAAGTTCTTGACATTGAAACCTACATTGAAGGCAAAGTTGTACTTAGGAAGAGATCCATTGCCGATCGGTGCGAGATCCTTCTCGTCGATGACACCGTCATTGTTCAGATCCTTGTACTTGATGTCACCCAGACGAGGAGTGCCGAACGAGTACTTAGGACCTGCCTCGATCTCATCCTGGAAATTATACAGACCGCTGCCGTTGCTGTAGTCCGTAAGGTAGCCCCAAGACTGTCCGACAGGATAGCCCTCCGTGCGGTAGCGGTAGGCGTAGGACTCGTTGTAAGCGGTCTCTCCGACGAAGATGACCTTGTTCTTGCTATAGTCAAGATGACCGGCCACGAACAGGGCAAAGTCAGAGTTGAAACGCTTCTTGTAGCTTACGGAGAGTTCCCATCCCTTGTTCTCGTACTCACCCATGTTGGTGATAGGATAGGCTCCAAGAGGAATACCCTGGTAGAGAGGAACCTTGGCGGTTGAGCTGATCACACCGTTGGTCATCTTCTCCTTGAACACATCGAAGGAAACCTGGAGCTGGTTGGCGACACCGAGATCAATACCGATGTTGGCCTTGTGGATCTTCTCTGGCTCAAGGTTAGGGTTGCCATAGGCAGACTCGTTGGTGTAGTAGCCAAGATAAGGGATAAGGCCACCCGTGGTGCTGGTCACCTGATCCTTGTAGGCGTACCTGTCAAATCCTGTGGCGTCGTTACCGGTGATGGCGTAGGATCCGCGGATCTTCAGCAAAGACAACCACGGCATGCTCTCCCTGATGAAGCTCTCGTTGGAGGCTATCCATGCGGCGGAGACACCAGGTGTCCACACAAAGCGTGTCTTTCTCGGGAAATAGTCCGATCCGGAATAGCCGGTGGAAAGCTTGACAGCGTATCTCTTGTCGAAATCGTAAGCCAGCTCGGCTCCGGTGTAGACACGTCTGAAATCGTAGGTGGCGCTACCTGTGAAATTGTCAAATTCCTGATAGGTGGCGTAGGCGTTGGCATTCAGATGATGCTTGCCGAAATCCCTCTGCCATCCGGCCTCTCCCTTGTAAGAGAGGTATCCGTACAATGCCTCCCCTTTGGAATACTTAAGGTTATCATTGATTGTCGTACCGAACTTGGTGAATTCGAGATTGTTCCAATCATCGTTTCTGATGAATCTCGCATATTTCTGGGTAGTGGCCATGTTGGCGGTGATGTAGGACAGATAGCCCACGCTGCCACCAACCCAAAGACCAGGAGTCAGGAATGAAAGATCCAGCTTGATACCTGCCTGACCGTAGATGTTGGTGTTGGTCTCGTTGCTGTAGCCGCTACGGTTCAACATTCCGTAAGGAGAAGCGTTGATGTTGGTTGAAGTCGTGACTTCACCGCCCTGCTCCACAACATTTCCTTCCTCGTCATAGATTGTAGGAGTAACCGGTCCATAGATGTAGGAAGGCATCCTGGTGATCAGGTTGTAGATGTTTCCGTTGTTGTTGACCGCACCGCCCGGAGTGTGGGACTTCACGATAGATCCGGCAAGGTTGGCCCAAAGGCTGATGTACTTGCTGACCTTGACATCGACATTCGAGCGGAAATTCACTCTGTACTTCTCGTTGTCAGACTTGTAGTCCTTCTGATCGGTGTTCCAGAAACTGCCCTGACGCAGGACGTTGAAGTTGGAATAGAACCTCACGTTCTCGTTACCACCGGTAGCGTCCAGCGAGATTCTCTGCTGATTTGAGAAATCGCGGACAAGCATGTCGTACCAGTCTGTGTTAGGGTAGAGTTCGTCTCCTCCGTTCTTGAAGCCCTCAAGAGCCTCCTGCGGGAAATAATGGTACTCGCCGAGTCCGTCATTCGCGGCGGCCTGGTTTCTCAGGCCGGCAAATGTGTAGGAGTCAAAACTGCGAATCTTGGATGTAGGTGTCTGGACTGTCTCGGAAATGTTGACTCCGACCTTGAGTTTGCCTGGAGTACCGCGCTTGGTGTTGATGACAATCAGACCGTCGGAGCCTTTCACACCATAGATGGCCTGTGATGCTCCGTCCTTGAGGATGGACACCGACTCAACCTCCTCAGGAGAGATTCGGTAGAGGATGTCATGGGCGAAAGAGTCATAGAGGATACCGTCGATGACCACACCGGCGACTCCGCCGTGGAAAGTGGAGAATCCACGAATGTACATATTCAGTGACTCATAGCCAGGCTCGAACGATGTCTCCATCGTGGTGAGTCCTGAGAACATTCCCGAGAATGATCCCTGAAGACGGGACATCAAGGATTTTCCGAGCTGCTCTCCGGATGCGGTTGAGACCGCGTCTGTCAGAAGTTCCCTGCTCTGCTTGCTCAGTCCGATGTTGACGGTCTCGGCAAGATTGTGGGCGTCATCCTCAAGGACGACATCCGCCTGTGAGGATGCCTTGACAGATGTCGGCTTGTAACCAAGGAGGGAGAACTCCAAATCCTCGGACTTGCCCACCTTGGCGGTGTACTGGCCATTCTTGTCAGTAATGTACAAGTCCTTATGATTAGCCGAGACAATCACGCCAGGCAACGGGTTGCCGTAAACATCCTTTACGGTACCGGCGACAGTGATGTCCTGCGCCTTGACTTGGATGGATGTTCCAAGCAGGATAAGCGCCGCTGCTGTGAATATATTCTTATTCAACATATTTAATGCTCTAATTAAGTGTTCTGTAAGATTTAACCATTACCAGCCCGGATTCTGCCAGTCTTCACCGGTGATGGCTCTCATGTTGTTGACCTCGGAAAGAGGAACCGGCATCTTAAGCCACTTGTTGGTGTAGCACTGACGCTCCTTGATTGTTGTACGTTCGTACTTGTAGGAACCGTCATTCATGTGGGTGATGTGAGCCGCGGTGACCCAACGGTCAGTGTCCGAGAGATCCTCGTCCGGCTTATGCCATCTGCGGACATCGAAGTAACGATTTCCTTCAAGAGCCAGCTCCACCCTACGCTCGTTGTGGATCCTCTGGCGAAGCGCGTCTCCTGTAAGTCCGGCAGGAAGACCCGGCATCCCGACACGGGCGCGTACCTTGTTCACGTAAGTGATGGCCTCAGCTGAATGGTTGGCCTCCATGGCCGCCTCGGCGAAATTGAGGTAGATCTCCGCAAGACGGTAATCCTTGTGGCGGGCACCTTGGATTCTCATCTCCACACCGCTGTTAGGGTGGAGGAATTTTCGCTGATAATAGCCTGTACGTGTGTTTGTTCGAATTTTTTCTCCAACTACTTTACGTCCCATCAATGGTTCCGCCTCATTCTCAATTGAACCATCCTCTTTCTGATAGGCATCCCATGTAGTTATTATTCTTGTCATGCTTCCTGTACCCTGACCCAAATTCTCAAAAGATGTTTTCTGAGCCGCAGTCGACCAGTTGCAGTATCTTTTGGAACCATTGTAATAGACAGTGGCATAGAACCTTGGATCCCTGTTTGCATAAGGATCATTATGGTTATACATCGTATTGGAGCTATTGTAGTTCGGCTTGAGGTGCTGCTCGTCAAGATAAGGCTTGCCCAAATCAAGGACGGTCTCGCCATTGGCGGTCTCAAACGCGTCTACAAGCTCCTGAGAAGGACAGGTTCCAGCCTTGTAACCAAGGATGGCACCAGGAGCGTCAACGTTGGCAAGATCCCAGTTACCGCCATCTCTCAACTGATAGATTGTCTCCTTGTCGGCAGGGTCTGCGGCATAGGCGCCGGAATTACAGAAATATTCATTGAACAACTGGGCATAGGTGTTAGGAAGGTAAGCTCTCTCGGCTCCCCAGACCGCAGTCTGGTTGACCTTGTTGTAAAGAGCGTAGCCGTTGCTCTCAAGAGCCTGGACAGCAGCCTTGTTCACTGTGTAAGCCTCTTCCCAATAGTTGTTGCCGTCGTTGTACAAAGGACTGGCGGCGAACACTGTCATCCTTGATTTGATCGCCCATGCGACAGCCTTTGTCATACGCAACGCCTCGCTGTCAGTGGTAATCCGCCAAGGAAGCTCATCACAGGCAAGGGCGGCGTCACAATCCTCGATGATGAACTGAACCACATCGTGGAACGAGCTGCGCTCAACCTTGGAGAAGTCCGCGTCAAGAGTGTAAGGCTCCTTGATGATAGGAAGGGAGCAACCGAACCACATCAGAAGTTCCGAGTAGTAGTAAGCCCTCAGAAGATGAGCCTCAGCTGTCCATCTGGAGCGGTCGCTTTCCTTGGTCACGTTTGCTGTTGGGATGTTCTGAAGGAACACGGAACAGTTACGTATCCTCTGGAAATAACGTGACCATGAGGCGCTCTGGTTTCCGCCATCGCCTGCATTATAACTTGCCGGATGGTCAGCGGCCGTGGCGTTCCCGTCATAGTATTTTCTGGACCCAGCCCAATCCACATCAAGATCGTCGGCGTCCCATGCGTCGTCACACCAATTCACTGGCCCTCTGTTCCAGAAAAACCACACGCATCCTTTGACGTTGATGCTGGAGTAGCAGGAGTTGAGATAGTACATCGTCTTGTCATTATCCTTGAAAACCTCCTCAAGCGAGATCTTTCCGGAAGGAGCCTGATCCAATGCGTCAGAGCAGGAGGACAAGGCCAGAGACAAAACACAAGCTGCAATAATATAGAATTTATTTTTCATATTCATCGTCAGTTTAGAAGTTAATATTAAGTCCAAGACTGACATTCTTGGTGATAGGATAACCATAAGAGTTATTCTGCTCAGGATCAAGATGGGTCACACGAAGATTATCCCATACGAACAGATTCTGCCCGCTGGCATAGATTCTAAGTGACTTAACACCTGCCTTTGAAAGGAATCTCGAAGGGAGAGTATATCCTAATTCTATGTTCTTTAGTCTCAGGAAAGAACGGTTCTGAATAAAGAAGTCGTTAGTTGTATGGCTGACTGTCTGACCGGTTGAAACAGCCGGATAAGTGATCTTCTCGCCATTCTTGTAACGCTCCTCTGTCCAACCATTTCTTGTCCAGTCAAAGAAAGTACCTTGCTTTGTGTATTCCACAACACCCTGTCCCATGTAGTACTTGGAATATCTTCCCAAACCAGAGAAGAGAACATTGAAGTCAAAACCCTTGAAATTCACACCAAGAGATATTCCATAGTTAAGTCCAGGAATTGTAGTGGAATAGCCAATAGGTGAGAGATCCTTCTCATCTATGACATTGTCTCCGTTCACATCCTTATAGACAAAATCACCCACCCTTGGCTTGCCAAACCCGTAAGGATAGTAATTGTCAATCTCCTCCTGCGATGTGAAATAACCATTGCCAGGAGAATCCCAATCAATAAGGTAACCGAAAGTCTGTCCTAAACGGAAACCTTCCTGTTGAAATTGATAAGCATATTCCTCGGAACGCATCGGCTCATCATATTCTATGAGTCTGTTGTCATTGAATCCAATATTCCCCTTGACAGAGAAAGAAAAGTCTCTGTTGAATGAATGACTGTAGCTGGCTTCAATCTCCAATCCATGATTATCCACCTTTCCCATATTCACTTTAGGAATATTCCCTGAGCTCACCCCCTGAAATGCCGGAACAGTCTGGCGTGAAATAAGAATCTGGTCACGGTTCTCGGTGAAATAGTCAACATTGAGTCTGAAATCCTTGAACAAACCTATCTCAATGCCGATATTCATCTTCTTTGACAACTCCCAGGTTATGTTCTTGTTTCCAAGAAGACCCTCGCTGATCGTGTTTCCACCAAGACCTCCTACGTAACTGCCACCGGAAGCAACCTTGATGTCGTCTTGAAAGAGGAATCTTTTACTGCCAATCGAATCATTTCCCACAAGGCCGTAAGAAGCACGGAATTTCAGCCATGTAAGGTATTTATTGTTTTTAAGGAATGATTCGTTGCTGGCGATCCATCCAAGGGACGCCGAAGGGAAAAGACCGAACCTCTTTGAAGGGGCGAACTGCTCCGATCCATTGTAACCAAGGTTGGCCTCGACAAGATACCTGTCGTCAAATGAATATGTGGCGCGCGCCGCCGTACCGATAACGTTGTAAGGAATCTCTGCAGCTGTCGTCTCCCAGTACTTTCTGTACGCCGTCACCATTCCGGTGACGTTGTGCTTGCCGAAGGTTCTGGCATAGTTCACGGAACCCTGCACATACAACTGATAGTTGGATGACCTCCATGAAGACATTGTCAAAGGAAAGGTATCTCTCTCGTGCAATGAATAGGAAAGACTGTCATTTTTGTAGTCAACGTTAGCATAGTAGAACTGCTCTTGCTTGAGTCCTTCCAGTATACCTCTGTTGTAGGTGTCGTAGGCAGCCATTCCTGTGATGCTCAATCCCTTGGTGACTAGCTCGCTAAGATCCCAGTTCAAAGAGAACTGGGTGTTGAGGTTCTTCCTCTTGTTGGTGTGGAAACCTCTGCGGTTGATGATCTCGAAAGCGGAGCGGTCAAGGTAATTATAGCCTATAAAAGCACCGCTTTCCGCTCCAAATCTTGAGTCTGTGGTAGGGCCAGGAGAGATAGGAAGGATGGTCTGCGACTGATAGATAAGGTCAGTAATCATCCACTGCTGATTACCGTCAGCGGCAGGATTACCACCGTAAAGAGCGCCAACCGCAGGCATGTTCACATTCTCGGCGTAAGAGGCTATGTTGAGCGAGGCGGTAAGGCTCTTCGTGATGTGGAAATCAAGGTTTGAACGCAGGCTGAGCCTGTCCATGTAGCACTGAGGATTGTACCCCAGATAGTCCGGACTCTCGGTGTTAAGGTTACCTCCCTGATGGATGTAGCCGACATTCACGAAGTAATTGACAAAGTCGGTACCTCCGGAGATGTTGACATTGGCTCGTGACTGAGGAGTGTTCTTCTTAAGATACATCCTGTAGAAGTCATTGTCACAGTAGACAGCCTTGCGCATGGCGACCTGATTATCGTAGTCAGGTGACGTAGGGTCCAAGCCAAGGAGGGGATTCTTGTACTTGGCGATGATCTCCTCTGAGAACTGAGGATCATAACCGTCGTTGGACAACGCCTCGTTTCTGAGTTCGCAATACTCCCACGAATGAAGCCTGTCAGGTTCCTTGGTGAAGGATGTCCAGCTCTGGTCGAAAGAGATGCTCAACTGAGCCTTTCCCTTCTGTCCCTTGCGGGTCTGGATGAGGATCACACCATTCGCACCCTGAACACCGTAAAGCGCGGTCGCGGAAGCGTCCTTGAGGACGGATATGCTCTCCACCTCGTTCATGTCGATAGTGCGGATGTTGTCACGCTCCACACCGTCCACAAGGATCAGAGGACTTTTTCCATTGGTTGTCGCAGCTCCTCGAAGGTACATTGTGGCGCCATCGACACCCGGCTGGCCGCCACCACTCTGCATGGATGTAAGACCTGTGACACGTCCTGCAAGAGCGTTGTCCAGACGTGTGGACGTGGTCTTGCGGAGATCTGCCGAGGCGACCGTAGAGATCGCACCGGTCACTGAAAGCTTCTTCTGCTGACCGAACGCCACCACAACCGTCTCTTCAAGCATCTCGGAGTCAGGGACAAGACTCACGACATAATTTGATTTACCCTCAGGAAGAACCTGATTGGTGTAACCTATACAAGACACAATGACAGTGGCTCCGGACGGCACTCCCCCAAGGGTGAATGTACCATCAGACCCGGTCATCGTACCATTGGTCGTGCCATCTACGATGATGGTCACGCCAGGCATCGGCTGATTGTTCTCGTCCAACACCTTGCCGGTGATTGTTCTGCCGGAAGTCTGGGCCAAGGCGGTGCCTGTCCCGACAACCATAAGCAGGAGAACAGCCGCCATCGCTGCCTTTACCTTTGAAAGACAGGACGCAACTTTTTGGATTCTATCGTGCATATTAATTAATGTTGTTAAACTACAAGTTATATTTAAAGTACGTTACAGTGTTATCGTTATCAAAAATCTGACAGTACTTTCCCTTTAACGTTTTTAAAGATAGTAACAACTATGGCAAACTTGTATTTTCCTTGACAATATTTGCAGTAAAAACGACAATTATAAAAGTCGTCATGCAAAAAAAACGGGGAATAACCCAATCGGATTATTCCCCGCCATGAAAAGTTTATACTATCTACTAATAGAAACGTGCCCTGTGATCCTTGACATCAGATTCCAGCATCATCACCGGAAGAATCATCTGAGTGCTGTAGTTGTTGATCTGAGCGGCGGCGTTCTTTGCGTCATCCTCAGTGTAGAAGGCTCCGGTGTCGCGGGAATTAACCTTGAATATATACGTACCGATGGTACCAGCGACAGGTCCGCAGATTGTGCCTTCAGGAGCCACGGAAGCGGCACCTACGAACTTAGGGTCAAGTCCTTGACCAGCCATCGTGGCGAATCTTACATCTACACCTGTGCTGACGGATGAGTGAAGTGTGTCAGCGATAGCCTGAAGGTCATTGATTCCCTGAATCTTCTGGGCGAGGTCAGCGGCGGCCTTCTCGGCGGCCTTCTCGGCATAGAGACGCTGGCGAACCACTTCCTTGACCTCATCGAGTTTGGCGATGCCTTCCTTATGGATTCCGGTCACGGTGGCTATGAACAGATAGTTGTTGTTGACTGTGATGATCTCGGAAACCTTTCCGACCTTGTTGTCAAACACCCATCTTGTGACCTCCTTGGCCTGTGAGATCGAACCGTAAGTGGAGGTTGCCTCGTTGACCATCAAAGGATGTGAGTATAGTCCCATTGAATCAACAGCAGCCTTGTAGTTGTTGTACTTGCCAGCAGCGATCTTTGAGAAATTGCTGGCCTGGGCGTAGTAGCTGTTGAATGTCTCACCACTGGCGAGAGCGGTCTTCTCAAGGATAGCCACCTGCTTCTTGGCGACCGGAGCGGTCTTTTTGGTAACCTCTACGATATGAGTGCCATACTGGGTCTTCACAATATAAGGCTTGCCTGTCTGGGCTGTGAGGACAGATTCAAAACCAGGAATCATGTAAGTCTGGGTCATCCAGCCGATATTGCCCTGCTCACCGTCAGCGGCGCTTCTGCCGTCTGCTGAGAACGCGGCGGCAAGATTGGAGAAGCTCTCTCCCTTTGAAAGCAGGTTAAGAAGGCTGTCAGCCTTGTTCTCCATACCATTCTGAAGGAGGATATGCCTTACATAGGCTGAATCAGGAATCTGGGCTGTAGCCATAATCCTCGCGGCATAGAACACATTATTGTCGGAGACAACAGGAGAAGTACCGGCGGCATTGTTGTCAACAAACTCGCAGATGTCCTTGTTGACGGTTGAAAGCTCACCAGCCTTGAACCAGTACTCACTGTAGTTTCTCTCTGAGTTTCTGGCCAGGAACGACTTCATGTTTTCAGTGGTGGCGAACTCGTCATACACCTTACCCATAGCGTCATTTGTGGCGTTGATGTCAGTCTCTGAAGGCTTCACCTCAAAGACAACATATTCCATATCCCTTGAGGCGTTCTGTCTGAACATCTTTTTGTGGGACTCGTAGTATTTTCTGACCTCCTCATCGCTTACCTTGACTGTTGAGTCAACGCCGTAGTTAGGAACCATCACGAAATCCACATTGGTAGTGTTGTTGTTCTCGGCGATGGCTCTTTTGAGCATCAAAGGATTCTGGAAGTTGCTCTGGGTGAACAAAGAACCATACTTGGCATAGAATTGCTGGGTATAGACTGTGTTCTGAAGGTAGTTCCAATACTCACTGATCCTTCCTGTCTGATCCTGTGAGACACTATTGATGAGATTCTGCAAAGCATCTTTCGAGAAGTTGCCGTCCTCATCCATGAAAGCCGGATTCTGGGAAATGACCGGAGAGATCATGTCTCCTGCAAGAAGTTCCTTCATTTCTTCCTCACCTACCCTGATGCCCGCGGCCTTTGCGTTCTTTATGAAAAGATACTTGTCCAAAAGGCTCTGCCATGCGGCGTTGCGCACCTGCTCCTGCTGCTGTTCGTTCTGGGCTGAGGAGCCGGTCACCATCTCATTGATGGCGGTGAATTTTTCAACATCCTGCTGAAAATCAAGATAAGAAACAGTCTTACCATTAATCACACCCACGTCATTCCTTGAGGACATAGCATTGAACGCGGTCTCAAGTGTCTGCGGGTCAATAATGAATGACAAAAGGGCCAAGGCAATGATGATAGACACTGCCATGCCGGCCTTTTCGCGAGTTTTTTGAAGAATCGCCATTGTGTATTACGTTTTTATAATTTCCAAAAATAGGTATTGGGGTGCGAAGATAGTGATTTTAATTCAATTAACCATTATTTTTTAAGCAAAGGACCAATAAAGTTTACAGAATCAATGATAACCTTTGTCGAATCCTGCACGACAACCAGGTCACTGTTGAACGCCTTGAATATTCTCGCGTTCCTCGCCATTTCGTCTGATCTCATGCCGAATCCCTGCAGAAATCCGTCATTTGAGAACATCCTAACATAACAGTCTGTATATATTTCCTTGTTGGCCTGGTCCCAATAAAGCGTGTCGGTCTCCAAAGTCTGCTGATTGATCACATTCTGAACAACCACATTGCCGAACGCGGACCAATATTCATCAGTGGACTTTTTGCTTTTGAAATGCTTGGCGTTGTTGGAATGGAGCACTGTCTCAAGCATGTCACCATCCGTATAGGCGAAGGCATGAAGCCCTTTCGGAAAGAGTTCGTAGGAGCAGGTGTCGTTCTCGTACCTTTCCATGACATCGGCTTCCACCCTCATCTGGATACCTCCGTTTCTGGTCTGGACCACAAACATACTATCGACAGTCTGGACCGGGGTCTCGGCAAGATTCAGACGCTCGGCCTCTGACAGTTTTCCCTTGCAGGAAAATACGATGAAAGCAACCGCCGAAGCGGTTGCAATCATC
>OIYX01000552.1_pt1 | contig 13022 bp, 10 predicted proteins | sample 1588431 | NCBI WGS metagenome assembly OIYX01 (sample SAMN03283241) | human gut metagenome | biome: human-associated habitat; material: feces | host: Homo sapiens | place: Peru | collected 2012
AGAGGCTGCCAGCCCCATGGCCAAGAGGCAAAGGGTCAGCGTTAGGCGTTTGATTTTTCTCATTAAGATAATACGTTTATAGGTTTATGTGTAGGCAAAGTTAGCCATAATAATCCGAGCGCCCAAGCGATTGCAGGTGTTTTATGATACGTGGGGCGCAAAAAATTGTCGCACCCTCGCCGTTTTTCGATGAAGATTACTACCTTTGCTTTCAGAAAAAACATATTTTGCATGAAGCGCAAACACATTCTATCAATTCTCTTGGGCACGTTGCTTGTGGCCGTGGCCGTCGTGGCGGGCGTGTGGATGCTGGGCCGTCATGGGCGCGTTCCGCAGCACAAGCCCCTGCTCCTGTCGCGATTGGTGGCACGGATGCACGCCCGCCATCAGGCTCTAAAAGCCCAGCGCGATAGCGTGAAGGTGGTCCGCGTAAGGCCCGACACGATCATCGTGGGAACGCTGGCCGACGCTCAGGGCAATGGCATGCCCCGCGTTATTGTGAGCGACGGTTTCTCCTGCACGCTCACCGACACCATGGGGCATTATCGCCTACGCCGCAACGCCCGGGCGCGCTTCGTTTATTACACCGTTCCCGACTACTGTGAGGTGCCCGTCCATTCGCCTTCCGACCGCACCGCGTGCTTCTATCAATCGCTTGTCAAGGGCGACTCTACCTACGATTTCACCCTTCGCCGACTGCCTTTGGGCCGCGAACGCAGCTACCGACTGGTGGTGTTTGGCGACCCGCAGGTAACCACCGCGATGAATCCTTACTACACCGGGCCCAACAACAACCGCGGGAAAAAGACCGACTTGCAACGTTTCAAGGATGAGACGCTGGGCGACGTGAACACGCTGTTGGCCGAATGGCCTGCCACCGAGAACGTCTATGCCCTGAGCATGGGCGACAATGTGCAGTATTATGGCGGCTACAGTCCCACCCTTGAGCGTGAGATGCGCGAGGCCATGGGCTCCACCCGCATGACTGTTTTCTCGGTTATTGGCAACCATGACCAAGATGGCCGGCAGCTATACCGACAAAAGTGGGAGGACAGCTGGGGCCCCACCGATTACTCGTTCGACCGTGGTGGTGAGCATTTCGTGTGTTTCAACAATGTGATGTTTGCCCGTAAGAAAGGCTATTTCCAACCGGGCGAGCTGTCGGATGCGCAGATGGAGTGGTTGCGCCAGGACCTGTCGCTCACCGATAAGCGGCGCAAGGTGGTGCTCTGCTACCATGTTCCGTTCACCTTTGGCAACAGTCCCCACGGCGGTGCCACGCCTTTGGCCATCGCCACCGAGAGCGGCCATTACAGCAGTTCGCGCCTGACGCCAATCCTTCGCCTGCTTGAGGAGTTTGAGGGAGGGTTCGAACTCTTCTGCGGTCACACCCATTTCGCCCTCAATCACGAGATCCATTACCAAGGGCGCGACCTCATGGAACATTGCCATGCGGCCGCTTGTGGCAATATTTGGCAGTCGAACATCAATATCTGCGGTACCCCCAATGGCTATTATGTCTACACGTTCGGAGGTACGACGATAACCGATTGCTACTACAAATCGGTGGGATGGCAGCGCCATAAGCAGATGAGCCTCTTCAGGGCCGACACCGATTTCAATGGCGAACGTTACGCCGTCGATTGGAATTTGCCCACGGGTCAGGGCGTCATAGTGGCCAATATCTTCAATGCCGATTCACGATGGGTGGTGACAGCCGTGGAGGATAGTGTGGCCACACCAATGACACGGCTCAGCGGCAAGAACCAAGACGCCTTTGCCACGGGCTACCATCATCGCTACGCCGAGGCCATGCCTTACCAGTTTATCAGTAAGGCGAATGGCTATCTCATCATGAGCCACCTCTATTCTTATGTGCCGCGCCGCAAGGATGCCGAGGTTACCGTGGTGGCGAAGGACCCCTATGGCCATACCTATACGGCTTCGTCGATCGATGCCGTGACCGAGCCCTTCTACAACTACGCCCATTTCCTCAAGCGGGGAAGGTAGCTTTCGCAAAACAATAGGCCCTCCATCGTGTGTTGATGGAGGGCCTATTGGCGCTTAGGGCTTACTGCTGCAACCAGTTTCTCACGATGGTAGCGCCCTCGGGAGTGAGCACACTCTCGGGGTGAAACTGTATGCCGTGGATGTTATAGTTACGGTGGCGAAGCGCCATGATTTGGCCGTCGTCGCTCATGGCCGTCACCTCCAGGCAGTCGGGGAAGCCCGCACGGTCGACTACCCAACTGTGGTAGCGGCCCATGACGATGCGCTTGGGCAGGCCGGAGAAGATGGGGTCGTTGCCAAACTGGGTGCCTTCGGTGGCTATGCCGTGATACACCTCCTTCAGATTGACCAGTTTTCCGCCAAACACCTCAGCGATGGCTTGGTGGCCCAGGCACACACCCAGCATGGGCTTACGGCCAGCGTAGGTGCGGATCACGTCCATCAGCAGGCCCGCCTCCTCAGGGATGCCCGGACCGGGCGACAGGATAATCTTGGTGAAACGCTCCAGTTGGTTGAGCGTAAACTGGTCGTTGCGAAACACTTCCACCTTGGCTCCCAACTGCTTCACAAGGTGGGCGAGGTTGTAGGTGAACGAGTCGTAGTTGTCGATGATGACCACTCGTTCGCCGCTCAAGGGATTGTTGGCGTGTGGGTCGTCGGCCATGGCGTCATGGTCCCAGTGGGCCGACGGTGTGTGCAGGCATTCGCTCTGCAAGTCTTCGTTTATCATGGTTGTCGTTTTTTTGTCGTTTCAAGCTTTGCAAGGCCTTTGCGCGTGTTGGCGTTCGTGGCGCTTATAGGTTCTCCGCTATCTTGATGGCCTTCATCAAAGCCCCCAACTTGTTGTTGCTCTCTTCCAGTTCGTAGGTGTCGTCGCTCTTGGCCACGACGCCCGAGCCCGCCTGGAACCACAGCTCGCCGTTGCGTGAGATGAACGTTCGGATCACGATGGCTTGGTTGAGGTCGCCGTTCAGGCCGATGAAACCTATGCATCCGCCGTATGCGCCACGGTTGTGGGGCTCCATCTCGGTGATGAGTTGCATGGCCCTAACCTTCGGCGCGCCCGACAAGGTGCCTGCCGGGAAGGTGTCGAAGAACGCCTTGATGGGGTCGGCGTCGCTGTTGAGCGTGCCGCTGACACGGCTCACGAGGTGAATGACGTGGCTGTAGAATTGCATGTCCTTATAGAAATCGACCTTCACGTCGTGGCAGTTGCGACTGAGGTCGTTGCGTGCCAGGTCGACCAGCATCACGTGCTCCGCATTCTCCTTGGGATCGTTGCGCAGGAATTCGGCGTTCCGACGGTCTTCCTCCGGATTGCCCGTGCGTCGCGTGGTGCCTGCGATGGGGTCGATGTACGACCGCCGGTTCTCGATGCGGTTGTGCGTCTCGGGCGACGAGCCGAAGATGCGGAAGCCGCCAAAGTCGAAGTAGAACAGGTAGGGCGATGGGTTGATGCTTCGCAAGGCGCGATAGAGTTTGAAGTCGTCGCCCTCGTATCGCTGCACAAAACGGCGTGACACGACAATCTGGAACACATCGCCGCGCAGGCAATGCTTCACGCAACGCCTGATGTTGGCCTTGTGCTCCTCGTCGGTGAGCGTTGAGGTGCGCTCGCCAACGGGGTGAAACCCATAAGGCTTCACGTTGGCGCGGCCTGCCGCCAACTCCAGTGCGTCGAGGCATTCATCGGCGTCGTCGCCCTCGGTGGCCAGCGTAACAAACACCATGGTGTTGTTGAAATGGTCGAAGATGATGAGGTCGCGATACATGATGTAATAGATATCGGGCGCGTCGTTCTTCTCCATCGTGGCGTCCTTCACGTCGATATTCTCAAAGTAACGCACCGCGTTGAAGGTGGTGTAGCCATAGATGCCGCAATAGTTGGCCTCGTTGCCCACCACGTGGAAGCGTTGGAGGAACGCGTTGAAAGCCTTGGCGATGGCCAGTTTGCATGCTTCGCCCTTGCCCTTGCCCGTTGCGGGCAGCGTCTCCTCGGTGCGCGATCCGTCGGGGTAGGTGCAGATCACCTGACCGTGGCTCACGGCGATCGACGCCATGGGGTTGATGCCGATGAACGAGCGTGAGTTGTCGTTGCCATGATAGTCGGAACTTTCCATCAGCGCCGACTGTGGATAGAGGTCGCGAAGGCGCATATAGACGCCCACAGGTGTATAGAGGTCTGCCAGGATTTGGCGCGAATGGGTGCGATAGTTAAAAGTTTCCATACTCACGAGCCAGATGTTTGTTGTTGAGATAAGTGTTCACGTCCTTGTCGCCACGTCCCGACACGGTGAGCACCACCACGTCGGTCGGCTTAAACTTGAGCTTGGCGAGCGCCGCCACGGCATGCGCACTCTCTATGGCTGGGATGATGCCCTCCATGCGGGTGAGTTCATATCCGGCGTAGATTGCTTCGTCGTCGTTGATGGCCAGCACCTGCTCGCGTCCCTGTTTGGCCAGGTTGGCGTGCATCGGGCCAATGCCCGGGTAGTCGAGTCCGGCCGAGATGGTGAACGCCTCCTCGATCTGTCCGTCGTCGGTTTGCATCACCAGCGTGCGCGCCCCATGTATGATGCCCTCCGTTCCACAGTGTATGGTGGCCGCCGTGTGGCCGCTTTTGATGCCACAACCGCCCGCCTCGGCCAGCACAATCTTCACGCGGGGGTCGTCCACATAGTGGTAGATGGTTCCGGCGGCGTTGCTTCCTCCGCCCACGCAAGCGATGAGATAATCGGGATAATCGCGGCCGATTTTCTCCTCCAACTGCCATTTCAGTTCCTCCGAGATGACACTTTGCATCTTGGCCACGATGTCGGGGTAGGGGTGGGGACCCATGGTGGAGCCCACGATGTAGAACGTGTCGTCGGGATGGCAGCACCAGTCGCGAATGGCCTGCGAGCAGGCGTCGCTGAGCGTCATGTTGCCCGTGCGAACGGGATTGACCGTCGCTCCGAGCATTTTCATGCGCTCCACGTTGGTGTGTTGGCGCTCCACGTCGGTGGCTCCCATGAAGATCTCACACTTCATGTCCATCAGCGCGCACACTGTGGCGGTAGCCACGCCATGCTGTCCGGCACCCGTTTCGGCGATGATGCGCGTCTTGCCCATCTTCTTCGCCAACAGAATCTGGCCGATGGTGTTGTTGATTTTGTGTGCGCCCGTATGGTTGAGGTCCTCGCGCTTGAGGTAGAGCTTGCATCCATACTTCTCGCTCATTCGTCGGGCGTAGTAGAGCGGCGAGGGGCGCCCCACGTAATCGCGGAGCAAAGAGGCATACTCGCGCTGGAACTCCTCGCTGCGAATGATGGGCAGGTAGGCGTCTTGCAAGTCGTGTACGCACTTGTAGAGAATCTCCGGCACATAGGCACCTCCGAACGGTCCGTAGAAACCGGTTGGCGTGGGGGTGATGGTTTGTGTGTCGGCGGCATGCTGTTGCGTGCCGGTTGGTGTGTTTTCCATGATCGTATTGGGTCTTGTCGTTGTTTCCATGTCTTGTGTTGTAAGGGTTGTGATGCGAAGAAGGGGTGAAGGTTGGGACGCCTGTTACTTTCCGAGCGCCTCGTAAAGTTGGTCGATGGCCTGGTCGGCGTTGTGCGTCTCGTTGAGCAATGTCACAAACTTACTGCCTATGATGGCCCCCGCAGCGTTGGCTTGCGCGCTCTGAAGCGTCTGCTTGTTGGATATGCCGAAGCCTATCATGCGTGGGTTTTTGAGGTTCATGGCGTTGATGCGCTCGAAGTAGGCCACCTTCGACTCATTGAAATGGCTCTGCGCTCCGGTAACGCTTGCCGACGAAACCATGTAGATGAATCCATTGGTGTGCTCGTCGATGAAGCGCACCCGCTCCGCCGAGGTCTCAGGCGTGATCATCATGATGACGCGGATGTCATACTTGTCGGCAATGGGTTTCACCACGTCCATGTAGTCCTTGAAGGGTAGGTCGGGGATGATGCATCCGCTCACGCCGCACGCCACGCATCGTTTGAAGAACGCCTCGACGCCATAATGCATAACCACATTGAGGTAGCCCATGAGCACCAGGGGAATGGTTACCTGTTGCTTGATGGCTTCGAGCTGGTCGAACAGGAGTTTGAGGGTCATGCCGTTGTGCAAGGCCACGGTGCCCGCGCTCTGCACCACTGGTCCGTCGGCGAGTGGGTCGCTGAAGGGAATGCCCACCTCGATCATGCTGATGCCGCGCCGTTGCAATGTGAGGATGACGTCGGCTGTCATGTTGAGTTCCGGGCAACCGGCGCAGAAGTATAGCGAAAGCAACTTGCCAGGCAGTGAGGGAGTTCCTGTGCCGCGTTGCTCGAGGGGTGAGTCGAATAGCTGATTGATCTTGTTCATGGTCATTGTGTTTGTGCCCCATCGGTTTTTTTGCCGTGGAAGGGCTTGTGTGTGTTGTTGTTTGTTATACTATGATGTTGCGAGGGCCGACGCATGGGTGTGCGTCTCAGCCCCTTACTTGTTGGATGAACGTTCGGAGGAGATCCACATCCTTGCGCCCCGGTTCCGTCTCGAAGCGGCTATTGAGGTCGATGCCGGCCAACATGGGGTGGTCGAACTGGCGCACCCGTTCGGCGTCGTCGGGGCCAATGCCACCGCTGAGCAGGAAGGGCGTGTGGCCGTTGTAGGCACTGAGCACATCCCAGTCGAACTGTTTGCCGCTGCCTCCCATTGTGGGGCAACGCGTGTCGAAGAGGAACAGGTCGACCAACCCTTCGTAATCCTTATACCGCGCCACATCCTCCTTACTGGCAACGCTGAGCGCCTTGATGACCTTGATGTTGGGGGCGATGTCGGGTATGAGCGTGCGCTTGAGGTTGTCGATCATGGTGGGGCTCTCCTCGCCATGCAGTTGCACATATTGCAACCGATGGTTGTAGATGCGTGTGACGATAGTTTGCGGCATCTCGTCGACGAACACCCCCACCCGTTGGGGCTCTTTGGCGCTTGGGATGGGCGCTTGCTGGTTGGCGTTGGCGTTGCGGAGGCGCTCCTCGCTGTAGTCGGGGATGAGTCCGGCGTTGGAGGAAATCATCTTCACGAAGCGTGGGCTTTGCGGGTAGAAGACGAATCCCATGAGGTCGATGTCGAGTTGCGCCACCTGTTGGATGTTGTCGGCGTCGCGCATGCCACACACCTTGATGAGCAAACGTTGCTGCTGCGGTGTGTCGATGGGTGCTGTGTGAGGGTTGGTTGACTGCATGATGCGTAGGTGTGAATGGGTTGAACGTGAGGTGTTATGGCTGCGTGTGTTGTTTCAGCTGGCCGATGAAGCGTGCCAGTTCGTCGCCGGGGTTGTCGGCCTTCATGAAGTGCTCGCCCATGAGGAAGCCGTTGAAGCCCGCCTGTCGGAGGCGCATCACCGCGTCGGGGTCGCCAATGCCGCTCTCGCTCACCTTGCATCCGTCCTTCGGCAGGCGCTCTGCCATGCGGAAACTGTTGTTCACATCGGTTATGAAAGTGCCGAGGTTGCGGTTGTTGATGCCATACATGTCGGGTTCCAGGTCGGCGTAATCGAGCTCGTCCTCACCGTGCATCTCCAGCAGCACCTCCATGCCCAGCTGGTGGGCCATGTGGATGAGCGTTCTGCAATCGTCCTTCAGGAGGTCGGCTGCGATGAGCAGCACGGCCGACGCGCCACAGAAACGCGCCTGGAGGAGCTGGTACTCAGAGATGATGAAGTTTTTGTAAAGGATGGGGAGGGTTACGCCCGATGCGCGCGCCTCGCTGATAAACTCATCGTATCCGCCAAAGAAATGGTTGTCGGTGAGGATGCTCAGCGCTGTGGCCCCTGCCTGTTGGTAGGCCATGGGTATGACCCCGGCGCGCCCCTCGCGCTTGATCCATCCCTTCGAGGGCGACTTGCGCTTAAACTCGGCGATGATGCCCGTGTCGGACTGTAGGAGCGCCTGGCGCATGGATGCGGGCGGTTGCTCCTCTTTGGCCATGCGTTCCTCCACCTTGGCCATGAGTTGGCGTGGTGGCATGAAGCGCATCCATTCCTCCACTTCCTGCTGCTTGTGGGCTACGATGGTCTGCAGGATATCGGTGTTTTCTGTTTGAAGGTCCATGGGTTACGTATGAAAGGTTTAACGATTGATCTCAACAAAGCGTTGGAAGGTGCTGAGCGCCTTGCCCGAGTCGAGGCTCTCGCGTGCGATGTCGATGCACTCCTCGATGCTCTTCTTGCCTTTCTCGAGCACCTGGATGGCGAATGCGGCGTTGGCCATGACGATGTTTTTCTGTGCCTGGAGGGCCGTCCCCTGCAGCACGGCGTCGAAGATTTGCGCAGCCTCCTCCTCGGTGGCGCCTCCCACCAGTTCCTCGGGTCGGGCAATGTTGAAGCCCAAGTCGGCGGGCTTGAACACCCGCTCATAATCGTTGGTGGTGACCTTGAAGTCGCTGGTGAGCGAAATCTCGTCGTACCCGTCTATGCTGTTCACGATGCCATAGTCGATGCCGATGCGCTGGTACACCTGTTGGTAGAGGCGCATCTGGTTGAGGTTGGCCACGCCAAGCAACTGGCACTGGGGCTTCGAGGGATTGATGATGGGCCCCAGGAGGTTGAAGAACGTGGGGAAAGGCAACGCCTTGCGGATGGCCCCCACAAACTTCATGGCCTTGGCGAAGAGCTGGGCGTGTAGGTAAACGATGCCACACTCGTCGAGCGAGCGGTTGAGCTTGTCGGCATCGTCGGTGAACATAACCCCGTGGTTCTTGATGACGTTCGACGCGCCGCTGACCGACGTGGCCGAGAAGTTGCCATGCTTGGCCACCTTGTAGCCCGCTCCGGCGATGACGAAGCAAGCCGTGGTAGAGATGTTGAACGTGTTTTTGCGATCGCCGCCGGTTCCCACCACGTCGATGTAACGGTCGCAATGGAGCGGCACGGGCACGCCTGTCTCGAGGATGCCGTCGCGGAAGCCCAGCAGTTCCTCCACCGTGATGCCGCGCATCTGTATGGCGGTGAGCAGCGCTGCAATCTCAGGGTCGTTGAGTTCGCCCTGTGTGATGGCGACGAGCAGGTTCTTGGTTTCTTCGCGCTGCAGCTCCTCATGGTTGAGCAAGCGGTTGAAAATCTGTGTTACGTTCATAATCGGTTTTGTTTTTTATTTGTTTTTGTGTTGGCTTGTCGGTTCTTTTGGGCTCTCATCTGCGTGTTGTCGGTGGGCCTTATTGTATAAGGTGTGTTCGCCAGGGCTTGTTGCGTTAGCGCCTTTCCGACTTCAGGAAAAGAAAAAAGACCTGTCGTAAGAACGGCAGGCCTTTCGGGTTTTATCTCCTTGGAGTATCCACACGGCTAAGCGACTCACGACTTTTGAGATCTTGAGCAACGCCACCACCAATATGCAGATACATGATTCATCATTGTTTTTTGTTATGATTACAACCGCAAAGGTACACAAAAACTTATAATCTGCAAACTTTTTATAGGAAAATTGTTTTTTTTCTTTGTTTTGCTTGCTTTTGTCGAATAGTTGAACTATATTTGCGCTCGATGGGTTTCGTTATTATAGGCGAAACCGTTTTTTCCTGAGGTTGGTAGCGTCCTGCACCAACCTCTTTTCGTGGAAGGATGTTTTCTGGCGCCAAGGATCAGCGTAGGGCTCCTGTGGCCAGCATGTCCATGATCTCGGCGGGTGGGCGCTTCTCGCCCAGCAGGCGCTTCATGACATCCATGTAGGGCGCCACGTGGCTAAAGTATTGGCGGTAGCCCTCACAGAGATAGTTGAGGCCGGGCTCGCCATTGGCCGTGCGGATGAAACGGTTGCGCGGACATTCGCCGTGGCAGGCGTTGAGCCATTGACATTCGCGGCATTGTGTGGGCAGACTGTCGGCCTTGGCCCTGCCGAAGCGGCGTTGGCGTTCGCTATACATCATCTCCACCAGCGATTGCTCGTGGATGTTGCCCAACTTGTACTCGGGAAACACAAAGTGGTCGCACGAGTACACATCGCCATTATGCTCCATCACGCCAGCGTGCCCGCATTGCTTGGCCATGGTGCACAATCCGGGCGCCACCCCCACCCAGTTGGCCAGTGTGGCGTCGAAGATGTTGATGAAAAACATGCTCACGTCGTGGCGCACCCACTCGTCGAAGATGGTGCAGAGGAAGTTGCCCCACTGCTTGGGTCTGATGGAGAATGGCGCCAGTTGGCCTTCGTCGACGAGCGACGCCAGTTGGCGACCGTCGTCGTGGTGGGCCAATCGCTCCACCACGGGTGTTACCTGGATATATCGGCACCCGATGTTCTTGAAGAAACGGTAGAACGACAATGGGTGGTCGCCATTGAGACGGTTGGCCACGGCCAGCGCGTTCCACTCCACAGCATGCCTGTTGAGGATGTCGATGCCCCGAATGACATTGCGGAACGACGGACCGCCCCCGCGTGTGCGTCGAAAGGCGTCGTGGTAAGCCTCGGGCCCATCGAGCGACACACCGATGAGCCACCCTTGGTCGTGGAAAAACCGGGCCCAGTCGTCGTTGATGAGCGTGCCGTTGGTTTGCAGGCTGTTGGCTATGCGCCGACCGCGCGCGTAACGCTGTTGCAGGCGCACCACCTTCTCGTAGAACGCCAGCGGGCGCACCAAAGGCTCGCCGCCATGCCACGTGAAGAGCACCTCGGGCGTGGTCTGGCTCTCGATATACTCGCGTATGAAACGCTCCAGCAGTTCGTCGGAGAGCATCTGTCGGCCCTCGTTGGCATAGAGGTGTTGCTTCTCAAGGTAATAGCAATAGTCGCAACGCAGGTTGCAGGCCGACCCCACAGGCTTCACCATGATATACATGGGGTGGGCGAACGGGGCGGCGGTTAGGCGGGCTTCAGGGGTCGTTGAGTTGGGTGATGCGGTCATGATGTGGTTTCAAGATTGTAGCACAAAGTTACAAAATGTTTTCCATCCCTGTAGGGAAACCACTCGGTTTTTGCGTTATTCGCCCATTATTTAGGGGTCGTTCTACATTTAGGGTAATTTGAACTACGCTTCGCTCCATGCCGTTTAGGTCCCAGGCGGCGCCGCTCGGATGTGCCTCTTTGGCTTACGCTTCGGCAGTTGAGCTAAACACTCACAACGAATTGTTGTGTTTACGCTCAGACGCGGTAACAACGAATTACGCGAATTTTCGAATTTTTTCTAATTGCGTTAGCCAAATTCGTTCAAATTGGTAATCGTAAAACGATTACAACAATTCGTTTAGAGAGAAATTCGTTGTTACGCCGTCTGAGGCTAAATTAACTATTCGTTGTGAAAGCCGTCTGAGGCCAGAGCTATTAGATGTGATGCGCACTTCAAATCACTCCAAATGTCGGATGAGCCAAAAAAAAGGTGGCGCCTCCGAAGAAGCACCACCACGATGAATAACTTAGAGAGAGTATGTTGAGGTTTTCATGCCCCGCTGGGCCATTTTCACTTGCGTATCTGCTTGTTCAGCCACTGCAGGGCCTTGGTCATGGCGTTGTCTTGCTTGTCCTTGAAGTAGGTCTTGTAGCTCTCGGGGGCGGCAATGTCGGGCACAAAGCCCTTGCCCACAAAGTCGTAGCCATCGGGGGCATAGTCGTGCTTGGAGCAGATGTTGGCGGTGCACACCCCCGGAATGATTGCGATGCGCACGCCATTGCCCGTGCTTCCGCCCGTGGGCTCACCCACCAAGGCGCAATGGCCGGTGGCGCGCAGGAGGGCGGTGAAGTCCTCGGCGGCCGAGAAGGTGCCACGATTCACCAGCAACGCCACGGGCTTCGTGTAGCGTTCGAGCTTGCTGTTGGCATCCAGACGCGCATTCAGCAGCTCGTTGATCTGTGCATATTCTTTTTTGCCGACCATATTAAATACCTCATTTCTGAATTATCAGCTTACGCTTTAGTCTTTGCTCTTGTCCACCTTGTTGCCGCGGCCATAGACCAGATACATGACGACGGCAGAAATGATCATCATCAGCACTGCGTACACGAAGGTCAGAGCAGCGTTGTCTGCGTTGGTCTCGGCGTCGGTCAGAGACTTGATGTACACGCCCAGAGGCTTGTTCAGGGGGTGATACATAAAGACAGACATATCGTAGTCGCCCAGCAAGCCGTTGAAGTTCAGGGCAAAGATTGCCAGAACCGTGGGCAGGATGATGGGCAGCTGCACACGCATGAAGGTGTAGAAGGGCTTCGCACCCATGTTCCGGGCTGCGTCCTCCAGAGAGTCATCCAGCGAAAAGAAAGCGGCCTTGGTCATACGCAGGGTGAAGGGGATCTTGATGATGATGTAGCCGATGAGCATGATGACGGAGGTGCCGGTCAGAACCTTGTTGAACATCCAGACGCGCGGGGTGTTGTAGGTGGTAATCAGACCCAGCGCCATCAGAGTGGTGGGCAGCAGCCAGGGGATCAGCAGACCGTATTCCAGTGCGCCGCCCAGACGGTCCTTGCGCTTCTGCAGAATGCGGCAGGCAATCAGAACGATGATTGCCACAAAGGAAACAGCAATAGCGGAGTAGGCGATACTGACCACGAAGGGCTTGTAGGAGGAAGCCTTCTGGAAGATGGAGATGTAGTTATCCAGAGTGAAGCTGGACAGGGTCAGGTGCTTGCTTGCGATGGTGGCAGAGTCGGTGAAGGAGAACAGGACGACCAGTGCCACGGGAATCACATAGATGAGGAACAGGAGGTAAGCATACACATGAGCCAGAACGTTCAGGATGGGGTTGCGGATCTTCTGCTTGACGATGGTGGTCTTGACTTTAGAAACGGACATATAATGGCCGCGCTTCTCGATCTGGATCATGATGGTCAGCAGGATGATGGTATTCTCAGCCTTCAGGGACTCCCAGATGATAGCGTTCAGACCGAACACAACGTCAGCAATGGGAGAGGCCTTCTCAGCCAGCAGACGGTTCTGGGTATCAGCAGCACCTGCGCCGACCACCTGAACCTTGAAGCCGTCCTGTGCGGCACGCTCGATCAGCCACTCATCGCGGCCGTCGGTATCGGAGTTGGTGTAGACATTCAGGGTGACGC
>OIYX01000557.1_pt1 | contig 12937 bp, 9 predicted proteins | sample 1588431 | NCBI WGS metagenome assembly OIYX01 (sample SAMN03283241) | human gut metagenome | biome: human-associated habitat; material: feces | host: Homo sapiens | place: Peru | collected 2012
CGGAGAGTGCATCGACCGAATGAAGTTGGCAGGGGCGAGGATGATACGAGCCATCAACCAGTCGCACCAGTTCGAGCCATTGGAAGGGCAGCAATACTACGAGACCATCATCGAGCGGCTGAGCACGATCGTTTCGGGCGTGATGTACTCCCTGCAACTGACACAGAGCATAGGAGGGTGTGAGGTATGAGCAAGGGAGGCATTCAATTCGACCCAAAGGCGGCATCGCTCATCATGCGTGAGGAAGTGGAGAGAGCACGGCAGCTTATCATCAACCACATTCGTATCAACGGACAGAACGCATCAGGGCGAACGATAGCGAGCCTAAAGGTGGAGCAGCCCAGCGAGGACGAAACCATCCTATGGGGACACAAGCCATTCGGAGTTCTCGAGACCGGACGAAGGGCAGGAAAGATACCATACGGCTTCCGTGGCATCATCCGGCAGTGGATGAAAGACAAAGGGCTGCACGGCAAACCTATCCCCTACAAGACCCAGCGACCGCACAAGTACACACCGCAAGAGCGTGGCGATATGAGTATGGCAGGAGCCATCGCCCACACCATCGCCAACAAGGGTTCTAGGCTGCACCGCACTGGCGGCAGGGCTGACGTGTACAGCAACGTTGTGCCCGACACGATGAAACGGCTCGGGCAGAGGCTTATTTCATTAATCCATCTTTCGGTGGGAAGTATCAAACTTAACAATGAGACGGTATGAGACAGACAACAACAACAAACAATATCACGATTCAATACCCGGACGCTGTAGGCTTCGCATTCTTGCCCTGCATCATCAAGGCGATCGGCTCGGGTATTGCGAGCATCGAGGCAACCATCAGCAGGGAGACAAAGACGTACACATACAGCGTGGAAGCGTTTGCGGAAAATTGCATCATGGACTACCGGGAATATGTGCAGGCACTCTTCGATGGCATCAGCTTCGGAAACCTCGACTACAGCAGGGAGAGCCAGAAGAGCAACCTCGGGGCAGTGTTCGATGTTTCCGTGAAGGTCAAGAACAGCGAGGGGAGCGACCTTGCGACATTCAGTTATACAACATTCTACGTTTGGGGAGCGATGAAGGCAGGCGAGACGTGGAACGGATGCAAGAAACTGACATGGTTCACGAATTTCCCATTCTCCTTTGGTCTTTATATCAATGAGGCTTCCCAGATTCTTGTCGGCTACGAGGGAGCACCAAACAAGTTAGTTAAGCCTAGCATCGATGGTATCGTGGACATTAACGCCAGCGTTCTACCAAGCAAGGCTAGGTACTGGAATATCTACGACTACGATGGAAAGATAGAGCAGGGAACGTTCACGGACGTTTTCGACCTAACCTTTGCGATGGCGAGCGGTGGAAAGCAGTCTCTCCTTGTAAGGATAGAAAGGAACGACACAGAGAAGGGCATTTATCTGCGGTGGGTTGACCGCCACGGCTTTTATCGCTATTGGCTCTTCACGCAAGGTGCTGAGAGCAGAGCGGTAAGCAGCGACACCAGCTTCATGCGCAACAACCTCGGAGGGTATGATGATACAATATTCGGATACCTCGGAGCGAATGGAAGAAGGCAGGGCTACGGCAGAGAGGACACCATACCTCTTTGCGCACCATTGGTGGACAGCGAGACGTTCGATTTACTGCAAGACCTAGCCAGCAGTCCAGTCGTTGACATGTACCTCGGCAGTAACAAGTGGAAGAGTGTGACAATCAAGGCAGGAACGTACACCAAGACAACGGCAGAGTTGCAGGATTTCGTCTGCAACCTAGTTATTAACAATACACAGATTCAGCAGCTATGACAGACCATCAACTTTACATCGATGGCATCTTGATGGATATGAGCGAGGAAACGGCAATCACGCTCGACATCAAGAGCAACCTTTTCCGTGACATCACGAAAATGACCGCCAACACGACATACACCATCAACCTGCCCAAGACAGCGCACAATATGGCGGTGCTGGAGTTCGCAGGGAAACCGAGTACAAGCAGCAAGTACCCCTATATTTTCCACACAGCACGTTATTTCCGTAACGGACTGGAGATTATCCGCAACGGAAGGGCAAGCGTCCTGAGCGTCAAGGAAACCATCGAAATTTCGATTTATTGGGGATTGTTCCAGGCATTGGCAACGCTGCAATCGTCCGATTTGAAGCTGAACGAGTTGAATTGCACGAAGTATCTGCGGTTCGCCAAAAACAACACCTCTGACACCTACGAGAAGGCGATATCGGAGGGAGTATTCTATGGGAGATACGAAACGGCAGTGCTCAAGACATCAAGCGAGGAGTGGCAGGGCTATGACCGCAACGTTGGAGGGAACAGCGACACGACATATTCACTCGTTGACGGTAAGATAAGAACTGGAACAGAAATCGGAAAGTATGTATCGGGCGAGGTTTTGACCGATGAGACATACCGGTGCGCAATCATACCTTTCGAGGCTGGAATGAGAGCCACCATCGGTAATGTTTTAGGCAAGGGACAATTCCGGACATGGGCAATACTCGACACCAACAAGAATGTTCTTAGCCTTGCAGATGATGCCGGAAAGACAGAAAAAGAAACTTATCCGGTATTGCCGGCTCCAGATCCTATTCTCGGAATGTTCGTGAGTGCAGGAGCGTGCATCGCCAATCTCGAAACGAGCGTTGCCATGGAGACAATATCCATCAGGGTTCGGGCAGAGAAGGCTGGCTCTGTCGAATACGGAGCACTTGATACGAAGACCGGAGAGACAACACCATGGGGAACGCATGAGGTTGCAGCCGGAAAAACAGAGTTCAGTGTAGTAAAGCGTAAACCTTCCGGCATTCTGATATACATCAAGCCTTCTGTAGATAAGATGATAAATATGTCGTTAAGCACGAAGGGTGTGGTGGCTTATTATCTCTCGGGCGGCAAGTTATCCCAAGTGCAGTCATTCGGAGCGTACAGCGTTAAATATACGAGCGAGAGTATGCCTGTAGATGTAGATCTGCAAGCACCAGCAACAGCGGAATGGCTTATCATCAACGCCATCAAAGCATACAGCACTGGCACGACTATTCTCGTTAAGAGCAAAAGCGAGACGGAGAGCAATGCGAAAGCGAGCCGTGGCACGTTTGGCGGCTCTTTTGGCAATAGCGGTGGTGGTACTTTCAAGAGTGAAGGAACAATCCAGCCAAGCGTTACGGCACAGTATGTTCTAGACCTCATCACGGTACAGACTGGTGTTGCATTCGGCTGGAGCAATCGAGCGAAAGAAACTATCAATGGGCTCGCTGTTCCCCTGATTACAAGGAAGGCAGATGCGCAGACGGTTGTAGGTAGCTTAGAGGGCACTTTTTTCCAAACAGAGAGCCTAGGTATTCTCGACTTCCAACCAACGAGCCTATCGGAGGTATTCGATGGGCTGGAGATTGGGCACAGATACAGCCAGCTGAATGTTAAGATTGCCTGCAAGATGATTTTTGATGTTCAGATGAACTGGTCGTGGGACGCATCGAAGGTTACTCCCAGCGGACACAAATCATGGAGTTTTGGCGAGGGGAGCACTGAGTCGCAGGCTTTCTACTCATATCCACCGAATTACATCGAAATGAAGGTTAAGCACAATAACGGTGACGGAACTTGGACGGAAACTCCATATATTGCAGGGTTGCAGCAGGATGAAACTTCTGGAAAATATGTGACCGATTATGAATCGGATAAGTTAAACGGCAGATTCATACACCTTGTAGCAGGACGAGGGGAGATAGATTTGGAAGAGGGCGACATCGTAACCTTCGAAATGAAGCACCCGAAAAATCAGGCATTAATTGGATTGAAGTGTTACAACGGACGGTTGTCTGCCAGCATCAAGCAGAGCGATGAAGTGCCCTACGGAGGTAATTTCCCTATCGGTAAGAACCTGCCCGACATCAAGGTAACGGACTTCTTGAAGTGTATCTGCATTCTGACATCAACGTTTCCAAGCCAGCGGTTTATCGGTGGAACACTTACGTTTGCCGACATCGTGAACCTTTGGGAAGCCAAGGCGCAAGCGGTGGACTGGACGAAGAAGCTCATCCCGAGCGAAGCCAGCAACCATCCAAGGCAGACCGATTTCAGCGTAGAGGGCTACTGCCAGCACAATATCTACAAGTGGAAGGAAGACGATACCGTATATCAGCAGCACGATGCGGATATGACGATAGACAACAAGACGCTGGAATATACGCAGGACGTCTGTACGCTGCCATTCGCAGCCACGGACGGAAACCGCATACCGATATACGAGTGGGAGAACCATCAATACACCTTTGGCAGAACTACGAAAACGGTACAGACTCCGACCAAATACAAGGCGTGCAAAGACCGAATCGTGAACCTGACGAAGAACGATGCCGGATATGCGGAATTGGCTTTCAACATCGACCTGCAAGGTATCTTCGACAGCAGGCTGGAGAAGTTGAGAAAGACGGTGGCGAACCCTCATCAGATAACGGAGCGTTTCAACCTCTCAGATTTGGAGATCCTGGAATTTGATGAAACGAAGCCAGTGTACCTTGCCCAGTACGGAGCGTATTTTGCGGTTCTCGAAATCAAGACCACAAGCAGCGGATATTGCGAGGTTACAATGATAGAGTTGAACAACTAAAAAGAAAGAACTATGGTAAGTGAAGACAAACAGCAGATTCTTGACATCAAGGTCAAGTACGAGGATGCAATCTATGGCATCATCAGATACAAGGAGAAGATAGACCAGTTGAAGGCAAGCATCAAGGACTTGCAGCAGCAGGAGAAAGACAAGACCATCACGACCAACGAAATGAAGGTGCAGACGGAAGCCATCAATGCAACCATCAAGGAGTACCAGTACAACGTGCGTGCCTTGCAGAAGGAGATACAGAACAACGTGCGCACCGAAAACGAGCAGGAGGGCAGCTTGAAGCAGCTGCGTGCCCAGCTTTCAAATGCCACCAAGAAATACGATGAAATGGCGAAGGCAGAGCGTGAGGGAGCGAAGGGGCAAGCCCTAGCCCAGCATATCAACGAGATAACTGACAAGTTGAAGTTGGCTGAGGAGGAGACGCAACGATATTATCGCAACGTTGGCAATTACTACAACTCGATGATGCAAGCAGCAGATGACCTGCAGGGGACGGAGTTCTTTGGTATGGATATTGTCAATGATACCGAGGTTAGCAACATCATCAAACTGGCGCAGAATATGGATGGACTGACAGACAAGCTGAAGGCGTTCGGTAAGACAGCGATCGGCTTGGTTATGAATCCATATTTTGCTGCACTCGCTGGCGTTGTCGGCGTTGGTATGACATTCAAGTGGTTCTATGACTACAACAAGGGATTGATGGAAGCCACACGACTGACAAAGGAATTCACTGGCTACACCGGGGAAGCATTGGAGACGATGAGGAACAGCATCACAGCCACAGCGGACTCGATGGGAAAGGATTTCAATGACGTTCTCGCCACAGCTGACAACCTCATGGCGAACTACCACCTATCGGGCGAGGAAGCGATGAAAGTTATCAACGATGGCTTTGCGAGCGGTGCAGACCTGTCTGGCGACATGCTCAACAAGATACAGCAATATGCGCCTACATTCCACGATGCAGGTATCTCGGCAGACCAGATGGTTGCTATCATCCAGCAGACACGAAGCGGCATTTTCAGCGACAAGGGTCTTGACATTATCACGATGGCAAGCAAGAAAATCCGAGAAATGAGTACAGCAACATCTGCAAGCCTTGACGCTATCGGCATTTCCAGCAAGCAGGTGCAGCAAGACCTATCCAACGGAACGAAGAACACCTTCGACATCATCCAGCAGGTTGCTTCGAAGATGAAGGACTTCGGAGCGGACAGCCAGCAGGTGGGCGATGTTCTGAAAAACGTCTTTGGTAAGCAGGGAGCGGCAGCAGGCATCCAGCTCATCGAACAGCTCGACACGATGAGCACCAGCCTTGACGAAGTGAAGAAGCAGACTGGAGAGTGGGGAGAGACCCAGCTGGAGAACATCAAGCTACACAAGGAACTCAATAGCTACCTTTCGTCAATGTTCGATATGAGCCAGCACGGATTCGAGGAGATGATCGAGAAGGGTAAGATGTTCGGCACGAAGGTTCTCATTCAGATAATGAAGGGGCTATTCAATACCATCAACTACTTCATCGACTGGTACAATGAAAGCCTTCTTTTGCGTGGGGTTATTCAGACATTGGGGGCGGCTTTCCGTGGCGTTTGGTCTGTAGTTAAAGGCGTGGCAAACCTTATCATCGATTCAATGAAGCAAGTTGGCAGAAGCCTAAAGGGTGCGCTCGATATATTGGAGGGTATCGTAACGTTCGACCTTTCCAAGGCACAGCAGGGATTCAAGGAGATATTCGACCTTTCAAAGTTCATCAAGGAAGGATGGAAGGATATAAAACAGACTGGCATAGACTTTGGAAACGCATTCGCTGACGGATACGAGAACACCGTGAACGGAAGACTGAACCACCTGAAACTTGCAAACCTTGACGGTGGAGCGACCAGCAGCGAGCCAACGAACGGAAACAAGGGAACGACACCAGCGGCAGCCAAGGGCAGCACCACCAAGACCAAGGCACAGAGAGCCAAGGAGAAAGCGGAAGCCAAGGCAGAGGCAGAGCGCAGGAAGAAGCAGGAGAAAGAATTGCAGGCACAGATTGCACTTATCCAGTTTGAGTACAACGAGCAGGTAATGGACGCAAAGAAGCGATACCTCGCAGGCATGTACGACAACGAGCGAGACTACAGCAACGACCTCGAACAGCTGGAGAAGGACATGGTAGCGAGGAGCATTGACGCATACGTGGCGGCAGGGCAAATCGGAGCGGAAAAAGCGCAGGAAATGCAGGCAAAACTTCTCGACATCATGATAAAGGCGAAAGCGGACATCAAGAACCAAGCAAAGGAGATTGTGGACGAAATCAACAAGGAGTTCGATGAAGCAGAGAAGAAGCGCAGGGATGCGGACATCATGAACGGTGGCACTGGAGAGGAAGACGATGCAGCAAAGCTGGAGAGATACAAGGCTTTCCTTCAGAGCAAGATGGACGCCTACAAGGACTATGCAGCCGTGCAGGAGCAGCTACAGAAGGATTTGAGCGATAAAGAAGTCAAGGAGCAAGAGGAAGCAAACAAGAAGAAGGCAGCTTTGCAGGAAGAGCAACTGAAGATGATGGCAGATATGATACAGACCATGGGAGACGGTCTGTCCGAGTTCTTTGAGAGCGAGGATAAATCGCTGCACTCATTCCTTAAATCGATGCTGACATCAATACTGGATGCAATCGAAATTGCGGTTAACGCTTACTTTGCGCAGATACTCGCCAAGGAGATTGCAAGCAAGTCGTGGGGAGGTGTTGCGAGTGCAGCAGCATTGATGGCACTTGTCAAGGCAGCGTTTGCAGGAGCGAAAGCACTCGTCAAGGGCTTCTCCACTGGTGGATATGTTCAGGGAGCAGGCACTGGAACGAGCGACAGCATCCCGGCAAGGCTATCCAATGGCGAGAGTGTAATGACCGCCAAGGCGACCTCTATGTTCAGCCCTATTCTCTCGGCATTCAACCAGCTGGGCGGTGGCGTGCCTATCGTAGCAAACAACGGAGGCAGCAACATCGGAATGGATATGCTGGCGGCAGCTGTAGCCAGAGGGTATCAGATGGCTCCCCAGCCAGTAGTGAGCGTTGAGGAGATAAACAGAACACAGCGGAGAGTGCAGACGATAGAGAATATCAGCAGGCTCTAAAGGTTGCAGTTATTTCATCAAGATTTGCGTTCTGAGCGGTTTTTGGTCGAAGGTGGTAAAGTTATACACCCAAGGCAATAAAAGCCGCCTAGAACGCAAAATTTTGGCTTGTTTTGAAAAATTAACCGTTTACGATATAAACATATTGGAAAATATCGTATCTTTGCAGCGTTTTAAAACTTAAAAAATACGTTTCAATGGCAAAACTCAGAATATACAACGACATCGACAGCCAAGACAACAAGTTTTGGTATCAATGGTTTGGTGGTGACTGCGTGTGTTTTCAAGATATAGATGTTTTTGCGGCAAGCATACCGAAAGACGATGATACCATCGATATGCGCATCTTCTGCAATGGCGGCTCTGTTGTCGAAGGTTGGGCGATTTACGACCGACTGAGACAGAGCGGCAAGAAGATAACCTGCACCGTTGAGGGCAAGGCTGCGTCTATGGCCACAATCATCATGCTCGCAGCACCAAAGGAGAGCCGAAAGGCATACGAGAACGCTTCCTTCCTCCTGCACAATCCGTGGGTTCCTGGCTGGTGTCTGGGCGACCAGCTGAACGCAAAGGACTTGAAGAACCAGAGCGAGGAAATGCAGATGTGGCAGGATAAGATGGTGGACGCATACGTAGAGCGGTGCGAGTGCGAACGTGAAGAGATTCAAGCCTTGATGGATAAGGACATCTTCATCAGTACCAGCGAGGCTTTGCGCCTAGGGCTTATCAGCAGCACCGTTGCACCAATCAGCGCAAGCGCATCAAAGCGCAACATAGAGCAATTCATTAATTCAAAACAACAAAATCCAAAAGCAATGGAGAAGAAAACAGAAGTAAAGGCTTCTCTCCTTGACAAGATTCTCGCCAAGTTGGGCGTGAAGTCACTGGAAGAAGCAGAGCAGGCGGTGGCAGAGCCACAAGCCAAGGTAGAGCCAAAGGCTATGGAACTCAACACAGCGGACGGACAGACACTGACCGTTGAGCGTGAAGAGGGAGATCCGCAAGTTGGCGACAAGGCAAGTCCGGACGGAACATTTGAAATGCCCGATGGCAAGACAATCGTTGTCGAGGACGGTGTAATTACCGACATTAAGACAGCAGACGGCACCGGTGGTGAGGGCGGTGAAGGCGGTGAAGGCGGCAGCGCATCAAGCACAGACGACACCGTAGCAAAGTTGCAGCAGCAGGTAGCAGCACTCAAGCAGCAGTTGAGCGACACCAAGGCACAGCTGGCAGGCGCACAGAAACTTGCGAAGAGCAAGGAAGACATGCGCATTCTGAATGCCGTGAAGATGGCAGGCGGTGCTGAGAAGGTGTTGGCAGGCTACAGCAGCCACTACCAGCCAGCACAGCGACAGCCAAGCGGCAAGGGCGCAGGCGACAACGTGAACGCTGTCGAGGAAGGCAAGAACGCCATCAAGGAGAGACTTGCAAAGCTCCACAAAAAGGGCAAGAAGTAACAAGTATTAACCCATTAAATCAGAAGAAAATAATGGCAGGATTTACAAAACAGCAACTGGAGAACCTTAAACTCCAGCCAGAAAACCTCGCAAGCATCAAGGATGCAATACAGGAAACCTTCTACAACGATGAAGATTTCTCTTCATTCGTGAACATTCAGAAGGTCAAAGAAAAAGACCCTATCGCTCTTCTCGGAGAGATGGAAATGGTCGGCAAGAAGGGTGGAGGTTGCGACCCTACCTATGAAGAGAAGGGAATCGCCAACTCTCAGAAGCGTTGGGAACTCGGACAGTGGGAAATCCCTATTAAGATTTGCTACGAGGCATTGAAGGGAACCATCGCTGAGTATTCATTGAAGACTGGAACAGAGATTGGCGACCTTAACAACACCGACTTCATGACCATCTACACCGATGCTCTCCTGCGAGCTATACAGCAGATGATTTGGCGTTTCGGCTGGTTTGGTGACAAGGCGGCAGCATTGGCAGGTGCAGGTGGCGGCAAGATGACAGCAGGCTTAGATGTCAGTAATTTCAACGTCTGCGATGGCCTGTTCAAGCGCATCTTTGAAGCCACAGCGACCAACCATACCGCCATCGCAGCCAACAGCGAGACCACGGCAGCAGCGCAGATTACTGCATTACGCAAGAGTGGTGCGGCTACTACACTTGTAGATACCATCCTCTTTGATACAGACACACGTATCGTTGACGACAGTGATGCCGTATTGCTCATGACACGATCGCTTGCTGACGCACTTACATACGACCTCAAGAAGACCTACCACGACATTATGCCATGGGAGAAGTTGTTCGATGGCTTCGAAGTAGCGACCTACAACGGAGTGAAGATTGCACGTGTCGGCATTTGGGACAGAATGATAAAAGCATACGAGAAGGGCACAACGACAGTTAACCTTCCACACCGTGCGGTATTCTGTAATCCTAAGCACCTCATGATTGGTACTGACGCTGATTCACTCATTAGCGACCTCGACGTCTGGTTCGACAAGAAGGAGCGCAGGAACTATCTCTATGCTACAGGTAAGATTGGCACGGCTCTCCTCGAAGAGAATATGATCCATGCAGCTTACTAATCGCTCCAAATCTTCATCAAGTATTAAGTTTACAAATCCTCAACACCCACAAAACGGTGTTGGGGATATAACAATTAAAAACGAATTAATATGGCAACAACTTGCGAGAGCCTTATCGCCCAGGACATCATCATCCCTTGCGAAGACCAAGTAACGAAGGGACTGGAGGGCGATGGACTTATCATCAACCGAGACGACATCGACTTCACCAAGTCCGTTGTCGAAGGCAATACGATTAAATCATTGGTCTTGAAGACTGGAAAGAAAGCATACGCCATCCGGCAGGAGGGCAGCAAGCCATTCACTGGAACCAAGACCGAGCTGACCGTTGGAACGTATCGCAACAGCTGGAAGAACACCGTGGCAATCGTGGTGCTTGCGAACACACCCGAGGTTTGCGCAAATATCATTGACGGCTTGGCGAACGGAAAGTATGTTATCATCCTGCGCAACCTTTCAAAGGGAGCGGACGGAAGTGCAGAGTACCAGGTATTCGGATATGCGCAGGCACTGAAGGCAAGCGCAGGCGAGAACGACAAGTACTCAGACGACACCGAGGGTGGCTGGCTTATCACGCTGGAAGAGGAGAGCGTACCGAAGGCAGCTTATTTCTTCTTCGACACAGACAGCGAGACCACGGCAGCCAAGTACGCCAGTCTGACCACAGCAGCCGTAGGAGGTTAAGCCATGACCTACGAGGAAGCGACAGCCAAGGTCGGAGAGTTGAAGGCACGTTTTGACAGTCCCTTTGATGCAACCGACAAGGCAGTTATTGGAACTCTCTATTTCGAGGTAACACGCAAGCGGTTCGTGCCAACGACCTGCCAGCAGTGTTACCACGATGCTTTGATCGAAATTTATCTAAAACTCAAAAAAGAAAAGGCAATGCCAAAAACATGTAATTACGCAATGAAGGCAGGCTTCATCATTTCCTGCCCGGATTTCTACCATGGTAAGATTTTTACGAATGAGAACCTGACCGACAAGGTAGCGCATGAATATCTGACGAAGTACCCACACATGGAGAGCTACTTTCAGAAGATACCCAGCGATGAACTCATCGAGAACAAGCAGCCAGCAGGCAGCGACAAGAAGGAAGACGTCGGCCAAGCCGAAAAAGCAGGCAAGGAAGAGTAACAAAACAACAAGTAAAACGACACAAGCATGAACGTTAAGACAGTTAAAAAGCCAAAGCGAAGGGTTGATATTGGCTACGTCAGCCGATTCAAGATGCAGGCATACGGATATGATAATCTATATCCGCAGAACCTCGCACGCATCACGGAAGCCAGCGGAACGGCAATGCTCTGCCTTAACCGCTACGCCCGATTCATTGAGGGCTACGGCTTCGACAGCGATGTTATCGCAGCGTTAGCGATGAACTGGCAAGGGGACACGGCAGACGATTTGCTTCGGAACGTTGCGCAAGACCTCGCACGCTATGGGGGATTTGCCCTTCATGTTAACTACAACGTTTTAGGGCAGGTGTCGAGCGTGAGCCACGTACCCTTCGAGAATTGCCGCCTTGAAGAGACGGACGACAAGGGGAACGTGGAGCACGTCTTGTTGCATCCCGACTGGGAGCAGAAGAAAACGAGGAACGGAAAGCGGTTGTTTGTGAACGAGAAGACTATTGAGCGCATCAACGTCTTCAACCCCGACCCCGACATCGTTCTTGAACAGATTGAGAACGCTGGAGGCATCGACAGCTATAAGGGGCAGATTCTGTGGCAGAGCCTAGACGGAAAATTCATCTATCCGACAGCCAGCTACGATTCTGCCATCACGGAGATTTCGACGGATGAGGGACTGTCCAACGTGAAGATGAGAAACGTGAGAAACAACTTCCTTGTATCGTGTATGCTCGTAACCAAGAAGGGCGTGCCTAAGTTCAACGAGGAAGGCGAAGAGGTGGAGAGCGGACAGATGATTTCCGATGAAGACCTTCTGCAGTTCCAAGGGGACGAGAACACAGCGAAGATTCTTGCTGTCGAAGTTGAGAACGAGGAAGACGAACCGAAGGTTGTTGCTTTCCCGACAAAGAACTTCGACAAGGAGTTCAGCGTGACCGACAGCAGCGTTATTGAACGCATCTATGCACAGTTCCACCAAGAACTCTTCTATGCCATCCGTATGGGCAAGCTTGGATTCAGCGGACAAGTTATGCAGGATGCCTACGAGTACTATGCAGGCGAAGTGACGACCGAGCAGCGTTTCATCGAGCGAGCCTTCAAGAAGATTTTCGAGAATTGGCACGACCCAGCCATTCAGAACCTAGACCCGAAGCTACAGCCGTTGAAGTATATCAGCAGCGAAGCGGCAGGGAACAATACGATAGATTAATGAGCCTATGGGAGACAAGACTAGAAAACAACTTATCACGGTTGATCAGTTCCGAGAACTGGCACGACCGACCAGCACACACCTAGATGAGAATGAAGTGAACGCATACATTCGTGAAAGCGAGGACAAGTACATTATTCCGTTCCTTGGCTATAAAAATTTCAAGGCTGCTGCTGAAGGTATCGTTAGCGTATGGGATGAGACATTCGACGATACCTTCAGCGCAACGCTGCTTCTTGACGGTGGCGAGTGGGAGGACGACAAGCACGGAA
>OIYX01000558.1_pt1 | contig 12928 bp, 9 predicted proteins | sample 1588431 | NCBI WGS metagenome assembly OIYX01 (sample SAMN03283241) | human gut metagenome | biome: human-associated habitat; material: feces | host: Homo sapiens | place: Peru | collected 2012
GCCCGCGCCTCCAGCGCGGCGACGATTGCCCGCTTGAGTTCCGTCAGCCCCTCGCCCGTCTTCGCCGAGACGTTCAGCCCGTCGCCGCGCCCCAAGTCGCACTTGGCATGAACGGAAATTAATAAGGAGCAAGGAGCAGGGAGTAAGGAGCAAGTGTGGTGGACAACATCCTGTTGTGCTGCCGCCACAACAGAAGACGAAAATTCCGCACTTACTCCTTTCTCCTTACTCCTTACACCTTCTCCTTCTCCCCTTGCTCCTTTCTCCTCACTCCTTACTCCTTCTTCTCCCCCTCCCAGCATCACCACCACGTCCGCGTCGGCGATCAGCTTCTCCGCGCGCGCCACGCCTTCGGCCTCGATGGCGTCGCCCGTCGCGCGCAGGCCCGCCGTGTCCACAAGCCGGACGGGCCAGCCGTCGAGGTCAAGCCACGCCTCGACCGCATCGCGCGTCGTGCCCGGCACGTCGCTCACGATCGCGCGGCTCTCGCCCAAAAGGACGTTCAGGAGCGAACTCTTGCCCGCGTTCGGCGGCCCGGCCAGGACGACGCGCGCGCCGTCGCGCAGGATCCGCCCCTCGCGCACGCGCACGGCCGCCGCGTCCAGCGCGGCGGCGAGCGCGGCCAGCGACGACCGAATGCCCGCGAAGAACGAGTCCGGAAGCTCGCCCTCGTCGATGTCGAGCGCATGCTCAAGCTCGGACGAAAGCGCGAGCGCCTGGTCGTAGAGCGCACGGTTCGCCCGTGTGCGCCGTCCGGCCAGGCCATCCAACGCGGCATCCGCCGCCCGCGCCGTCTTCGCCTGAATGAGGTCGAGGACGCTCTCGGCCTGGTCGTAGTCGAGCCGTCCGTTCAGGAACGCGCGCTCCGTGAACTCGCCGCGTCGCGCCAGCCGCGCGCCGGCGGCCAGGCAGGCCTCCAGGACACGGCGCGGCGTGACCGCTCCGCCGTGGCACTGGAACTCGACCACGTCCTCGCCCGTGTAGGACTGCGGCGCCCGGAACGCAAGCACGACCGCCTCGTCAATCACGCCGCCCCGCGCCGCGCCGCTGTCGGATGTCCGCTGTCCTTTGTCCGCCGCCGCGTAGACCTTTCGGAAGTAGAGACCACGCCGTGTCACGGGCGTCCCCGTCAGACGCGCGGCAATGTCCAGCGCCTCCGGCCCGGAGACGCGAACGACCGCCACGCCGGCAGGGCCGGGGGCGGTCGCAATGGCAGCAATCGTCAAAGCGCGCGTCACTTCACGCTGCGGAAGAACTTGCGCATCTCGTCCGCCGTCGTGCACTGCGCAAGCTTCTCGTAGCCGTTGTCGCCGCGCAGCGCCTTCGAGATGTAGCTCATCAGCTGCAGGTAGGGCGTCTGCGTCGAGTCGTTCGCAATCGTCAGGACGATGATCGCGAGCGGCGAGTTGTCGATCGTCTCGTAGTCCGGGATGCAGCCGTTCGCCGTGCCCGCGTTGTCGAGGATCGCGACCGCGCCGACGATGCCGTCCACTTCCGCGCAGCGGCCGTGCGGCACGGCGATGCCGTGGTCAAGCCCAGTCGGCATCGAGGCCTCGCGGCGCAGGACGGCCGCCGTCGCGGCGGCGACGTCCTTGACCTGCGCCGGACACGCCGCCGCGATTTCGGCGACGAGCTTCTCGATCGCCTCCTTCTTCGAGGCGGCCCGGAACTTCGGCAGCATCACGAAGTCCTTCAGATGGCGGCCGACGCCCGTGTGGCGCTTGTACGCCGACGCCGTCGAGTCGCCGTCCTTCAGCATCCGGCTGACGTCTTCGCGGCGGATGGGCTTGGCGATCTGGCGGGCGAGGTCGTTCATCTCGGAGGCGACCTCCATCCACGCCGTCATCACGATCGCCTCCTCGGCGGGCGTGCAGGAGACCGTGATCACGTTCCGGTCGCGCTGGACAGACAGCTCCATGTTGTCCATCGCGATCTCCCAGATGCTGTCCTCCTTCGAGAGAAGCGACGTGAAGAAGCCTTCCACGCGGAACTCGGCGACGAGCTTGCCGAGCATCAGCGCCGCGACGTCCGCCGTCGGCAACTCGAAGACGACGAGACGCGAGTTGTCGTGGCTCTGCTTCGGATGCCGCACGCCCTTCGCCTTCGGCGCGAAGAGCCCGACGAGCGCGGGCGGCGCGACGACCGTCGTGACGAGCGTCATCAGGATGCCGATGCCAAAGATCTCCTGCGTGAGGAAGCCGCTCGAAAGGCCGAGGCCCGCGATGATGAGCGCGACTTCGCCACGCGGCACCATGCCCGCGCCGATCCGAAGGCCGCCAAGGAGATTAAAGCCGCAGCAGAGCGACGGCGCCATGCAGCCGATCACCTTCGCCGCAACGGCGAGCGCCGTGTAGATGCCGCCGAAGACGAGGACGGGCTTCGAGCAGAGGGCCGTGACATCGACCATCATGCCCATCGTGCAGAAGAAGACGGGCACGAGGAACGTGTAGACGGGCGTCAGCATCTCCTGAATCGGGTGCTTGAGGTCCGTGCGCGAGAGCGCGAGGCCCATCACGTACGCGCCAATAATCATCGCCAGCCCCATGAACTCAAAGAAGCCCGCAAGGACGAGCGCGAGGCCGAACGCCATCGTCGCGATGACGACCGGGCTCTTGAACGCCGCCTTCAGGAACTTCGCGATCCAGCGCGCCGCGAGCAGCCCGATCGCCGTCGCGCCGAGCCAGACGCCGAACGCCTTGAGCGCGACGAGGCCGATCGCGCCCCAGTCCATCGCCCCGGCGGACGTGCCGGCCTTCGCCACCGCATGGTTCGCGACGATGATGCCGTTGCCGATTGCCAGCACGATGAGGCCCAGGACGTCATCGATCACAGCGCCCGCCATGATCGTCACGCCCTCCTCGGAATCCATCTGCTTCTTCTCGGAGAGGATGCGCGCCGTGATGCCGACCGATGTCGCCGTGGACATGATGCCCATGTAGAGCGGCGCCTCCTTCGTCATCGCCTCGGCGAGCGGCAGGCCCTCTAGGTACGCGAAGTGCTCGAAGAACTCCGGCAGCAGGTAGACCGCGCAGAGGTCGCCGAAGACGAACGAGGCGATCACGCCGCCGAGGCCGACCATCAGGCCGACGAACGAGTAGCGGAGGAAGAGCTTGAGGTTCGTCTCAAGGCCCGACAGGAAAAGAAGGATGACCGAGGCCAAGGTCGCGATGCCGTAAAGCGCGGGCGACGTCGCGTCAAACGCATGGCCCGTCTCCTTCGCGATCGCGCGCAGCTCCGCGCCATGGAAGAGGCCGCCCGCAAACAGGCCGTCGCCAAAGCCAAGTCCGCCCAGGGCCCACGGGCCGATCACGATGCCGGCCGCGAGCTCGCCGAGAATCGACGGCAACTTGAAACAGGAGGCAATCGCGCCGCCCACGCGCGCCGCAAAGATGATGACGCCGATCTGGAGGACGAGGAACATCATCTCTTCCACGCGGGGCAGGCCGAAGTTCGGATAGGGCGGGGGCCCGCCCTCATGCGCCGCAAAAACACCCGTCGCCCAGAGGACTGTGGCGGCCACCAAAAACAGTTTCTTGTTTTTCATAAGGCGGAGTAGTATACCACAAATCGCCGCCGCGAATTTTGCTATAATTCAAGCTCGACAAACAAAGGAGGACGATTCCATGTCAAACCGCACCTATTCGCAGGAAGAACTTCACGACGCGCTCGCCCTGATGGGCATCGACGGCGTCACGGACGTCGCGCGCTACGGCTCGGGACACATCAACGACACGTTCAAGGTCGAGACGGCGCGCGGCACGCGCTTCATCCTCCAGCGCGTCAACACGGACATCTTTCCGCCCGACCTCCTGAAGAGCAACATCCTGCGCGTGACGCGCCACCTCCAGGCAAAGGGCGTCAAGTCGCTGGACGTGGTCGCCTACGAGAACCCCTGGCGCGTCTATGCGTTCCTCGAGGGCTACACATCCGTCGATCTCATCACGAGCCCCGCGCAGGCCGAGCTCGCGGCGGGCGCGTTCGCGAAGTTCCAGAACGACCTCGCTGACCTGCCCGCGCCGCGCCTCGGCGAGATCATCCCGAAGTTCCATGACACGGTCAACCGCCTGCGCCTCCTGGACGCGGCGGCGGCAGCGGACGTGAAGGGCCGCAAGGCGAAGGTCGCCGCCGAGCTCGCGTTCATTGACCGGCGTCGCGAAGAGGCCGCGAAGATCGTGACGATGATGCGCAGCGGCGAGATCCCCGAGCGCGTCACGCACAACGACACGAAAATCAACAACGTCATGCTCGCGCCGGACGGCACGAGCGTTGTCATCGACCTCGACACGACGATGCCCGGCTCGGCGCTCTACGACTTCGGCGACATGGTGCGCACGTCGTCCGCAGCTGCCGCCGAAGACGAGAAAGACCTCTCGAAGGTCTATTCCAAGAAGGAGTACTTCGAGGCCCTCGTCAAGGGCTATCTCGCGGGCGCGAAGTTCCTGACCGAGGCCGAGAAGGCGAACCTCGCGTTTGCAGGGCGGCTCATCACGCTCACGATCGGCATCCGCTTCCTCACCGACTACCTGGCGGGCGACACCTACTTCCGCACGGCCTACGACGACCACAACCTCGTGCGCTGCCGCACGCAGTTCAAGATGGTCGAGTCGATGGAAGCGCAGGCCGACGACTACGAGGCCCTCGTCCGCCACTACGCGAACTAGGCGGCGGGACTATCGGTCCGGCGGACGCCTCTTCTGGCCGAAGTCGGGCTGGCGGCGGCCCTGGTAGCCCGTGTGGCCCTGCCGCTTGCGGTTGTTGCGGTTCCGGTTCGCGGGATGCACCCACGGCGCCTGGGGAAGCCCCTCGCCCTGATGGCCCGTCTTCCGGTCGGCGACGTCCGAGTGATAGGGATGGTCGCGGTCGACGGGAATCGTCTTCTTGATGAGGCGCTCGACGGCCTTGAGCTGGCCGCGCTCCTCGACCGTCACGAACGAAATCGCCGCGCCCGACTCGCCGGCGCGCGCCGTGCGGCCGATGCGGTGCACGTAGCTCTCCGTCTCCAGCGGCAGCTCCATGTTGACGACGCACGAGACGTCGGGCACGTCGATGCCCCGGCTCGCGATGTCCGTCGCGACGAGGACGCGCACCTGCCCCTTGCGGAAGCCGTCCAGCGCGCGCGTGCGCTGGTTCTGCGTCTTGTCGGAGTGGATCGCCGCGCAGGGGATCTCCTCGCGCGCGAGCTTCTTGACGATGCGGTCCGCCCCATGGCGCATCTTCGTGAAGACGATGACCTTCGCCCACTCCGGATGCGTCTTCAGGAGGTGGATGAGCAGCGAGTCCTTGTTCGACTTCTCGACGAACATCACCTTCTGGTTGATCTTCTCGACGGTCGGCGTCTCGGGCGAGATCTCGACCTTCACCGGATCCGTCACGAGCTCGCCCGCGAGCTTCGCGATCGCCGGCGACATCGTCGCGGAGAAGAAGAGCGACTCGCGCGCCTTCGGGAGCTTCGAGATGATGCGCTTGATGTCGGGAAGAAAGCCCATGTCGAGCATGCGGTCGGCCTCGTCAAGGACGAAGCACTCCACCTGGTCGAGGTAGAGGATGCCCTGCGTCATGAGGTCGATGAGCCGGCCGGGGCAGGCGATCACGATCTCCGCGCCCTTCTTGACGTCCTTGACCTGGCCGAACTGCGAGACGCCGCCGAAGACGCACGCGAACGGCAGGTTCGCGTGCTTGGCGTACTTCCGCACGTTCTCCGCCGTCTGCGCGGCGAGCTCGCGCGTCGGCGAGAGGATGAGGGCACGCGGGTGGCCGATGTGGCGCGGACGGCGCACCTTGACGAGGTGGTTCAGGATCGGCAGCATGAACGCCGCCGTCTTCCCCGTGCCCGTCTGGGCGATGCCGATCAGGTCGCGCCCGTCCAGCAGATGCGGAATCGCCTGCTCCTGAATCGGCGTCGGCTTCGCGTACCCCGCCTCCGAGATCGCCTGCTGCAGCTTCTGGTCGAGCCGCCCGAATACCGTTCCCTCAAACATCTTCTTCGCTTCCCTGCCTTATTTCACGCGCCCCGTGTAGGCGTTCGCGCCGGAGTTGTCGATCACGTACTGGAAGAACTTCTTCTCCGCCGCGCCGCGCGCATTGTCCCACGGGCGTGGCCCGCCCTCGAGCTGCACGGCCCAGAGCTTCAGCTCCTTGCGGTGCCAGTTGACCATGCAGTTCGTGCCCCACGCGCCGCCATGGCCGAACCACTGGTCGTCGCCGTCCTTCACCGGCGCGGCGAGGCCGAGCGAGTAGCCGCCGAGCCCTTCCGGGCGCGTCGAGACCGCGAGGATCGACTTCACCGTCTCCTCCTTGAGGATCCGCACGCCGTTGTCGCCGACGCCGAGGTTCATGAGCATCTTGTAGAACTTGAGCTGGTCGTTCGCCGTCGTCCAGAGGCCCGCGCCCGCCGAGGCGAAGATGCGCCCGCGGTCGTTGTAGGGCCGCTGCTCCATCGCGTGCTCGTAGAGGTACTTCGCCGGCTTGCCCTTCTGGCAGGTGTAGCTCTCGACGAGGTGCGCGAGCTGCGCGTCCGTCGGCCAGAACGTCGTGTCCTTCATGCCGAGCGGGTCGAGGACGGCCTGCTGGAGGTAGTCCTCCCAGTGCATCCCCGTCACGACCTCGACGACCGCCGCGCCGATGTCGATGCCCGTGTTCGAGTACTGCACCTTCGTGCCCGGCTCGAACAGGAGCGGCGAGGCCGCCGCGATCGCCGCCGTCTGGCGGAGCGGCGCGCCGCCCGACCAGCCGCCGCCCCTGATGTTGCCCTGCTTCGCGCAGATCTCGAACGGGAAGCCGCCCGTGTGGTTGAGGCACATGCGCACGGTGAGGACGTTCTTCGCCTTCACGAGCGTCCGCACGCCGTTCGACTCGGACGACTTGATCCACAGCGTCTTGAATTCGGGGAGGTACTTCGAGACGGGGTCGTCCAGAGAGATCTTCCCTTCCTCCACGAGCTTCGCGATCGTCACGCCGCAGAAGCCCTTCGTCTGAGAGCACTGCATGTAGACGTCGTCCAGCGTGATCTTGCGCTTCGCCGCGACGTCCGCATAGCCGATCGCGCACGTCTCCTGCACGCCGTCCTTGTAGAAGACGTTGATCGCACCCGGCAGTTCGCCGGAGTCCACGTAGGGCTGAAACGCGTCGCGCGCAAACGTCGTGCCCGAATCCTTGGGGCCCTTGGCCGTGCAGCAGCCAGCAAGCGCCGCCGCCAACGCGGAGAGGAGGAGTGTCTTCTTCATGGTCATCCGATTTTTCCTTTCTGTTCTGTGAAACGTATCGTGTCGCTGTATTATAGCAAAAATGGGAAATGCCCGTGGACGCCCACTACGCAAACTCAAGGCGACGGCGCTCGTGTCCGTCCAGATGCGTGAAGACGACATGCTTCGCCGTCGGCGGAATGAGCGAGCCCGCCCGCTCCGGCCACTCGACGACGAGAATCGCGCCTTCGGCCAAATAGTCCTCCCATCCGATCGCCAGCACGTCGTCCTCGCCACGCAGACGATAGAGGTCCATATGGACGAGGAGGAGTGGCACCCTCCCACTCTCCCACTTTCCCACTCTCCGATGCTCCTGCACCAGGCAGAAGGTCGGGGACGTCACGCGCCCCGCGACGCCAAGCGCGGCGGCGAGCCCCTGCGTGAACGTCGTCTTCCCCGCGCCCAGATCGCCTTCGAGGCAAACGACGTCGCCCGGCTTCAGCTCGGCCGCGAACTGCCGCGCAAGCGCCCACGTCTCCTCGACGGAATTGACCTCAAAGACACCCGTCATCCTTCAGCTCCTGAAAGCAACGCTTAAGATAATCGCGCGAAAACGCCGACGCATGCGGCATTCGAATCAAATTAGGCGGCAACCTCTGGGGGTCTGTCCCCAGGATTGTTCGGGGCCTGTCCCCACCTTCCCACCTTCCCACCTTTCCACTCCCAATAATCCTCTCCAGCGGGCCGGGTTCGGACAGAAAGACGTCGAGATACGCCCCGGCAATCCGCCCCGTCCGCAGCGCCTCGACGAGCGCCGGCTCGTCCACCGCATTGCCGCGCCCGACATTGACGACGACCGCACGCTTCGGCAGTTTCCGAAGCCGCGTCCGCGAAAGGAAGCCGTCCGTCCCCGTGTCGCTCGGCAACGCGAGGACGAGCCAGTCCGCCGTCTTCAACGCCGCGTCGAGGTCGCCGAGGTTGCGCCGCGAAAAGCCCTGGACGGACACGCCCAGCGACTCCAGCCGCCGCCCGATTGCGCCGCCGACGCGCCCGTAGCCGACGATCACGGCCTTCGTGCCGGCGACCGTGAAGCAACGGTCGCTCAACTCTGCACGCGGCCAGTTCGGAACGGCGGTCGCCTGCGCGCCGCCATAGCCCGCGTAGTCGCGCACGGCGAAGAAGCCGCGCGCCCAGGCGAGGACGAACGCCGCGACCGACTCGGACATGATGTCGCCGTGAAAGCGCCCGAAGTGCAACATCACGCCGGGCGGCGCCTCCAGCGCGACGAGCTCGCGTCCGGCCCCCGGCGTCGCCAGCACCTTCAGCTTCGGCGCGCGGACAAACCACTCTCTCTTGAAGTGCCACGTCACGACATGCGTCGCCTGCGGCAGCTGGCGCAGGAACGCGGCTTCGCTCCGCGCGCGCACGAGGCGGCTGCCCACCGGAACAAGCGTCTTCAGGAACCGAAGTGCTTCCGCGTCCGCGCGGAAGCACGACTCCGGCCATTCCAGCCAGATGAGGTAGAAATTATTCCCTTTCATCCAATCACTCGATCATTCACTCACCCATTCGCCCATTCGATCATTCGACCATTCGATCATTCGATCATTCGATTATTCGATTATTTCCCATCCTCGTCCAGCGCGCCCTTGTAGGCGACGCGCTTGACCTTGCCGATCGACGTGCGCACGAGCGGCTCCTTCGCGCAGACGACCTTGCGCACGCGCTTGTAGTCGGCGAGCTCCGCGCAGCGCTCCTGCGCGTGCTTGACGGCGAACTTCTCGACGTCCTCCCACGCGGGCAGCGTGCCGCCGTTGCGATCCTTGAACCAGTCCTCGTTCGGATAGATGATCGCGCCGACCTTCTCGCCCGGATCGTCCCCCTGCGTGTAGCCGACGACGACGACGTCCGAGATGCACGGCTCCTTCGCGATCGTGTTCTCGACCTCCTCCGGATAGATGTTCTTGCCTTCGCGGTTGACGATCAGCGCCTTCTTTCGCCCGCGAATCGTGATGAAGCCGTCCTCGTCCATCGACGCGAGGTCGCCCGTGCGGAACCAGAGGCCGCCCTTGCCGTCGTCCTCGAACGCCTCGGCCGTCGCGTCCGGATTGTGGAAGTAGCCCTGCATGACAATCGGGCCCTTCACCTGGATCTCGCCGACGCCCTGCTCGTTCGGATCGGCGAGGCGCACCTCGATGCCGCCGATCGCCGGGCCGATCGTGCCGATCTTGATGACTTCGGGCGGACACACCGAGACAATCGGCGAGCATTCCGTCAGCCCGTAGCCTTCGAGGAAGCGCACGTGGATGCGCTTGAAGCACTCCATCACGGGACGCGGACACGGCGCGCCGCCGGTGATGAAGAAACGCAGGCGTCCGCCGAGTTTCAGCTTCACCATGTGCATGACCGGCCCGCGTAGCCCGATCTTCATGAGGAACTGCGCGAGCTTCGACTTCGCGAGCCCCGACTCGATCTTCTCGTGCAGCTTCTCCGCGAGGAGTGGCACCGCGCAGATGACGGTCGGCTTGAGGTCGTGGATGTCCTGCCCGACGGTGCGCAGCGATTGGCAGAAGCACATCGACGCGCCCTTCATCATCGAGGCGATGAAGTTCGCCGAGAACGAGAAGGCGTGGAAAAGCGGGAGGACGACGAAGAACGAGTCCTTGTTCGTGACGGTGCCGAAGAGCTTGTAGGCCCCTTCGAGGTCGGCGATGAAGTTCGCGTGCGTGAGCATCGCGCCCTTGGGCTTGCCCGTCGTGCCCGACGTGTAGATGATGGACGCGATGTCCGCCGGCTCGGCGACGTGGGCGTCGTACCACGCGCCGCCGCCCGCGAGGCGCAGGCTCTCGTAGCCGACGACCTCGACGCGCCCGTCGATCTTCTGCCCCGCGTTGATGACGCCCCCGACGACGACGACGGCCCGAAGGCAGGGAAGCTCCTTCGCGATCTGCATCATCATCCGGAGATGCTGGGGATCGGTCGTCACGACGCGCACCTCGGCGTCCTTCAGGATGTAGGCGACCTCCTCGTTGTGGAGCTTCGGGTCGATCGGCACGACCGAGACGCCCGTGCCGACCTGCGCGAGGTACGACTCGATCCAGGTCGGCGAGTTCGCCAGAATCAGCGCCGCGTTCTCGTCGCGCGGCTTCAGCCCGAAGCGCGAGCCGTAGCCCTCGGCAATCTCGCGGACGCCCTTCAGGGACGCCGCGTAGGAGCGGGTCTTCCAGACCTTGTCCTCGTTGTAGGTGAAGAGCTTCGCATTCGGCTGAATGCCCGCCCACTTCTCGATCAGACCGCGAATCGTCATAGGAAAACCCTTCGTTTACTGTTCTGCCACAAGGCCGCCCTTAGCGGCGCAGCGCCCGAACGGCGCGCCGGATGTCGCCCGGACGGTCGTCGCCCGCCTCGCGCTCGACGACATAGTTGCCCTTGTAGCCCAAAGCCTCCAAGTCCGCCAGGAACGCCTCGCCGCCAACTTCGCCCTCGCCCCACGGGACTTCCGTGCCCCACGTTCCCGGCTTCTTCGTCTCGCGCGCGTCCTTGACATGGACCTGCTTGATCCACGGCGCGAGGACGCGCACCGCCTCGCGCGGCTTCCCCTTCGCGTAGAGGATCATGTTCGCGGGGTCGAAGTTGATGCCGATGCCGGGCACGCGCGGCATGAACGCGGCCAGGTCCTCGGCCGTCTCCTGCCCCGACTCGAGGATCAGCTCGACGCCGTACTTGCGGCATTCGTCACGCATCCACGTCACGCGCTGAACGTATTTCTTCAGCGCGGCCGGATTCGACTCGTCGAGGAAGCCCGCGTGCGTGGACATGTACCGGCAGCCGAGCTCCTGCGTCAGGCGCGCGCCCGCCGTCACGATCTTCTTGTTCGCCTCCCACGTGCGGTCAGGCACGATGCCGCCCGTCTCGCGGATCGTCTCAAGCGTCGAGTAGTCCTCCCCGACCGTTCCGATCATCGTGGACATGAGAACCCACTCGCCCTTCGCGACCTTCTCCTTCACGAACGCGAGCGCCGCCGCGTCCTCCGCCGCGCCATGCCGCTCGTCCGGCGCGATGAACGGCCCCAGCGCGAGGTGGATGCCCTTCACGTCGGCCTCCTCCATCTCGCGGGCGACCTCCTTCATCGGCAGCCGCCAGCTCCAGCTGCAGACGCCGATGCGGTCGGCGGGAATCGCGACGCGCGACGACGGCGCGGAAAGACAGCCAGCCGCGAACAGGAGCGCGGCAAGGGAAAGAAACCTGAAGAATCTTTTCATGGGGGCGAATTATACCACGAAACGGACACGAGCGGAAGGGTCAGCGCGCCGCCGGACGGGCAAACGCGAAGCAGAGCGGCCGCCAGCAGGGAATCGGCGCGCCCACGGGCGCAAGCGCAGAGGCGTCTCGGTCGAAGCGGTAGACCTGGATCTCGTCGGACATCTTGTGCCCGACGACCACGAACCGCTCGCCAGGCATGAACGCGAAGTCGCGCGGGAACCGCCCGGTCAGCTTCGCGACGTTGCGGCACGCAAGCCGCCCCGTCGCGGCATCGACCGAAAAGAGCGCAATCGAGTCGTGCCCGCGATTCGACGCCAACAGAACCGCGCCGTCCGCCGTCAGCTTGATCGCCGCCGCCTTCGTCGTCAGCGTCTCGCCGTCCGCCGCCCAGCGGTTGAACGTCGTCGGCAGCATCGACCACTGGCCGACCTTCGTGAACGAACGCCCGTCAAAGGCGTAGGACGCAACGCTGGAGCCCAGTTCGTGGAGAACGAAAAGGAAGCGCCCGTCCTTCGACCAGACGGCATGGCGAGGGCCGTCGCCGGGATTGCACGTGATTTCGAGCGACGGATCGACCTGAAGCGTCACGGGGTCGAAGAAGCGGATGCGGTCGCAGCCGAGGTCAATGGCGCCGAGCCGCGAGCCGTCCGGCGTCAGGAACGTGAAGTGCGCGTAGGCCTTTTTCTGGCGCAGGCGGTTCGGGCCGACGTGATCGTCCGGGAAGATGTAGCTCTTCAGGTCCGAGCCGTCCGCCTTGAGCGAGACGACCGTCGCGGAGAGATAGGCCGCCGCGAAGACGCGCGACCCGTCCGGCGACAGCGAGACGTGGCACGGCGCCTCGCACGGCAGTTCGGCGAGACGCTCCACCTCGCCGAGCCGCCCGTCCGGGCCAATCGGGAAGCGCACGACGGAGCCGACGCTCTTCGCGTCGCGCTTCTCGCCGATGGCGGAGTAGAGCCATCGTCCGTCGGGACTCTGCTGGAAGTAGGTCGTGCCCTGGATGCCCTTCACGGACTGGACGATTTTCGCCAGCCCCGTCTCCGTGTCGCACGAAAGGACATGGAGGGCCTGCAGGTCGGGCGAGCCCGTGTTGCAGCCGACGTAGCAATTGAGGATCGATGCCATGAGAAATGCCGAGTTCATGTGTTTGTCGGTGGATTAAACCATATTCGCGCGAGCGTGTCAACACGCCGCGCCGCGACAGGAAAAATCGGGTCTTGCCGGTGGCGCGTCGGGTCTTGCCTGCGGCGCGTTGGGTCTTGCCGACGGTGCGCCGGGTCTTGCCGACGGTGCGCCGGGTCTTGCCGGTGGCGCGTTGGGTCTTGCCAGCGGCGCGTTGGGTCTTGCCGGTGGCGCGTCCGCGCCACCTCGCGGCCTCAGCCGCGAAACGTCCCTCCCGCTCCCTCTCACGAAATCGCGCGGCTCAAGATCCTCGCAGGACAAGTGGCAGTCGGACGCGATCTCGACGAGCCCAGCCGAAATCG
>OIYX01000560.1_pt1 | contig 12905 bp, 4 predicted proteins | sample 1588431 | NCBI WGS metagenome assembly OIYX01 (sample SAMN03283241) | human gut metagenome | biome: human-associated habitat; material: feces | host: Homo sapiens | place: Peru | collected 2012
CCCACACCCCTTTTTCTCTTTGCTACCTTCTTCCTGCGCTGACGCGCAGTGGAAATTCAAAATTTATGGTTGACTCCCCCCCCTCGCAGCTTAACGAGATTTCGGCTTTTTCAAGGGCCTTGACGCGACTCCGAAGGAGCCGTGTCGTGCGTCCTTTTGCCCGATTCCGCACTCGTCCTCGTCCAAGAGTCTGAAAGGAGAACACCAACCATGAAGCGAACGAAAACGAACCGGGAGAATCCCTTGGGGATTCGACGCGCGACACGGCTTGCCGCCGCTTCCGCGCTCCTCCTGCCGCTCGGCCTGTGTCCGCGCGTCGCGGAGGCCTGTTGGATGCGGCAGGAGATTCCGCTCGTCGCGGGGTGGAATGCCGTTCACGTCAAGGTCAATCCCTTCGACTACGGCTGCAACGCCGTCTTCGGCGGCGGAGGCGTCGACCAGGTGACCTGGTGGAACCGCGACCGCCGCGACGACGGCACCGGCACCGTCTCGGCCGACACGTTCGCGTGGTATGCGGGCGCGGTCGAGCCCAGCACCTTCGGCGCGGTTCTCGGCGACGGGCGGTATCTCGTCCACGCCGTCGCGGCGACGAACCTCGTCATCCTCGGCACGCCCGCCGTGCCGAACGGGCAGGTCTTTCTCGGCGAGTCGAACCTCGTCGGACTGAACATCCCGGCGGGCGCGTCGTGCCGCGACGCCTTCGCCGGCTTCGCGCATCTTGCGGACAATCCGTTCAAGTCGGTGAACACGGCGAACGCCGCCGTGCGGCAGAATCCGGGCGCGGCGGTCGGCAATCCGTCGCAGGCCTTCTGGCTGGAGACGACGGGCACGGGCGCGGCGACGTGGACGGGTCCGCTCGCGGTCTCGATCGACACGGGCGACAGGATCCTCTCGTGGTCGTCTTCGACGGCGGCGCGCACGATCACGGTGAAGAACGTCTCGGGCGGCGACCGCGTCGTGACCTTCGCGTTCGAGCCGTCGCTCGCGCCGCCCGCCGGGCAGGGCGCGAAGGCGGGCGACCTCGCGCTCAAGCGCGAGACGGTCGACTGGACGCAGGGCTACGCGCGCCGCGTCTACGAGCCGATGGCCTTCCCGTTCGCGACGAACCTCGCGGCGGGCGCGACGTTCACGCTCAAGGTGCGCCCCGACCTCGACCGGATGCCGGCGGCGGAGGGCGCCTATCTCGGCATCCTCGCCGTCTCGGACGCGGGTTCGACGGTGGACGAGGAGGTGCGCGCGGACGGGACGTTCCTCGTGCGCGTCGGCCTCAAGGCGGACGGCGGCCTTGCGGCGGCGAAGAGCCCGGCGGGGCTCTGGGTCGGCTCGGTGGCCCTCACCGGCGTCAACCGCGCGCGGATGCTGACGTCGGCCAAGCAGGAGTGGGACGCGGAGAAGATCCAGGACACGACGCAGGCGTTCTCCTTCCGGCTGATCCTGCATGCGGCGGAAGACGGGTCGGTCTCGCTTCTCAAGCAGGCGTTCGTCGCGTCCGAGACGGCGGGCGACGAGACGCCGGCGATTCTCGCGGACAGGGCGGCGGCGAAGGAGTTCCGCCGCCTGCATCCGAACGCGACGATCCGCCGCGTGTCGTCCGCGAACTTCCCGTTCATGGAGCCGAGGGCCTTCGACGGCGCGCTCGGCTTCCTGAAGGACGGCGGCTCGCTGTCCGTCTCGTTCACGCAGGCGTACGACGCGAAGGACAACCCGTTCGTCCATGCGTTCCATCCGAGCCATGACAATCTCGCGTTCAACAACGGAAAGCCCTCGAAGAAGGGCGACGGCGCGGACGGCACGGGCGACTACGAGAGCTGGAGCGTGACGCGCCGGGTCTCGCTCACGTTTGCGGGGTCAGACCCCCTGGGCGCGAACGACGACTGGAACAAGACCGTCTGCGGCGGAACCTACCGCGAGACGATCACGGGCCTCAACAAGACCCCGATCATCGTCGAGGGCGCGTTCAGGCTGAACAAGACGCTCGACACGCCGGAAATCAGGTAATTCATCCTTCAACTCTTCCATTTTTCCACACTTCCACCTTTCCACTCTTCCACCCCCCAAAGGAAACAAAACCCATGAACACCGTCATGAAGACCCTCGTTGTCGCCGCGCTTGCGGCGGTCGCTATGCCCGCCTTCACCCTCGCCGCCGTGCCGAGCTCGGCGACGCAGAACGTGCCCGGCACGATGAACTACCAGGGCTATCTCGCCGACCCGACGACGGGCGCGGCCTACGCCGACGGCATCTACACGCTCGACATCCGCATCTGGAACTCGGACGTCAGCACGACGGCGTCCGCCTGCCTCTGGGGCGGACGGTATTCCGTCTACGTGAAGGACGGCTACTTCAACCTCATGCTCGGCGACTCGAGCGCGGCGGAGCTCACGTCGGCCGACGGCGTTTTGCCGACCTACAAGAACGCGGACCTCTGGAAGGCCCTCTGGGGCGCGTCCGCGACGGACACGGTGCGCTACCTCGGCGTGACGCCGCGCCAGAACGCCAAGCACGCGAACATCACCTCGCCGACCGAGATCGCGCCGCGCCAGCAGCTCCTGACCTCGCCGTTCGCGTTCCGCGCCCAGCACGCGCAGTACGCCGACCAGGCGCAGGCGGGCTTTTCCGTGTCCGGCAACCTGACCGTGTCGGGCAACGCGACGGTGAACGGCACGATCAGCGGGCCGATTGCCGCGAGCGCGGGCTCGAGCCTCGGGCCGGTGAAGACCTCGTCCTCGACCGTCAACCTCGGCAACGGCTACACGTCCGCGACGAGCGAGAACGCAAGTTCCCTGCCGGCGTCCGTCTACGACGTCGGCAAATACCTCTACTTCTACTCCTACTACAGCATGTACTTCAAGCCGACGGCGGGCAGCATGAACTTCACCGTCCCCTCCGGCTACTACATGAACGTCACGGGCGCGGGAACGTTCAGGTCGGAAGCCGTCAACAACATGATCGGCGGCACGGGCGCGACGAAGATCTCCGGGCGCGGCGCGTCCTCCCTCGACCTGAAGGGCTCGGGCGCGATGACCATCGAGTCGACGGGCGGCAATGCAACGCTCGAGGGCCTCATGACGACCGTTTCCTCCACTGACAACGACCTGTGGCTCAAGAGCAGCGCGGACATCGACTTCGACTGCGACAATCTCTATTTCTCCGATTCGGGAAGCTTCAACAAGCCGATCAAGATTCGGCAGGTCAGCGTCACGATTCCGGCGGGGCAGAAATCCGCTCACTACACGCTTGACGAGAGCGTCTACAAGTGGATGGTCGGAGGCTGGAGTCCGCTGTCCGCCAATCCCGTCCCGGCGGGCAACTCGCTTGTCAGCGTCGCGAACGTGTCTGTCGGCGGCAACAGAAAGCTGCTTCTGGAGCTCAACAAGTCCCACGGGGCGGCGACCACCGTCCTCGTGACTCTCGTCGGCTTCCACGCGAAGATGGTGCGTGACGAACGCTGACAGGACGAAAGGGAGCGGACCTTGGGAAAAGGGAAAGGGGGCTTATCATGCGCAAGCGAACCATCGGGCGGTTGCTACTGACCGCGGTTGCGCTGGGCGGCGCGTTTGCCGTCCGCGCGGCCGGGCCGACGGACAACCTGCGGGCAGACTACCGTAACGCGGTGCACGGCGCGCCGTGGACGAACGGGGCGGAGCAGGTCGCCGTGCAGCTCGGCGCCGGCAGCGGCTACCACTTCACGACGAACCGGACGATCCGCTACCTGCGCTTCGGCCAGTACAACCAGACGACCTATCCGACGCTGGAGACGCTCCAGGTCGGCCTTCAGAGCGTCTTCCCGACGCCCGTCCTGCGCTCGACGCTCGGCCAGCCCATCGCGGGCGCGAGCGCGAACAGGTTCCTCGGCGAGGCCCTGACGCCGCCCGCGGACTGGGACGGGACGGAGCCGGAGATCGAGGAGGGGACGGGCGGCAATGCCGTCTGGATCGACTTCGCGAAGGAGGTCATCGCCTGCGAGGCGGGCCCCGTGCGCATCACCTGGCCGCTCACGGGCGGCGGGACGAAGCTCGAGACGGCCGTCGTCGCGGCGTCGCCGAACAAGCGGCCCGTGCGCCTCTACTGGACGCACGAGCGTCCGGCCTACGCGGGCGACTCCGCGTACACGGCCCTCCAGAACGCGGGCCCCACGGTCACGTTCGGGCAGAACTACAAGGTGCATCTCTATCCGACGTCGCGGATCGGCGTCTATGACCCGAAGGCCGGGAAGGACTCCGGCTACACGGCAGGCGACGGCCGCGGCTACGTCTGCCTGAACGGAAACGAGCTTCAGGCCTTCGCGGGCAGCTACGGCACGTTCCTCATCGTCTACTCGCGTCTCGACGAGGCCCTGAACGAGCGCCGGATGCTCGCCTACGAGCTTGTCGAGGTCCTGGAGCCCAAGCAGACGCAGATCGACGTGAAGATCGGCGACCAGCTCAAGCCCCAGACGCGCGACTTCTCGACAAACGAGCTCTTCCCGCGCGTGACGCGCGGCCTCACGGACGAGTCGGAGAACGGCGAGGTCTACGTCTACCAGCATGGCACGGGCGCGCAGAAGAACTACCTCTGGGCGATCCGCGACTCGAGCGCGAACCCGTGGAAGATCGAGGTCTTCTGGCGCGCGAAGGAGGAGCTGGACGTCGTCTGGCCCTTCGAGGTGGACATCTACGGCGCGTCGTGGGACACGGCGGGCGCGCAGCCCTACGTGCGCGACACCGAGAAGGCGGAGGGCGGCCTGGCGAAGGCCGAGCCGGTCGTCTACTACCCCTCCGGCCTGACGGTCGAGGCGATGGACTACCAGGTCGTCGCCGCCGGCAGCGGCATGAAGGAGCAGAAGCACCTCCACGTCTCGGACGGCCTGTTCTACTCGGACTGGGCGGACGCGGCGACCTACGCGCTTCTCAAGTACACGAGCGGCGACGCGGTCTGGTTCCAGACGGTCCGCTCGCTGCCGGCGAAGGCTGCCGCGCGTCTCGCGGAGCTCGCGCTCGACTACGCGGGGGCCTGCACGAACGTCGCCTACCGCACGGGCGCCGCGACGAACGCCGTCGGCGCGCTCGACGTCGCGACGAACGTCGCCCTCGCCGCCGAGATCCGCGCCCCGTTCGCGGGGGCGGACGGCTTCTTCTACCCGGGCTGGATCCGCCGCGACCACGAGCCGTCGGCTGGGGCCTATCCGGTGAGGAACCCCTACAACGCGAGCCTCTACGCCTACCCGACGGGCTACCGTCCGCCCGACGAGCTCTTCTCGCCGATCTATCCCGTCAACCTGGGCGAGCTGGAGGTCTGGTGGTCGCTCCCGTCGAAGCTGATGGGCGCGGCTCGCCCGAACGGCGGCAGCGCGGAGCCGCTGGCCTCGCCGGTCTACTTCCCGTCCATCCCGCTCGTCTACACGGTCCACACGCCCGAGCAGATCGCCGTCCTCGCGGGGGACTACGCGGCGAAGCCTCAGATCGTGATCGCCTCGGGGCTCGGCTCGGCCGGCTTCGCGCTGAACGACCACCTGACGGGCCACGCGCAGGAGACGGCCCCGGCGCTCGTCTGGAACCCGACGGACCCCTATCCGGACCTGTTCGCCGCGTCCGTCTCGCTCGGCGGCCTCGACAACCCGGCGGGCGTGACGTCGAACTTCACGTTCGAGGCCCGCATCGTCTGCGACACGGGCGCGGACGGCGGCGAGAAGTACATGGCGTTCGAGCGCCCGCTCATCTCTTTCTACGCGTCGTCTGGCGACGGGGAGGCGTCCGCGCAGGCGCCCTACCTGAGACTCGGGGTCTCCGCCGACGGGCGCGTCTTCGTCAACGGCGAGGAGGCCGTTCCGGGGATGCACCAGGAGACGCACCAGGGGAGCGTCTCGGCCATCCGGGGCTTCCCGTACAGGTTCGCCGAGTTCGGCGCGCAGATGGGCAAGTCCGGCGAGGCGCGCGGCCCGCAGGGCGCGCATGTGGTCTTCCGGCACGAGGGGACGACCTGGACGTTCTACCTGAACGGGCACTGCCTCGGCACGTGCGAGGGCGAGGCGGCGGTTGACGTCGCCCGCGACACGGCCAGGGTCTTCGAATGCAACAGAGGCCCCGGCGTCTGCTATCGCGGCCCCGTCCACTACCTGCGCCTCTGGAGCGAGGCCCGCACGGCGAAGCAGCTCGACCGGAACCGCTACGCGGCGTGTCCGGCCTCCGCAGACCTCGTCTTCCAGTACGACGGGCCCTCGCAGACGTTCGAGACCTACGGCGACGAGAGCGCCGTCGCCGGCCCCGTGAAGGACGGCTTCCTCTCCGACTCCTCGGGCCACGGCGCGCACGCCTACCTCGGCTATCCGGCGGAGACCAACGGCACGGACACGACGATGTGGCTGTCGGCCGGCACGATGACGGGCGTCGCGCTGCGCCAGCCGCAGCCGGGGCGGACGTTCCCCGCCGACGCGACGATCTACCGCCAGCCGGATCCCGGGCTCGACGGCTACAACCCGAACGAGGAGCACGCGCTTCTCGTCGGCGGCGTCGCGCACGCGCTGCGCTGCGACCTGAACCGCACGGAGAGGGACGGCGCGGGCGAGGAGGCGTTCACGTCGCTTCCCTACGCGCTCGTGCAGTACGTCGACGCCGACACGCGCCGGCCGACGATGTGCGCGCTCCGCGTCGTGCCCGAGAACGACATGTACCGCTTCCGCCGCTACCTGACGGCCGGGTCGATGGTGCAGAGCCCCGATCCGCTCGCGCGGCTCCAGCCCGCGAACCTGCAGGCGTTCGTCTCCGGGCCGACGTACGGCGCGGAGGAGACGTGCTTCCGCGACCGCAAGGGCTGGTTCTGGGCGCACCAGGCCGGCGACGACGGCGGCCCGACGAACTACGTCTTCGAGATCTCCTACCCGAGCCAGGCGGCGTTCGACTACCCGGACGGGTCGGCGCCGGAGGCCGGCGCGCACGTCCCGTGGATGGCGAACTACGCCCAGCGCGACGACGGCTACGTCTGGACGCTCTGGGGATCGGACGGCCCCTCGCCGTTCCCCGAGCGCGACGCGAGCGACCCCGTCGGCACGGCGATTGACTACACCTACGTGGTCGACTGGCCCGAGAGCGTGCCGGGGCTGTACGTGAACGACACGCTGCACGGCGCGAAGGACGGGCTCCCGGCGGTGCGCGGGCAGCTTTCCGCGAAGATCCTCTACCAGCAGTCCGCCGCGACGGGCGGCGTCGCGTCCGTGCGCCTCATCGACCCCGAGACGCGCCAGGGCGGCAAGCTCCTCGCGATCCCGGACGACATCCGCACCTACCGCGACCCGAAGACGTCGAAGCGCAGGTTCACCGACCTGCCGCCGATGCTCCGCGACCGCTTCCAGTGGAACCCGACGGCGTTCCACGACATGACGCACAACGACTCGCGCGAGCTGGAGCTGACGGGCCAGTTCATCGACGAGGGCGCGTACCAGTTCGCGCTCCTCAACGCGATGGACGCGCGCTCGAAGGCCGTGATGCTCGACCCCGACCTCCTGCCGGGCGCGGACGCGGCGACCTGGGTCGCGGGCGTCGAGTCCGTCTCGTCCGAGCCGATCGTCCTCGCCGACGACGTCACGCCGTTCACGGCGATGGCGCTTGCGACGACGGGCAAGGGCGCGGGCTACGTCACGCTCGTCTTCAACGACTCGACGAACCTCTCGATGGTCGCGAAGAGCGACGTCGTCACGATGTCCGTCATCAAGGTCGTGCCCGAGCTCTACAACGGCCGCCTGCACGTCTTCCAGAGCGAGAACCCGCTCGACCGGCAGGTGAACGTGAAGTACGCGTCCGACTTCGGCGCGAAGCCCGAGCTGTGGGAGTTCGAGTGGCAGTACTGCGAGCCGCAGGGCGGCGCGGCGGCTCCCGCCGGCGACGCCGGCGCGTGGCTCTCGCTCGCGGGCAGCTGCGGCAAGCCGGGCGTGCCGATGCTCGACTGGATCACCGTCGGCGACGCGGGCGTCTTCGGACTCTCCGACCACTATGTCCGCTGCCGCTACCGCGCGCTTGACCCGGCGGTGCAGGCGCTCGTCGGCACGGGCTGGTCGACCTGGAGCGCGCCGAAGCTCGCGGAAGGGTGGGTGAAGCGCGTCCTCAAGGCGATCAACCCGTTCGACCAGAAGATCCGCGACTTCCTCAACAACAAGGTGGACTTGTCGCTCTCGGCGATCCAGCAGGCGGGCGCGCCCTACCAGGGCGACATCCCGCTCAACCTGGAGGCGCTCGGCGAGAACGGGCTGATCGCGATCTACGAGACGCTCCTCAACCAGGCGAAGAAGCTCTCGGTCGATGCGGACTACCTGGCGACCGAATCGCTCGCGCTCTCGCTCCAGATGGCGGCGGGCCGGATCGCCGAGCTGTACGCGGTCCTCGGCAACGAGGCGTACGCCGACGCGCTGAACCCGACGGTCGACCTCGGCGCGGACGCGCTCGTGGACGACACGGCGGAGGGCTCCGTCTTCCCGTTCATGAACCAGTGCGAGAACCTGCTCGACGAGGAGCTCTGCCTCCTGCGCGGCCGCGACCTCTCGAAGGCGTACGCCGAGAGCTGGAACGCGAACGTCGAGCCGTCCGAGTACCCGTACTACAACCGCCTGCCGTGGAACTTCACGGCCGACATCCTCGGCGGCCAGGTCGCCTATGTCGAGAACTACGGCATCCGCGACGTGTGCGGCGCGAGCGACGCCGCCGACCCGTCGGCGAAGGACGGCGTCATCGACGTCTACGACGCGAAGGCGCTCTATCCGCAGGGCCACGGCGACGCCTGGGGCCACTACCTCTCGGCGGAGAAGGGGTACTACGCGCTCCTCCGCCACCCGAACTTCGGCTGGAAGCCGCAGATCGAGGGCATCCTCGCGGGGCAGACGGAGATCACGATCGGCTACCTCCACGAGAAGCGCTTCGCGCAGGTCGCGGAGATGAAGGCCAAGACGGGCGAGCGCGTCGTCGCGGCGACGCAGCGCGCGAACTACGTCGCGGGCGCGTCCGACACGTGGCTCTCGGCCGAGGACGACGACGGGACGCGCGCCTGGGGCACGGACGAGTGGGCGACGCGCGCGCACCTCGGCGCGTACTACGACTGGGCGACGGTGAACGCGCTCCTGCCGGCGCGCAGCGCCGAAGAGGGCCTGGTCCGGATGCTCGACCGCGAGTCGACGAAGGAACTCGGCGCGATCGCCGCGAGCGCGCGGCGCATCCAGTCGTCGGCCGACGCGGCGGACGCGGGCCTCAACCCGCTCGGCCTCTCCGACCGGGCGATCCCGTTCGACATCTCGCCGACGGAGATCGACGCGGGCAAGACGCACTTCGAGCAGGTCCTCGACCGCGCGAAGAGGGCGACGAAGGTCGCGCGCGAGGTCTTCCTGCGCGCCAAGGCCGCCGCGAACGCGCTGCGCGACCAGAACGCCTCGGCGGACTACGAGCGGCTCGTCTCGGACGAGGAGGCCGCCATCGAGCGCCGCCTCATCGAGATCTACGGCTACCCGTATGACGACGACATCGGCCCCGGCAAGACGTACCCGCAGGGCTACGCGGGACCCGACATCTACCACTACGAGTACGTCGAGACGTACGACCTCGACGGCTCGGGCGGCGTCAACGGCGCGTATCGCGGCGTCGCGGCGGGCGACGGCAGCTACGGGCGCTACATCGACGTCACGGTCGACGACTACCGGCTCGTCACGACGAACGTGACGGGAACCTTCCAGGCCGAGATCGACACGTCGCTCGCGGACAACGGGTTCTTCGGCAACATCATCGTCGGCGCGGTGTCGTGGTACCAGGACAAGCTCGCGGCCGCCAGCGGGTACATCGACCCGTGGTCGAAGTACACGGGCCTCGCGTCCGCCGACTTCCAGCTGCCGGTCGCGGTCGTCGACACGGCGGGCGACGCCCTGGACGGCAAGGTGGACTACACGTTCGCCGTCGCGGCGTGGTCGAACGCGCCGTGGGTCGCGAGCTACTACGTCGGAGAGAACGGCTTCACGCCGAAGCCGAGGGAGTTCCACGGGCAGCGCAAGGCCGAAGGCGAGACGCAGCTCGCCCTGAACGGCTACGCGAAGCTCCTCGCCGAGATCGACGTCAAGGCGAACGCGCTCTTCGCAGCGAACGCGAAGCTCCAGGGCCTCATCGACGAGCTGACGACGCTCGACTACACGACGCAGATGGGCTACGTCACCGACGCGGCGCAGAAGGAGGTCGAGAACTACACGGCCGCCTGCAAGAAGAACGCCGAGACGGTCGAGAAGACCCTGACCGCGCTCAAGGAGCTCAAGGACACGCTCACGGAGTCGGGCGTCGAGGCCTTCCCGAAGCTGACGGGCCTCTCGTTCGACCTCACCTCGGCAGGGCGCGCCGCGCTCCTCGCCGTCAAGAGCGGCGTCAACGACCTCCTCAACGGGCAGATCAACGCCCAGTCGTTCAAGGTCCAGAAGTGCGAGGAGGCGATCGAGGAGCTCGAGGACACGCTGTCGAAGCAGTTCTCCGCGTGGATGAGCAACGCCGACCGCCAGAAGAAGATCGCGGCGATCAAGGAGCAGACGGCCAAGGTGAAGGGTGCGCTCGCCGAGCTGGAGATCGCGTTCACCGACGCGAACGAGCGGCGCATGAACTTCGCGAAGGTCGTCGCGGAGGGCGACGCGCTCCAGGCCGAGCGCGAGCGCCTGCGCATCCAGTGGGCGGCGGACCTCTCGCAGAGCCGCTACCGCAACATGACGTACCAGATCTTCCGCAACGACGCGCTCCAGCGCTACCACGAGGCGTTCGAGCTCGCGGCGAAGTACGCGTTCCTCGCGGCGAAGGCCTACGACTACGAGACGGGCCTCCTCCAGAGCGACCGCGCGAACACCGCCGGGTCGGCGTTCATGACGTCGATCGTCAAGGCGCGCGCGCTCGGCCGCTTCACGGGCGACGGCGAGCCGCTCGTCGGCGGCGACGCGGGCGACCCGGGCCTGGCCGACATCCTCGCGCGGATGGAGCAGAACTGGTCCGTCCTCAGGACGCGCCTCGGCTTCAACAACGCGCAGGGCGACCTCGACTCGTTCTCGCTCAGGGCCGACCTCTTCGGCAAGGCGAGGGACGCGGCGGGCGACGCGGCGTGGAAGGACGCGCTCGCGGCCTGCTGGGTCGACGACCTGCGCACGCATCCGGCCTTCGCGCGGCTCTGCCAGCCCTTCGACCCGATGAAGGCGCGGGAGCCGGGCTTCGCGATCCCGTTCCGCACGGTCATCGCCGCGCGCAAGGACCTCTTCGGCAACGACCTCATGGGCGGCTCGACGGCCTACTCCTCGACCTACTTCGCGACGAAGCTCCGGGCCGTCGGCGTCTGGATCGAGGGCGCGGGCGCATCGGCCGCACTGCCGAAGCGTCCCGAGGTCTACCTCGTGCCGGCCGGGCTTGACTTCATGCGCGTGCCGGTCAAGGCGTCGGGGAACGCCGCCGCAGTCCGCACGTGGCAGGTGGTCGACCAGGTGCTGCCCGTGCCGTACTCGCTCGCCGAGAGCGACTGGGAGTCGGGCGACTGGAGCATGCTCAAGGACGTCTTCGGCAACGAGATGGCCCTCGAGCGGCGGCATCCCGCCATCCGCGCGAACGTCGGCGCGACGTTCGACGAGGCGGCGACGATGACCTACAACGCGCGGCTGGTCGGCCGCTCCGTCTGGAACGACCAGTGGTACGTCTTCATCCCGGCGGCGTCCCTCAACGCGGACGATGCGGCGGCGAAGCGGAACTTCCTCGACGCGGTGCGCGACATCCACCTGAACCTGAAGACCTACTCGTTCAGCGGCAATTGAGAAAGGAGACCGGAAAATGAAGATCCCATTCCTCATCCCCCACGCCCCATCCCTCGTCCTCGCGCTCGCCTGCGCGTCGTCGCCGGCGGGGGCAGTTCCCCAGGCCCCGGTCATCACCTACGGCCTGGTGCGCGACGAGTTCGGCGTCCCGTTCTCGAAGGCGTCGGCCGTGACGCTCGAACTCGTCCGCGACGGCGCGCGGGCCGGCACGGTCTACGCCCGCTGCGCGGTCGGCGATTCGGGCGTGCCTGGCATGAACTACCGCCTTTCGCTGGAGATCGACTCGGACGGCCCGACGCGCGCGAACGCCGTCTGCGCCGGGACGGAGATGTTCGTCAGGGCGACCGCAGGCGGCACGGAGAAGCCGCTCTTCCCGAATGCCGTCTTCGCGGCGCCGGCGCAGGGCGCCAAGCAGCGGCTCGACTTCTCGACCGGCACGGACGCGGACGGCGACGGCCTGCCCGACGAATGGGAGCGCTGGGTCCTCGAGAACGCCCCCGCGTGGCGGGGCGGCGCGGCGACGGACGCCGATGTCGCGGCCTTCCGCCCGGACGGCGACGCGGACGGCGACGGCATGACGAACCTGCAGGAATACCTTGCCGGGACGGATCCCTTCCTCGCGACGGACCTCTTCAAGGTCGAGTCGTTCGAGATCCTGCCGGGCTCAGACCGCGCCCGCCTCGTCTTCACGAGCGCGGCGGACCGTTCGTACCGCGTCGTGATGGCCGAGACGCCGGGCGAGCCGTGGACGCCCGTCGCGACGACGCGCACGGAAGGGGCGGAGCTCGCCTACGAGAGCTACATGGGCACGGGGCGGCGCATCACGGTCTACGTGGACGCCTCGCTCGCCGCGTGCTTCTTCCGGGTCGCGGTGGAGTGACGATGGTCGTCACGAACGCGCTCGGGGTCGCTTTCACGGCAACGCTGCTCGCCGCTTCCGACGCGGGCGTGACGTTCGCCTTCCCGGAGGACGGGACGACGAACGCGCTCGCGTGGCCGCAGCTCGCGCCCGCCTCGCGCGCGGCGGTCTGCGACGCCCTCGACTTCGCGCCCGTGCCGCCGCCGCTCGCCGCGACGTTCGCCTACGCGCAGGGCGACCTCCGGCGCGTCGCCGCGCTCGTGGCGGACGAAC
>OIYX01000566.1_pt1 | contig 12826 bp, 7 predicted proteins | sample 1588431 | NCBI WGS metagenome assembly OIYX01 (sample SAMN03283241) | human gut metagenome | biome: human-associated habitat; material: feces | host: Homo sapiens | place: Peru | collected 2012
AATTCCAACCAACTGTTCAAGCTGAAATTCAAACTACTATGAGTGAATTGGTGCCTTACACAGAAGACCATCTTCGTATAAAGAAGGTTCTTATACAAGTAGCTAAAAGAAAGTCGGTGATAAACTACACCGACCTTCTTAAGCGATCAGGTGTACGTCTTGATATGTCAAACCCTTACGACAGAGGGGTGCTTGGCAATCTACTTGGCGATATTTCGTGGAACGAAGTTAAAGAAGGAAGGCCCATGCTTTCAAGCGTTGCCATCCATGCAGGTGATTTCAAGCAAGGGCAAGGGTTCTTCGACTTGGCTGAGGAGCTATACGCTATAACTTTCCACTCAGAAGATGCAAAGCTTAAGTTCGGAATGGATGAAATGAACAAAACGCACGCATTTTGGTTAAAATCGTAACGGTGCTCAAAGATTTGTGGGTATTCCACAACTTGTTTGGAAATTGCCCCCGCATCATAAGCTATAGTGGCTATCACTCATGTCAGTGTTGATGCCCGCCCGTGCTTTTAAGTGTTTCGGCATTTCCGCTCGTATTTCATATATAAAAACTGATGGAATGAGATACGGCATGTTATTATTGGGCCTCCTGCTGGCGGCTTTCGCCTTGCAGGCAGCGGCTGGGCGTTAGGCGCAACCTCAAGGACGGCGAAAGGATAACCTTGTTGGTGGAATAAATCGCGCCTTGGCGGGCGCTTCCCACATCAGCGCCCGCTAAAGCGTGGCGGTTAGGAACGATGCGTTGCCAAAGATGTAGAGCACATTCTCGCAGGCCGGCACCAGGATGGTTTCGCCCTGATGGATGTGCACGCCATTGATGTTGGCCTCACCCCACAGGCACATGACCACCACAAACGAGTCGGTCTTGAAATCGACTTGCGAGGCCACCTGCACCACCACGCGGTGAACGATGAAGTGTGGGCAGTTGATGAGTTGCGATATGGGCTTCGTGCTGTCGTAGCTGCTGCGATACTCGGGCCACACCTGGTAGTCGATAGCGTCGCGCGCCTCCTGGATATGCAGCTCGCGCGGCTTGCCATGCGCATCCTTGCGTCCGAAATCGTACACGCGGTAAGTGATGTCGGATGTTTCCTGAATCTCAGCCAGGAAGTTGCCGGCGCCAATGGCGTGCAGTCGTCCCGCCGGCAGGAAATACAAGTCGCCGTCGTGCGCCTCGTGGGTGGCGATGACCGAAGCCATTGGGTTCTCGCCATTCTCCTCATTGTCGGCGCTCACCAACCGCTCATAGTCGTCGGGCGTGATGCTTTTCCTGAGGCCGCTGTAAATTTTCGCCCCCACATCACTCTTGATGACATACCACATCTCCGTCTTTCCGGCGCAGCCGTGGCGCTCCATGGCCAGTTCGTCGTTGGGATGCACCTGCACGGAAAGGTCCTGTCGCGAGTCGATGAATTTCACGAGCAGCGGAAACTTATTGCCGAAATGCTTGTAAACCTTGTTGCCCACGAGCAGTCCTTTGTATTTGTCGATGAGTTGGGTGAGTGTGAGACCCATGTCGATGTCGTCCACCAGTCCGCGGTCGATGGCCACGCTCTCGTGTCCGGGCACACCGCTTATTTCCCAGCTCTCACCGATATTGGGCTGCGCCGTGAATATTCCCTTGAAAGGCGCAATCTGATAGCCACCCCATAATGTGGTTTTCAGGTAGGGTTCAAATTTGTAAGGCTTCATATCTTTGTTTTATATATGTTTGGGTTAAAGCGTTATCATCTTACGACAAGTGTCATGTCGCTTCGTTGGGTACGACAGGTGTCGTCTTGTCATTTCGTAACATCAACGGGCAGGTGCAAATTTACGGAATCTGTTTGTAAAAGCACTCCCTCTGGGTTCAGAATTTGATGGAATGCATGGTCATTTGTTCCATTTCATGGCACGTTTTCTCGCCATGGCAGAGCTTAAGCAAGCTTAGCTCTGCTCATCTGGCTTAACAAAAACGTTGGTATTCATGCAACACGTGCATCCGCAACGTGTAGCTATGAGATCATGGCCGCTTCACCCTGGCTGTCGGCCAGTGGGCCTGCCAGGAGCTGTGGTTAGGGAACGAATGACTCTATGTCGGCCCTTTTTAGGGTGAATCCGGCCTTCAAGGCGGCGTCGGCTACCCCTCGCATGAGCTTTTGGTAGCCGCGAAGAATCTTGCGGTTGCCAGCTGTTATCTCGCCCGACTTGTGCCCGGTTTGGTTGTCGATCTTGCTGCTCTTATAATGCGACAAGGCTGCGTGGCGTGCTTTCTCTGCCCATTTGTCATATTCCCTCTGATAATCTTCCTGGGTGCGGCACGATGCGGTGTTGGCCGTCTCACCGTCGCTTCCTCCACCGACGGTTGCACCACCGCCATCCTTGCCGCCATTGATGGATCCTACGAGGTTGGCAGTGGTGGAAACCAGTCCGCTCATGATTTGCATGAACGACATGGGGTTGCCGTTCTCGTCGGTAGCGCCAGGGTAGAACGCTCCACCCACATGGGTGATGAAGTAACCATTGTGAGCGTGCTCATTGATGAAGTTTTTGGCACTCTCCCGGGAATCGCAGAAAGCCAGATACTGTTCACCTTCGCGCGGTGTGGTGTAGGTGTTGTAGACGATGGTGTACTTGTTCATGGGTGACACATCGATCAGGCCGACGCGCCATCCTGCCTCCCAATGCCTCTTAACGTCGTTGAGCGCTTCTTGAGCCGTCTCATAGAGGCAGGCCTCCTGGCGGTCGATGTCGGTTCCGTCGTGTGCCACGACAGCACACTCGGTTATTTTCCTGGCGCAGTTGATCACTTTTAGGCCTTGTTGGGCTTTCTCGGCCATCCATTGGTTGAGCTTGCTGGTTTTCACCATTTCCACTACCTGACGCGATATGTTGGGACGATTCTCGGAGAGGCCAATCCAGTACCAGCGTGTTCCCACTTCTGCCAGGGTCAGCGAATGTAGGAAGATGCCATTCTTCGCTTCGTTGTCAGCCGCTTTCTTGATCTCCTTGAATGAGTTGTACTTGTATTTTTGATCCGCACTTTCTTTTTGTGAGATGGCGAGCCATCCTGCCCGTGTGTAGTTCACCGACTTGGCGTTTCTGCCTTGGTTCCAGATGTCCTCCACGTCTTGGGTCGACCATTGGTCGTAGAACTGGAAACATTGTCCGGTAATGTTGGCTTTCTCAATAAGGATAGCAAATGCTTCGCCATGCGGGCGAGCCAACGATGTAAGGCTTGCCAGGGCGAAGAGCGCGATTGATAGTAATTTCTTGATCATTGGATTATCTTGTTTTCGTTAGTGGTTGTTTGGGATATTGTGTAAGTTGAGGCTGGCATTTCATAAAAAAGCACGGATTGCGCTTTCCTAACCAACATGATGTTTGTTCTCTAAAGCGTAATCCGTGTTTGTAGCATAAGTCGTGGTGAAACACGCTGGGCGTTTCTCGGTCGACCATGGCCGATAGTCTTACTTTATCAGTTTCTCGACCTCTTCTTTCGAGAGACCTGTGGCAATGGCAATGACGTCGATGCTTGTGCCTGCAGCAAGCAACCGGTTGACGGTGTCCTGCTTCTCGCTATTGGCGCCTTCAGCCCGTCCTTCAGCCCGTCCTTCAGCTCGTCCTTCAGCCAAGCCTTCTTGTCGGCCTTCAGCTAAGCCTTCTTGCCGTCCTTCAGCTCGTCCTTCAGCCAAGCCCTCAGCATGACCCATGGCACGCCCCAAGGCTCGTCCTTCGGCCAGGCCGTCTTGCTTTGCGCCTTCGAGCACCGACAGGGTGTCGCGGTACTTGCGAAGTCCCTCGTCATATTTCATGCGCTCCCGTTTTGTCAGTGAGGCCACGTCGGCAATCTGTTCCAGGCGTTGGAACACGGAGCTCTTGGCCGCCCATGGCAGTCGTGTCAATGTTTCCATATTTTTAAGCACATAAATCCATTTATCGAAATCGTTGTCGCAGTTGTCGGCTTCCTTGTCAAACAGGGGCAGTTGCATGAACGTCATGCGTACCTTGTCGGAGAACATCTTGTGCGTTTCCTTGTCGGTCAGCGTCACGTCGGTGCGAAACTTCTTGTCGAAGTCTATCGGGCTGAAGTTGAGAAACGCCACCAGGTACACGGCGTCGATGCCATACTGCCACGACGATCCGCGTTCGCCCTGTCGCGCAATGGCCTCCGACACATAGTAGATGCTACGGTTCTTGAAGTAGGGCTGCGACTTGTTTTGCATCTCCACGATGATGTTGTGGCCACGCTCCGTCCGGCAGTAGATGTCGTAGATGAGCGATCGGTCGTCCTCATAGAGCGCCGGTTGCTCCTTGTCGAGAAACGTGATGTCCTCGATGTGCTCCTCGCCCTCCATCAGACTGTTGAGGAAGTCGATGATCAAGGGCTTCGATATCTCCTGTCCGAAGATTCGCTTGAAACCGATATCGGTGAACGGATTGATAAATTTGGCCATAGGTTCGTCGTTTTATGCAAAGATAAACGTTTTTCTCCACATTCAAACGAATAGGCACCTAAAAATCATTAATTTTGTTCGGCTAACGGTTTGCGCCTGAATATCTTATAGTTGAGTGCCGCCACTACCACGCTCATCAGCGGCGACAGCAGGTTGAAGAAGCAATAAGGCAGGTAGGTGAAGGTAGACACGCCAAGCACGGTGCTCTGCGTCATGCCGCAAGTGTTCCAGGGCACCAACACGGAGGTTACGGTAACGGCGTCCTCGGTGGTTCGGCTGAGCAATCGGCGCTCATAGCCCTCATTGTCGTACACGTCGCGAAACATGTTGCCCGTGAGCAGGATACACAGGTATTGGTCGGCGATGGCCACATTGAGCATCAGGCCCGTGGTGGCGGTGCATCCCACGAGCGAGGTGCGGCCCTTTATGAGATGGATAAACAGACGGGTAATGCCGCCCACCATGCCCGAGGCCGACATGGCTCCGCCGAAGCACATGGCGCAGATGATGAGCCAGATGGTGTTCATCATGCCGCCCATGCCGCGTGTGGCGACGAGCGATGTGAGCATGTCGCTGTCGGTGTGGAGCGAGGTGCTTCCACACAGGCTCTGCATGGCGGCGCGGAAGAGCGATGGGTCGATCTCCCTGAGCGCGTCGGCCTGCCAAATCATGGCGGCGCCCACGGCCAAGAGCGACGATAGGAAAAGCGTAATGATGGGTGGCACGCGGCGGGCGATGAGCACACCTGTCAGCACAGGCACCGAGAGCAGCCACGGCGTGATGTTGAAGCGTTGGCTGATGGCCTGCGTAAATGTGTCGATGTCTTGCGCGTTGCTGCTGTTGGTGAGCAGACCGCCAATGGCGAAGAGAATGAGGGCGATGGCCATCGATGGCACTGTGGTGATGAGCATGTAGCGTATGTGCTTGAACAATGGCACGCCGAGGCTTCCCGATGCCAATGTGGTGGTTTCAGAGAGAGGCGATATCTTGTCGCCGAAGTAGGCGCCACTGATGATGGCTCCGGCCACCCATCCGTCGGCGAAGCCCTGCGCCCGGCCAATGCCCATGAGGGCGATGCCGATGGTGGCGATGGTGGTCCACGACGAACCCGTCATGACGCTCACCAAGGCGCAGATGGCACACGTGGAGGCAAGAAAGATGTTGGGATGGATGATCTGCACGCCATAATACACAAGGGCGGGCACCACACCGCTCACCATCCAAATGCCGCCAAGGGCGCCGATGAGCAGCAAGATGACCAAGGCGCTCGACACGCTCGACACGTTCTTTGTGATGGCTTTCTCGAAGCTGGCCCAGGGCACATTGAGATAGCCCATGCCGATGAGCACGCAGAAGGCGGCCACGGTGAGCAGCGTTATTTGCGAGGCGCCGCTGAGGGCGTCGCTACCAAACGATTTGATGGTGGCGATGAGCATCGCCACAAGCACGGCGATAGGCAAAAGCGACAGCATCGCCGACGGTCGCTTTTTCAAAAGTTCTCCTTTTTTATTGCGGTTTTGAAACATGGTTGGTGGGTTTGTGTTGTAACAGAAACACTTCTCTGCTGCAAAGGTACAACAAAAATGGCCCACCGCCAAAGCGCGGCCCGAATAACTGAGGCGGGATTCCTTAGCCAAGCCGGTCGTTCGTTATGCCCAAGCCAATCGCTCTCCATGCACAATGGCCTGTCAGATCCGTCATTCCCAATGGACCTACAACGTCCATCATGTTGAAGAAGGCACGTCAGCGTCCGTCCCAAAGGATTCGCCAGCAGCCATTCCGTTTGCCTTCCAATCGTAGCAAATATGCACCCTTTGGCATGCCTCGCAGCGACACCACAGCCTGTTCGCCACGGGTCGATATTTGTCTCACCAGCTGACCATTCGCGTTATAGAGTCTCACGGTTCTCGTCCCACTGCCCGAAACCACGAGTCTACAGCCCTCGCGTCTCACGCCAAAGGCTTGCACGCCTTCTATCTGTGTGGGCGTGCCTCTGAAAAGGGTAACGAGATCGCCCTCGCGCTTCAGGCAATAAGAAGGTTCATCGGCATGCCCCAGTTCCACATCCACACCCTCCCATTGTCCCATCACGATGATGCGATAGGTGTGGCCGTCGGCCCATGGCAGGTTGCCCTTGCGCAACCAATAGCTGAAGAGCGGCACATCGTAAGACGACGAAACGATCACCTCGTCGTCGATGCCCTGCACTTGTGTTCTCTCCTTTGTCGCCATGTCTTCGCTCCACATCCTCACGGGACCTTCGTAGGTGCGGCCTTCCGATGCGCGAAGCGCCACGCCGAGCTTGAAAAGCGACTGCTTGGCGAGGTCGATATAGCCCTCCTCCACCTTGTCGTTCGAGTCGTCGGCCAGAAACACCTCGGCCTTCGCCAGCAATGGGCGTTCCTCAGCCTTCGCCACTTCGAGGTAGGTCGTGTCGCAGTCGTGTATTGGGTTGATGGGATAGCGCTGGGTTCCATCCTCGTCGGCCGTCAACTCCAGTTGCACCTTGTAACGACCTGGAGCCAAATGGGTGGGCAACGCGAGCACGATGGGTATCTCGGCCTCCGAAAAGCCCTCGATCTCTGTAGGCCTCTCGACGCGAGTGTTGAGCACCACGGCTTGGCGCTCGTCGAGCAGCAGCACCCTCAGGTAGCAATCGCGTGGCACACCGTTGAGGTTCTTCACGGTGAAGAAGGCACGCACCTTCGCCCCTTGCTCGGCTTTGGCGGACAGACGGGGCTGCGCCATCAGTTGGAAATGGGCGGTGTCGGTGCACATCTCGGCTATGCGTCCGCAGGTGTTGGCCAGTTGCACCTCAATGGTAGGGGCCTTCTTCATGCGGATTGGCGCATCCCACGTGCCATCGTCGTGCCGGGCCACGCACACGGGAACGAGACGGTAATAGCCATCGTCCAGGTGGGTCAGGTCTACTCCAATGGGTTGCGCCTCATTGATGAGATAGTCGGTTCCCATCATGCTGTCGTGGCTGTTGCCATAGATGCGTTGCGTCAGTCCACCCTGTGCATGGTCGTCGCTATAGGCCACTCGCACGAATGTCCCGCTTTTGTCGCAGACGGCCACGCCGACATCGCCACGGAACGGCTTGCCGCGGTTGACGAACGAGCTCATCTCCACCCTCACCGTGGCCTGCGTGCCAAACGTCTTGTTGACCGATCCCAGCAGCCTTAGCGAGCCGCCTTCGTTGAACATCAGTTGGGGAGACGATTCTAGAAGACTACGGTTGATGTCGGGATATTTTCCATTGTTGGGATGCGCCAGGATGGCCGTCACGGCACGGTTGAAGGCCAACGGCTTGCCCTGAAACTCGCCTCCGGTTTCCGGCACGCTGAGGTTGGTGATCGAATAATAGGCGTCGCCTTGTCCCTCCCAACCGAAATTCATGTGGAACAGGCCGTTCTCGTCAAATCCGTCGGTCACCCACGCATGGCCCAAGGCCGATCCGGCGGGGCGCCCTTCGAGGTAAACGGGACAACCGTTGAGCAACTCCTGTCGCAGTATTTCGGCAAAGCGATTGGGGCCTTCCGTGGCTCTCGTAACATAGGCCGCCGTGTAATCGAAATGCTTTTGCAGCGCCTGGTAGGCAAATACGCCCTGCGTGCCACTGGCGCTGGGGGTGTACTGCATAAACGAGGCTGTGCCCACATCGTTCATGAGCAAAGCCACGGCATCTTCCTCCTCGGCAGTGGCGCTCACGGGATAGCGGTAGGAGGGTAGCATGTGCTCCCAGTCGTAGTGCGACTGGCTGAAATCGGCGCTTTTCGTCGTGTTGTAGTAGGTCACGGTGTAGGTGTTGGCGCCTTGTCCCTGTGCGGGCCATTGGTGGTAATACATCAGTTGCGCCACCGCCGTGGCCACACATCCGCTATAGGGATAACCCGTCATTGCGTTGAACGGGTGGCCTTGTCCCCATTTGCTCGTCAGCAGCGGTTTAACGGTCTTGCCAAATGGCGCCCCATTGCGGCTTGCCTGCGCCCGTGAGCGACCCTTGCCCTGGCGCAATGCCTCATACGAAAGGCGATAACCCTCCAACAGCCATTTCACGCAGGGGTTGGCATTGAGCGTGTCCAAAGGTCCTGTGGTGCCGTAGGCCAGCACCTCACCCATCTCGTCGTCGGCCGCCACGACAACAAAACCATTGCCACGGGCGTCGTTGAATAGATAATAAGGTGCGCCAGATGTCGGAACCACGCCACGTGCCGGTGCCTGAGCCGCGCCTGCCCCCGCCAACCTAACGTAGCGCTGGGCTATAAGCGCTGCCCGTTGCGGGTCGATGCTCTTGCCCCCGGCCGTCGGTGAGCCTGCCAGCAGCAGTGTCGCCACCATTGCCAACCCGGCCGCGGCCCTCCAGCCACGCGCCCGTCTATGTCCCAATGCGTTTGTCTGATGTTTCATTTTGTTGCTCAAGAATCTACAAAGCACGCCTGTCGCACCCTTGTCCAGTCTACGCCCTGACGATCCTATTCGGGATGTGACTGTATGGGTCCATGCGTTTTGAGGGTGCAAAGATAATGGTTTTGTGTCAAAAACAACGCGAAGCCATGCGGGCTTTTATCCCAAATCACAACTCGGCCTGCGCCAGGATGGGGCGCAGGCCGGGATTTACCTTCGTGCCAAGCGGTTGCGCAGCAGCCTGAACACTTCGCCGATCAGGAGAACGGGCGACGTGACGGCGACGAGGAGCAACCAATCGGTGGCCGACAAGGCCTCCACGCCAAACATCTTGCCAAACACGTTGGTTATGAGAAACTGTCCCACGAGTATCACAACGAGCACGAAGGCGAAGCCGGTGCTGTAGTGTCGCTTGATCGACGAAGGCCGTCGTACCATGTCGACGAGGTCTTCCACCAAACTCCTGCCCGTGCGGAAATAGCGGGCGTTGAAGATGTTCCAAAACTGCAACATGACGAAGAACGTGAAGAAGATGCCCAGTTCGTGTGGGTTGCGCACGTGGGTTGCGGCGGAGAAGTTGGTGAGATGGTCGATGTCGAAATCTCTCAGCAGCGCCTCGAAGCTCATGTAGTCGCCATGGCTCAGCATCTGCCATATTCCCACGAGAATGGCGAAGAACACCAGGCCCGATCCCAGAATCATCTTCATCATGCCCCGGTCGATAATCTTGCTGTTGGTCTTTCGCGGATAGTCGTTCATCACCCTGGGGTCGGCGGGCAACGACAGCGCCATGGCGGCGAAGGTGTCCATGATGAGGTTCACCCAGAGCATCTGGGTCACGTTGAGCGGCGAGTCCAATCCCATAAATGCGCCGTAGAGCACGATGAGGCAGGCCGCCACATTGATGGTCATTTGGAACACCACAAACCTACGGATGTTGAGATACAGCGAGCGGCCCCAGAGAATGGCGGTGTTGATGCTTGCAAACGAGTTGTCGATGATGGTGATGTCGCTGGCTTCCTTGGCGCGCGCCGTGCCATCGCCCATGGAGAGTCCCACCTGCGCCTTCTTCAAGGCCGGTGCGTCGTTGGTGCCGTCGCCCGTCACCGCTACCACCTCGCCCCGTTCCTGCAACAGTCCTACCAGGCGGGCCTTGTCGTTGGGCTTGGCGCGCGACAGGATCTTAAACTCGGCGTTGCCCACCAACGTTTTCGCCTCCTCGTCGGTCAGGGCCTCAAACTCGGCTCCGGTGAGCGCCACGACCGGTTCGCCACGCTCCACGAGTCCTGCCTGTTGGGCTATCTCGCCAGCGGTCAGGGCGTTGTCGCCCGTCACCATGATCACCCTTACGTGCGCATGGTTTCGGCAGGTGTTGATGGCCTCGGCCACATCGCTTCTCACGGGGTCGGCAATGGCCACGATGGCCTGTAGGGCCAGCGCGCCGTGGTGCTGGTAGGCGAAGGCCAGGGTGCGCATGCCCTTGGCCTGATAGGTGGCCAGCAATGTCAGCGCCTGTTGCTTGTCGATGGCGCCGAAGTCGTCGCACAAGCCCATCACCACCTCGGGCGCTCCCTTCACAAACCGCTCGCCCTCGACGGTGGTTGTTTCCATGCGTTTGATCTCGGTGGAGAAAGGCACCACCTGCGCCACGTTGGCCTGCTCGCGCAGCGCCTCGTAGTTGTAGCCCTTTGCCACAATCCATTTGAGCAGCGCGCCCTCGGTGGGATTGCCGATGGTTTGGGGCGCGCCGTGCTCGTCGGTCGAGAGGTTGGCTGTGGAGTTGATGGCGATGCCGCGGGCCAGCAGGTCCATGTTGGCACCCTCCTCAGGGAAGCATGCCATCACCCGCATCTTGTTCTCGGTGAGCGTTCCGGTCTTGTCGGTGCAGATCACGGTGGCGGCGCCCATGGTCTCGCAGGCGTGGAGCTTGCGCACGAGGTTGTTCTCCTTCAGCATCTTGCGCATGCTCAGGGCCAGGCTCACCGTAACGCTCATGGGCAGTCCTTCGGGCACGGCCACCACGATGAGGGCCACGGCAATCATGATGGAGTTGATCAGCACCTGGAAGAAGCCTAACCACTCGAACCCGCCCACGCTCACCACCGTGAGGTAATAGTAGGCCAATCGGCCCACCACGATGAGGCCCGCAATGACGAAGCTGGCCAGGGAGATGAAGCGTCCCAGGTATTCGAGTTGTCGGTTGAGCGGTGTCTTCACGTTGCTGTCTTGGCTGGCCTGCACCACGCCTTTGCCTTCCTCCGTGTCGAGTCCGATCTTTTGCACCTGCATCACGGCCTCGCCCTCGATCACCGTCGAGCTGCGCAGCAGCATGTTGGCGGGGTAGGCCACCTCCTTGTCGCCCACGGCGCCGTCGGCGTTCTTCGAGGCGTAGGGCTCGCCCGTGAAGTTCGATTCGTCCACCATGAGGTTGTTGGCCTTTAGCACGATGCCGTCGGCGGGTATCTCGTCGCCACCCTCCAGTTTCACGATGTCGCCCACCACCACGTCGTGCTTGGGCACATAGAGGGTCTTGGCTTGTCCGTCTATCTTTCTGATAACCTGAACCTTGCGCTTGTTCTTCACCTGGTTGAGCACGTCAAACTCCTTGGCGGCTTTCACCTCAAACCAGAACCCCACGCCTGTGGCCAGCAGCAGCGCCACCAGCACACCGCAGGGCTCAATGAACGAACTGCGCGGCGCTCCCTGGCAGCACACCTCGTAGGTTGCCACCATCACCGAGAAACAGAACACCACCAAGAGCACGATGATCAGTGGGTCCTTGAATTTCTCCAAGAACCCTTTCCATAGGGGTTCCTTCTCGGGTGGGGGAATGATGTTGCCCCCTTTGCCTTGCAAAACTTCCTTGGAGTTGTTGTCCAAACACAATCTTTTGTACACGTCGTTTGTTGCCATAATAAATGATTATGGCGCAAAATTACGAAAACGGTTGGGTGGGTAACAAAAAAAACAACGTTGCAGACGAAAGCAACGATTGTTGCCCATTCGCATCTGCAACGTTTCAAAAAGAGACAAAAATGGGGCCATCCCCCCTTAGCGCCCTCAGTCTCTTCTCGATAGGTATATCGACAGGTAATAAACCAACGTGGCCAGGCTCGACAGGGCCGCCACCACATAGGTGTAAGCGGCCGACCTTAAGGCATCGACGGCCATGGGCTGCTGGGTGTGGCTGGTAATGGCGGCGCCTTGCAGCCACTGGGTGGCCCGTCTCGACGCGTCGATCTCCACGGGCAGCGTGACGAAGCTAAACAGCGTGGTCAGCGCAAACAGCAGGATGCCTATCAGGAGCAGCGTGGGGAACACGTTGATCAGGAGTATGCCGCCCAGGATGACCCATGTCATGATGCTGCTGGAGAATTGCACGGCGGGCACCAGTGCCGAGCGCAGTCGGAGAAACGCGTAGCCCCGGGCGTGCTGCACGGCGTGGCCACACTCGTGGGCTGCCACCGCGGCCGCTGCCACCGAGTTGGCATAGTACACGTCTTGCGAGAGGTTCACCGTCTTGCAGCTCGGGTCGTAGTGGTCGCTCAGCCACCCCTCGTGGGGCTGAACCCTCACGTCGAAGATGCCGTTGTCGCGAAGCATCTTTTGAGCCACCTCCGCTCCCGTCATTCCCGAGGCCACGGTGACCTCTGAGTATTTCTCAAACTTCCTTTTCAGGTTGGCCTGCACCAGGTAACTAACCACTGCAATGCCGATGAATAATATCCAATACATAATCGTTTGTGTTTACATCTTCATGTCTGCTGCAAAGATACGACCTGTTGACCCATAACGCTGTAAAAAACAACATTGCAATTGCAAAGAGCCCCTCCGGTCTCCTTCGCGCCTGCAACGTTGCCAAGGGCTATGCGGCAAAGTCGATGGGTGCCTTTCGCCTTTTTTACACCTATAATGATCAAAACCTAAAGTTTCGGATTTAGGCAGGGTGGGCTGAAGGCCCAACAAGCACAT
>OIYX01000570.1_pt1 | contig 12791 bp, 5 predicted proteins | sample 1588431 | NCBI WGS metagenome assembly OIYX01 (sample SAMN03283241) | human gut metagenome | biome: human-associated habitat; material: feces | host: Homo sapiens | place: Peru | collected 2012
TAGCCACAAGCATCGCAAGAATAAGGTTCCATAATCATGTCGATACCAGCATTGATGGCGATGCGGAGCGCATCCTTCTTGTCCTTTGCTACCATCTCACGAGTATAGAGATTGTTGATGTCTGCCCAGTCGGTGATGAGCACACCATCCCATCCTGTCTCTTCCTTCAGCCATCCTGTCAGGATGTCCTTGTTGGCGTGCATCGGCATACCGTTGACGGAAGCGGAATTCACCATCACGGTCAAGGCTCCAGCCTGCAGACCCGCCAGGAAAGGAGCGAAGTGCTTCTCTCGCAAGTCGGCTGGAGAGATATAGGCTGGCGTACGGTCTTTACCGGTCCAAGGCACACCATAGCCCATGAAGTGCTTCATTGAAGTGGCAATGTGATACTGGTCGATGTTGTTTGGGTCCTCACCCTGAAAACCATAGACCATCGCCTTGCCCATCTCTGAACTGAGGTAGCAATCCTCGCCAAAGTTCTCCCAGATGCGAGGCCAACGGGCATCACGACCGAGGTCAACGGTAGGACTGTAAGTCCAAGGCACGCTCACCGCACGAGTCTCATAAGCGGTAGCCTCAGCCGAACGGCGAGCTATCTCACGATTGAAGGTGGCAGCCACATTGATGTTCTGCGGGAAGAGGGTTCCGCCCTGTGTATAAGTAGAACCGTGGTTCTGATCGAGACCGAAGACACAAGGGATGCCGATGCGCTTCATCGAGATCTTCTGGATCTGAGAGATATACTTCTCCCACTGCTTGGCGGTTGGTGCGCAGGTATTTGGAGCGTTGAGGATAGAGCCAATCTTATAGCGGGAAAGGATAGAATCGGTCTTGTGCTCGTCGATATAGAACACACCGTTCTTGTCGTTGGCACCAAAGAGGTCGGTCACCAATTCCATCATCTGACCTATCTTTTCCTCCAAGGTGAGTTTCTTCAGGGTTTGTTCTACCTGAGCCTCTATCTTAGGGTCGCTCTTGATAACTGGAACATTGGCACTGGCTGTATAAGCCAATGCCAACATTGAAATAGATAATAATATTTTCTTCATAAACTGTAAAGGTTTGACGTTTTATGATAAAAACGGAAATCTTTCTAATATGTTATTCAATAGTTACTTTCTTTACGGTGTAACCATCACCCACGAGGAGGAGACCATTCTGCTCTGTCAAGAGTTGGATAGAGAGGTCGGTCAGTTCAAACTCCCATGTAGCAGGACCATTCACCATGAAGTCGCCACGCTCTGGGTCGCCCTTACCAGTAAGGATGTTGTTCCACCAAGCTGTGGCAGCGGTACCCTGACCATTTCCATCTACATAGACACGGAGGATGGTGCCAGCCTTCACCTTTGAGAGGAAGGTATCCTTCAAGGCCTCGAATGGTGTACCCCATGTCACGGCAAACTCACCTTCCCAGAGGGTATTCTCCATAGATGGACGTGGCTCTGTAGTTACCTTGATGGTACCGCAAGGGAACTGTACGCCATTGCCATCTACCAAAGTAATATCATAGTCACCATTCTCCAAACCTGTAGGAGCTGTGAGCTTCAAGGCTGTGCCCTCTTCGAGAACCTCGAAGGCTACTTCCTTGCCACCTACCATTACTTTAGTAACTGAACCGAGATTCTTGCAATTATGGATAGTGGTCTCAGCACCTGGAGCTACCCAAAGCTCGCTGGCATTGGTACCCAAAGCTGGATCATCGGCAGCAGGAGTTACGGTAACGTTCAAGGTGCGGGATGTGCTCTTGCCCTTGGTGGTGGTTGCCACAATCTTCAGTTCATGAGTACCTACAGGCAAAGTCTGGTCGATAGTAGTACCTTCGGCAATCTGAGTGCCGTCGAGCAACCATGTCACAGTGGTGTAGTGAACAGGAGTCACCTTGATTTCCATCTTATAATTAGTCTTGCGGTCTATCTTGGAATCAGCCAAGTCGGTGTTCAAGATACGTGGATTGTCATCTTCGCTGACAGTGAAGTATGGTTCATCGTCAGAAGAGCAAGAAGACAAGGTAGATGTACCAGCCAGTGCGAAACCCACGGCTAAGAGCATCATCATGGCCTTCAAGACTTTTCCCTTATATTGTTTCATTGTCTTATTCATAATTAATTATTCTATTCTATTGTCCTATAAGACTTAACATTTAACACTTAACATTAAACACTACTTGCTATATCCCTTTCCGAATGGAGGATTGAAGTCTGGCTGAAGGTTTACATCAGCCTTGTCCCACCAGAGGTGCTTGTGCCAGTTGTCGGTACCACCCATGCGGTCGATGGCAGCCTTGTAGTTGGCATTGTTGTACTGAGCTTCCAACTCAGGATACTGCAAGCGGACAGGCATTGACCAATCGGAATCCGTATAAGTGAAACCATTCTTGGTCAAGCGGTCACGATTCAAGATGGCAGGATAATCAGAGCGGCGCATGTTAGCCCAACCCTCAGAAGGGTTCATCATGTGGAGAATCCAAGCCTGGGTGTTGATGGTCTCCTTAGGATTGTCACCCAACTTGTTGTTGGCAATGAACTCATTGATCTCATCCTCAGAAATCTTGTTGGACGTGAGATAATAGTTGTTGAGCAACTCCATGCTGGCACGAACACCAGCCTCGTAGTGACTCTCAGCATCACCACCACCTACATTCCAACCCTTGGTTGCAGCCTCAGCCTTGAGGAACTCTACCTCAGCATAACTCATCAAGTCGCCAGGACAAGAAGGCATCTCGAAGTCGATGTTCAGACAAGGACGACTGGCTCGGGCTATATAATCAGAGTTGGCATAAGTGTTCGCGTCTATCTCTGCATACTTCTTCAAAGTAGGAAGGTCATCCAACGTAGCTGGATTCATCCAGTCTGTGTACCAGGCTGCACCAGGGTTGCAAGGCTCCTCACCGAGGTTCTTGCTCTGGAAGTAAGCCAGGAAATCATCGGTCAAGTCGATGTTCTGCTCCTTATCTGGCTTCACCTGACTACGCTTGATATTGTAGTAGTGACGGCAGATGCGATAGAGACGAGGGTCGTTGGTATTCTGCAACTGATAGAACAAGGTAGAGCATACCATGGTAGGCGATGTGGCATCCTGACCATAGAGAGTCTCGCTCAATGCATTGGCACGGAAATCGTAGTCGTTGGCTCCATCATAATAGGTAAATGGAGCATCAGCATACTTGATATAAGCATCATCTGCTGCACTGGCGATGGCACCGGCAGCCACAGCCTTCTCAAACTCCTCCTTTGCCTTCTGTGGATTAACATCGGAAATGCGCATGGCATAGCGCATACGGAGTGCATTGGCATACTTCTTCCACTGAGCTACATCACCACCCATGCTGGTGACATCACCAGAAATGTGGTCGGAACCTGTGCCAAGCTGCTTCTCGCAAGCGTCAAGTTCCTCGAAGAACCAGCTGTAGAGTTCCTCTACGGTATCATACTTAGGGTTGGAGATACCTGAGATATAACCCAGACCTGCCTCCGAACAAGGCACGTCACCGTAGGTATCTGCCAAAACTGCCGTGATATAGACACGATGGATACGAAGTGCTGCATTCAAGTTTGCCTTGTCAGCAGAATTGTGGATGGCATCCACAAGGTTCTTGATACCGATTTCATAATAGCGGTCCCAAACTCGACGGGTCATATCATCTTCTCTGAAATTAGAACCAGCGTAATTGGTTACATTCCAACCACCAGCGAAATACTGTGGAAAACCAGTTATATAGTTACGGTAGGTATCCATCAGACTGAAGTCACCGTAAGTCTGCAACAAAGCTGTTGTCAACTGTGCGTTAGGGTCGAGCTCGCTCACCTTGGTCTTGTCGGTATTGATGTTGCTCAAGGTATCATCTGAGCAAGAAGTCATCGCAGTGCCGGTTGCCATCAGGGCGAAAGCCATCATCAGGCTGCTCTTACCTATATATTTCTTGATTATATTGTTCATTTTCTTACCTTATTATATATTAGAACTCTTCTAAAGAATTTTTTTTCGAGATTAGAACTTCACGTTCACGTTCAAACCATAACTCTTGCGAGATGGCAGGGAACCATATTCCAGACCGAGACCTGAAGTATTGTAGCTGGAGTCTGGGTCGATGTTAGGAATGTTCTTCCAAACAATGAATGGGTTACGAGCCACGAAGGATACGGTCAAGCCCTTGACATACTTGCCCAGGATGCTCTCTGGGAAGGTATAGCCGAAAGTAATCTCACGACACTTCACGTAAGAGTTGTCGTAAACGAAGGCACTCTGCACGCCATTTGCCACATGCTTCCAGTAATCTTCAGGGTTCACGGCGATGTCGTTCTTGCGATAAGTACCATCACCATTGTCGATAACACCATCCACTACGAGTCCCTTGCAGTTACCTGCTGCACGCCATGCGGCAAGGTCCATACCCGAAGCCTTGCGAGCCTCCTCAGAAGTGTACCACTCCTCACGACCTGCCAATGTTCCCTTTGCCTTACCTGTCTGGTATGCAGAACGCATAGACATAGAGTAGATGTCGGCACCTACCTTCACATCGAATGCAGCAGAGAGGCGGAAGTTCTTGTAGCTGAAGGTTGAGTAGAAACCACCTGTCCAGTCCCAAGTAGAGTTGCCGATGGTCTTGATTTTCTGGTCAACCTTTGGAAGACCAGTAGCTGCATCGACAACCACCTGACCCTTGTCGTTGTAGAGGAAGTCGTGTCCACGGATAGCTCCATAGTTCTCGCCAACCTGAGCACCTACTGATACACCGCACCATGTGGCCTTGGCAAGCTCAAAATAGTCCATGCCATCGGTGAGCGACTTCACCTTGTTGGTATTCTTCGAGAAGTTGACACCCAAGTCCCAAGCGAAGTCCTTGATCTGCAAGGCACGGGCATTGAGGGCAATCTCGACACCCTGGTTCTGAATCTCACCGGCATTGATGAGGCGGTAAGCATAGCCAGAGGTGGTGGTTGAAGCCAAACTCAAAATCTGGTTCTTGGAGTTCTGGTTGTAATAGGTGGCATCCAAGCCCAAACGTCCGTTGAGGAACTTCATCTCCAAACCTACCTCGTAAGAACCTGTCATAGTAGGCTTCAAATCCTTGTTTGGCTGTGTTGAGTTGGCTATCATACCTATGGTATAACCCGAGTAGCTGTACTTGCCCGTGGTATAGTTGAGTGCCAACAGGTATGGATCGGTATCGCTACCTACCTTTGCCCAAGATGCGCGAATCTTACCATAATTGATGAACTTCTTGTTCTTGATAAACTCGGAGAAAACCAAGCTACCAGATACAGAAGGATATATATATGTATTATTGCCAGAAGGGAGCGTAGAAGACTTATCTCCACGGAGAGTTCCCTCCAAATAGTAAGTATGTTTGTAGCCGAGGCTTGCACTGGCATAGAGAGAGCTGATCTGTTTCTTGTACATGCTCTCACGAGTGTTCTGCTCCTGATAGTTCATGATGTTCTGGATGCCATTCATCTGCTGGTTGAGACCGATATTTGTAGTGGTCTTGTTGTTCACCTTGAAGATGTTACCACCAGCGGTAGCGTTGACATCGAAGTCGCCCCATGAGTTGTTGTAGAGGGCGAGTATCTCGGCGTTAAGTGTGCGATTGTTGAAGATTTGGTCGGTAAGCTTTCCGGCAGGAGTACCTGGAGTTGTCTTGGCGATGAAGTCCTCGAAGTTCATGCTGTTGATGTCGGTACCGATGGTACCCTGCAACTTGAGGTGCTTGTTGATGTTCCAGATGGCCTTACCCGTAAAACGGAACACGTCCTTGTCGGATGTATTGCTGTTCTTATAGAGATCCCAGTATGGGTTCTTGTTATACTGATCGTTACCATTCCAGTTGGAGTAGTTGCCGTCGGCATCCTCATAGTGCTTCAACCAAGCCTGGTCGTAGGTACCCACCAAGGTCATGAGGTTCTTACCCACGTTGCTCTGAGAGTCACCAAGGGCAGGACGGTTCTTTACCTTCTCACGAGTATAGTTGGCGGTGAAGTCGAAGTCAACCGGACCAGCTGAGGTATTCACACGGAGGTTGAAGTTGTCACGACTCATATTGGTATTTGGCAAGATATCCTTGTTGCGCATATCCGTAACAGAGAAACGCATACCCGTCTTACCGGAATTAACTGAGAGGATGGCAGAATTCTGAGTGGTGAAACCTGTACGGAAGAAACCAGAAGCATTGTTAGGATGCATCATGAATGGACGTTCCTCGCCATCGAAATATTTGAACATGAAGTCATCGGCCTTAGGTCCCCAACTGGCATTGGTACCAGAAGTGCTCGAATTAGGAAGCTCGCCATTGTAGCCAGCACCATATATCTCCTGGATGTCGTCCCATTTAGCCAACTGGGTATCGATAGTATAAGAACCATTGTACTCCACGGAAATCTTATCCTTCTCTGCCTTCTTGGTCGTAATCAAGATAACACCATGGGAAGCACGGCTACCATAGAGAGCAGAAGCAGCAGGACCTTTCAATACGGTCATGGACTCAATATCATCTGGATTAATGGCAGAGATTCCATCACCGAGATCATAACCACCGGCCTCGCCCGCACTGCCAAAGTTGGTATTATCCAAAGGCACACCATCCACCACGTAAAGAGGCTGGTTGTTGCCTGCCATTTCAGTATTACCACGAAGTAGCACGCGGGTAGAACCAGAAGCACCGCCAGCGGTGTTCTGCACGACGAGACCAGCCACCTTACCTGAAAGAGAGTTGATGACGTTGGTTTCCTTCGCCTTGGTGAGTTCCTCACCCTTCACTTCCTCCAAGCCATAGCCGAGGGCCTTGCGGTCTCGTTTGATACCGAGGGCGGTGACAACTACCTCATTCAAGGCCTTACCATCCTCTTGCATCGTGATTTTCATGCCATTAGCAGCTTTCACGGTCATCGTCTTGTAACCGATGTAGCTCACTTCGAGCGTTACTCCAGGCTTGCAGTTCAACGTAAAGTTACCATCTATATCGGTAACGGCACCGTTGGTTGTACCAGCCACCTTCACGCTTGCACCAATCAAGGTTTCGCCAGTGGCATCCACCACTGTACCCTTGATGCCTTGGTTCTGCTGAACGCTCATCGCAGCATTGTTCATCTGGGCAGCGAGGATGGCTGAAGCAGGCATCCACATCAAACCTGCACCGAGCAGGCCGAGAAACATAGTCTTCTTTCTCATAATTGATATTTTGTTTTTAGTTTAACATTATTCTTTCCCAAAGATTCCTTCGAGAATCCAAGGAGCATTCACCTTCATACTCTTGAAACGATCGAAGATGCCATACTTCTCAGAGCCGTTGCCGAAGTAGTTGTTGTCCCAAACGAAAGTAGAGAATCCTCGCTTGCGAGCCTCCGTAGTCAAGAACTTACAGTAGTAGGTCATGTTTTCATGCACTTTCTCTGAGTTTGACTTATAGTGATCGGTTACTCCCCATTCTCCTATTACGATACCCAGTCCTTTGTTGCTCCAGGTATTCACCGCCTTGTCGAAGAAATCCGTCATCGTCTTCTCGTTGTCAGCAGGTGTCTTGCCAGCATCCTTGTAGGCATCACCCCAGTAATCGTAGGTGCAATCGCCGGCGTAGCTCCATGGCTGATAGTAGTGGAATTCCACACTCATATAGTTGTTGCCATTGCCTTCGGCATCCTTCGGAATGATGAATCCTCCATTCTCGATGCCAAACCAAGGGTTGCAAACGTAAGTCTGTAAGATGAGGTGGCGCTTGGCATTGTTGCCGCCTGTGGCACGAACCACATCCACGAATATCTGATTGTAAGCATTCTGCACTTCGAGGTTTTCGGCAGTAGGCTTGCCCCAGTTGTCCCTGATGTGAACCTCATTGGTACCGGCGAAAGCCAAGCGACTGTCATAATTGGCAAACTCAGAGGCGATATTCATCCAGAGGAGCGCAAGCTTCTGGCAGTTTTCTTCCTTATATTTATAGGTAGGACGACCTTCGAGCCATTTTTCATGATGTACATTGATGATAACCTTGAGGTCATTATCCAGACACCACCCCACTACCTCCTTGATACGAGCAATCCAAGCCTTGTCGATGCTCATTGCCTGAGCGTTGGTAATGTGGCACTGCCAACGGATTGGAATACGGATGGCATTAAAACCAGCCTTCTTCACGGCTTGTATCATCTTCTTGGTAACAACGGGATTGCCCCAGGCTGTCTCTGCATGGATGGAACCATCAGGGTTGCCAATCTGCATCGACTCACCATCCTGTCCAGGAGCTGAGCACTCGAATTGATTGCCGAGATTCCAACCTACTACATCCTTGTTCCATTGCTGGGCAGTAGGATAAGATTCACCAATGCCATCAGAATCAGCAGAAGGTCTCTTTATTGATGTACTTGCATCACATGAAAAACAGGTGAAGGCGCTTGCTATAATCAAGCAAAATTTCAAAAAGTTTCTTTTCATTTTAGGTGTACTATTATTATTAGTTTAGTTTAAAATAATCCGTTTGCAATAACGCAACAGAATCTGGCTGCAAAGATAGGGAAAAGGAACAGTAAGAGGGTTTGATAACAAACAAAAGAGGTTTTAATTCAGACATTTCGTCTAAATCAAAACCTCTTTTTATTAACTAAAGCCTTAATTTACAGATACTTACTTGGAGATACTCCAAAATGTTTCTTAAACACAGTACTAAAGTACTTCACATTCACGAAACCTGCTTTCACTGAGACATCCAACACGCTGTCTCCCTGTTTCAAGAACATCGCAGCCTGTTCCAAACGGATGAGTCGCATGAAATCTTGCGGTCCTTGCCCTGTCAGTGTCTTCAACTTGCCATAAAAGAGCGTACGGCTCATCGCCATCTCCTGGCAAAGGCGGTCGATGGTGAAGTCGGTGTCGCTCAGGTTATCGAGAACGAGACGGGTTGCTTTCTCAACGAAAGCCTGGTCTTGTGGATTCAAAATAGCTTGCTCTTCTTTCTCATCAGAAGCTTGGATAGTTTCTATCGGTTCATCAGCAGCATTCAAATCCATCACCTGTTTGGATGAATTTGATTTAGCAGAAACCTCACCTCTAACAAGCGCAAGACTTCGTTCCATGTAATATTGGCTCAACCGGCGTCGATTCTTCAACATACTGTCTATCTTGCTGGCAAGAATAGCCGCGTCGAAAGGCTTGGCTATATAATCATCCGCCCCCAATCCAAGTCCTTCAATCATAAAATTGCGCCCTGCCTTAGCAGTAAGCAAGATGACAGGCAACCAGGAAGTATCCTTGTTTTCCTTGATGCGTTGGCAAAGTACATCACCCTGCATACCAGGCATCATCACATCCGAAACAACAATATCACATTCACCCCCCTCTTCTAAATATTTCAAGGCAGCATCGCCACTTTCTACATCCACCACCCGATAAGTATCACTAAATGTCATGCAGATGTATTGACGAAGATCTTCATTGTCATCAACAAAGAGAAGCGTATCCTTCGAAACTTCAGAATTCTGATCATCTGAAGAAACCACGGATTTCATTTCCTCATCATGAACATCTTGATGATTAGAAGATATGGTCTCTACATTTTGCGCCTCTTCTACAGGTTGAGTTGAAGATGCTACAGAATTCCCCAAAGGTAACACTACGTGGAAGGTAGTACCCTTGCCTTCTTCACTAACAAAAGTAAGTTTTCCACCTAATTTCTCCACGAGTTGGCGGGTAAGCATCAGTCCCAATCCGCTTCCCATTTCTTGCGAATTCACGGCATTTGAAGCTCGGAAGAAACTCTTGAAGATATTCTTAATTTCTGCTTTCGGAATGCCAATACCCGTATCACTCACCAGAATCTGCGCAGTCTTCCCTTCGATGGAAGCCGATAATGTAACCTTTCCACCTTCAGGCGTATATTTGATAGCATTCGAAAGAAGATTTTCTAATATCAAATCCATCATCTTGACATCTGTATGAACCAGATGCTGCGGACAAGCTTCAAGACTCAGATGAATATGCTTCTCCTGAGCTGCCACTATAAATTTTTCCACCTGCAAGCGTAAGAACATAGGCAATTCTACATCTTGCAGACGAACCAGTTCGGCCGACTGCTCGACCTTTTGGAAGTCAAGCAATTCTGTTACCATCTTCAACAGTTTATTGCCGTTGCGCTGCGCCATATCCAAAAAAACACGACTCTTCTCACTCAAGTGAGAATCTTTAGACAGATCAACAAGAGGAGCCAACACCAGACTTAAAGGAGTACGGATGTTATGAGCTGTATTGACGAAGAAATTAATTTTCTCGTCATAATACCTGCGCTGCAAGCGTTCTTTATAATACTGCCATGCAAAATATAAGATGGCTGTCAGAATACAGAGATAGACAATCCATGCCCACCAGGTGTTCCACCAAGGTTGAGCGATAGAAATTTTCAGCGATGTTTCCCCCAATTCCCTACCATTACTTCTGCAGATAGCCTTTACATGAAGCACATAGCTGCCAGAAGGCAAATTGACGAATCGTGCCAACTGATAAGAAGAAGGTTTACTCCAGTTACGATCATATCCTTCCAAATAATATTGATATTGGATGTCATGCTGATATTGATAATTGATGCTTTCGAAAGAAACAATCAGCGTATTCTCATGATGGTGAAGTTGCAAGGTGCCTTCCTGTAACATCTCAAAGAGGGTTTCATTCCATTGGTCGGTACGCTCTACGCCTTCCACCTCAACACGATGGATACGAAGCGGAGCGGCATAATTCAATCCTTTGGCAAACATCGGAGCCAAAGCCACTACGCCATCATTACTGCCAAAAAGCATCCTGCCATCAGAAGTACACGCCACAGACATACGATTATACTCACGTTCCAATCCCTTGAAGAAGTTGAGATTTACCACCTTCCCCTGATAGATGAAGGCCAACCCCTTATCTGTGCTCAGCCACAACTTGCCATTCTTTCCCTTGATAAGTCCATAAACCGCATTAGACGGTAATGACTCCTGGGTAGTATAGTTTCTAAACGTATTAGTCGTCAGGTCATAATCATAAAGTCCACCACCATCCGTACCTATCCAGACATGACTGGAATTCTGATAAACCATACTGTTGACAAACAAATTTATGTCTTTACCAAGATATTGTTCTGGATAAAAAAAACGGCGTGGGTGCATAGGATTCTGCTTATCTATCAGATAGCAACCATGCGAAGTTCCTACTGCGATACTGCGCTTATCCTCTGATTCGGTAATGCATTGTACCTCGTTGACAGGCAGATAGAAAGCAGTCTTCCCCACTCCTCTGGAAATATTCTTTCCTGAGGGGAAACAGGCCATATCACCATCTAAACAGCCTATCCAGAGATTGCCTTCGCTATCAGTAAAAAGACTGAATACATAGTCACTCTTCAACTTTCCATTACTAACAGAATAAGCAGGCATACTGGTTCCATCACTGTTCACCTGATATACACCATTGCCATAAGTACCTACCAGAACCCTTCCATCAACAGTCTGACAAATCGTAAGTGCCACCTTATTATATAGTCCATGATGCCAGGAATATGTCTGCGAATCATAAACACTTACTCCTTTATCTGTAGCATACCATATTTTTCCATCGCGGCTTTGGAATACATCGTTCACACAATTATCTAACAGCGATTGATTATTAAGATACTCGTGCGTAATATACTCCAGAGTATGTTCCATCGGAATGGCTAAATCTACTCCTCCCGAATAAGAACCTGCCCATAAATCTCCAAAGCGGTCGCGGTACAAAGTATATAAGCCATTACCCTTCAGTATGTTACCAGGACGTCCATCTGTATCCAGTAAGAGTTTGGTTTGTTTATTCTGCTTATCATAGGCATAGATTCCAGCTCCATCTACAGCCATCAGAATGGTTTGATGATCAAATGAAATAATAGAACGTACGGGAATCTGCGGAATGTTCTGTAAAGAATGGAAAGCTATAGAATTGATTGACTTCCAAGTTCTATCATCCACCACCTTCACTCCTTCATGAAAAGTACCCAACCAAATATGATGCCCCTCTACATCATGATAAGAAGAAACCACAGAGCTACCGCTTATCTTTTTTGCTATTTTCTGTGTAGCAACCGAACAGCAATATACATCTTTGGAAGTTCCTATCAAGAGTCTCTGACCAACAAACTGGATATGATTAATATAGGTATTTTTTAATATAAATCTACCTTTAGCTTTCTCGCGAACGATTTCCTTACCGTCAGCAGAAGCTGACAAGCAGTAAAGACCTTTATCCATAGCCAACCAGAAGTTGCCCTTTTCATCTACCAACAGTTCGTTCAATACAATGCTTCCTCCAAGAATCTTCTGAAGATTACATCTCAAGACGAACGTATCTTTCACCTTATTATATATATATACTTTTCCCTTGTTGTCGTAAGCATATATCTGCCGATGATGATCTTGGGTCAATTTGATATTTCTGCCACTGGCATCACTATACTGCATTTCTGTAGCCAATGTGTAATTAGAAACCAATTGCCCGTTATATCGGTCAACCCCTCGTTTAGTACTTATCCACATAGCACCATCCTCTGCCTCAACAATAGAATAGACACGAGAACTGGACAGTCCATTATCAGTATTGAGGTTGGAAACCATGAACATATTTCTGGAAATATGCCCGTGTGCCGGAAGAACTGTTGCCAACAGCAACAATATAAATAGTATATATGATTGTAATCTTTTCATTATATTATTAAGTTTGGAACAAAGTTAATACAAAAAAATGAAAAACAAGTAGAATTATGAGATTAAATGAAATAAATGTTGTATTTTTGCATAAGATAAGCTGCA
>OIYX01000571.1_pt1 | contig 12788 bp, 10 predicted proteins | sample 1588431 | NCBI WGS metagenome assembly OIYX01 (sample SAMN03283241) | human gut metagenome | biome: human-associated habitat; material: feces | host: Homo sapiens | place: Peru | collected 2012
GTGGTGTCATAATGATTGACTCTTTTTGTGAGTCAACCTTTTTCAGGCAAATACAGGACTTGAACATACCCGGCACTCGTGCGTAAATCAGATTTATCCACGCACCACTTATCCGTAAACCACCTTCTGTGCGTAAGGCTGATTCTTTCACGCACAGAAGGTTCTTTAGACAGGGCCGGTGCGTGAGCGGCAAGGTTATGCGCACAAAGACTTTCAAACAAACGGATCCGGTTCCGGAGCGTTCTTGTCGTAAGAAAGGATGGTGGCGTTGCCGGAAAGAATGTCGTACCCGTGTTCGGCAAGGCTTTGCAGCTCGAACTCTCCGGGATAGACCTCAACGGGGGCGACGAACTCCACCCTCTTGCGGATTCCGCTCACGATGTCCCGCCCATAGGCTCCCCCTCCGGTCAGCAGGATTACATCCACTTTCCCACAGACATCAGCGGCCTCCGAAGCGATATACTTGGCGATGTTGAGAACAAAGGCCTCCATCCAGACCTTTGCCCGGACATCACCATCCTCTCCCCTGCGGACAATCTCCTTGAGGTCATTCGTCCCGAAGAACGCCACGGCTCCGCCCTTGCCCATCAGTTTCTTCTTTATCTCCGCTTTGGAATATTCACCGCTGTAGCAGAGGTCAACCAATTGGAAACCAGGACAAGAGCCGACTCTCTCCGGGGTGAACGGTCCGTCTCCTCCGACTCCGTTGTTGGAATCAATCACCTTTCCGTTCCTGTGAAGAGTGACGGTGATCCCGCCGCCGATATGGGCGACAATGGCGGTGATGTCATTCTGGATATACCCGTGATCTTTCAGATAGCGCCTGACGACAGCCCTTGAGTTGAGCGCATGAAAGAACGGTCTGCGCTGGAATTCCGGCAAACCTCCCACACGGCACTCCGGCAGCATCTCATCAGCCATCGGCGGGTCGGCAATGTACGCCCTGCAGACTCCGAAAGGCATCTCAACTCCTCTGGCAACGTTCTTTTCTGTTATCTCTTTCGCCAGATCGTCAGCGATGATCGCGCTCAGGTTGCAGGCGTGCCTCCCGTACTTGCAGCTCCGCAGCACCTCCCGCATGTCCTCGTTCACTGAATATATTCCCGTGACCACCGGATAGAAGAGTCCGCCACGCGCCATCACGATGTCGATGTCCTGTGCGTGGATCCCCTTGCCGCGCATGAATATTCTTACATCATCCCGCCGCAGCGTGTCCTGCTCCATCACATCCTTGAACCCGGCCAGATCCTCCGCCTTGTGCGCAAGATTCTCCTCAAACGCAAGTTCCCCGTCCACAAAGTACCCGATCTTCGTCGATGTCGATCCCGTGTCGATCGCCAGCAACCGCCCTTTTTGATTTGTCATGTCAGTTTCGTTTTCTTGGCAGGCATCCCTCACATGTCCCACGAACCGCAAACACGCGACAGGAGAACCTTTCCCAGTTCAAATTTATCCGACACTTTCAACATCACGAAAAATAAGTGGTTATTCCCAGTCAATTACCGCCAACCCCGGAAATTCGTTGTAAAATCATGAATATGTTGGTGAAACTCCACCAAACAACCGATTCTTTAGCGGTCACGAAACACATCGGCCCCCCCTAAAAGACCTTAGATGTCATGAATTGGAAGATTATCTCAACTCTGCCTCAATGCCTCGATTCGCTCAAGAGACAATCCCGTGGCAATCCCAATCTGCTCAACCGGGATGCCTAACGACAGCAAAGACTTGGCGACTTTCTCTATACCTTTCTCTATACCCTTCTCTATACCCTTCTCTATACCTTTCTCTATACCCTTCTCTATACCCTTCTCGACGCCTTCCGCCGTGCCTTGTTCGACACCGGCCTCAAAGCCCTTGCGGTAACCCTGCTGTCTGGCTCCCTCAATGTACGGGCGCATCTCTTTCTCTGTCATCATATCGCTGAAATAGTTGTCAATCTCCTTGTCGTCAAGACCGCTGACACGCATCGCCCGTTCCAACCTCACAAACTCAGCGTCTTTCTCCGACCTCGACTTCGCAAACATAGCGAAATTTCTGAATATCCGGCACCATGCCGCAACCGGACTGTCATATTCATCAGCCTTTCAATCAGCGACTTTCAGGAATATGGCCCCTTGGTTAATGGTAGTTTGGTCATCGGCATTCCGCCTGACGGCACTGTTTCTCTCTGTAGTCTCCATAGTTGAAGTGGTGATGATGAATGTTATTTGGTCACTGGATTCCTTACGGAACCCGCCCGCAATATCGGAATTGTAAACGTAAAAAACGAAAAGAAACACATGCGATTCATAAAAAACAGAAATTTCTTGATGATACCCCCGAAGATACCACTCCATGAGGAATACAATCTACGCTCAGAGCTCCCTGCAAGGCGCTCAACCCGACAACCCGCCTCGGTAATCCGAACAAGTTGATCCAGATTTCAGTGCGCATTGTATTAGAAAACCACAAGTCATCCCGCTTCTGATTCGTGGACATAACTGATAGTGACACCCCTCAAGTCCGGCCACCACTTGAAGGCATCGCCATTGGCCTTTATGAACTCAAGATCCCTCAGGCAACGCATTGGGTCATTTTCGTTCCCCAAGAGTGTTCCGCAACACTCTTGAGAGACATTTCAGCCCGAAAACGTTGCCCAAGCGCCCCTCCCCGAAAAATCACTGAGAAATTTAGACTCTTGACATCACCAAGGCACCGCCATCCCTCGTTTCGGAGAATCGGCGGTGCCTTGTCGAATTTACAGCACATTAAAATCATTCAGACATACGTGCCGGCTCTTGTCAATCATCACAGTATGCCCCAAATTTTATCTGCTCTGGGTAAAATGATCGGAACCACGCAAAACGCTTGTCTGTCCTTACGACCTCATCAAGGCTTCACTGACTTGATCAACCGTCAAAGGATGATAATGCCATCCATAATCTGGATTCTTATTTATCGCCTCGGCAATCGCCTCGGCAATCGCCTCGGCTGTCATCCATCCCTCTTCACCATGAAGAATCATGCCCCCGCTACGCCGCAAAGCCGTTTTTCTATTTTCAACCAAGACCTCATACGCCGCTTGCTGGATAAATGTGTGAAATAATTTCATATAGTAATATTTTCGTAGATGACAACACCTATGGGGCGGCTCCGTGGCAAAGATACGAGAAACGCGTGGAGGGTTAGGCAATGATGTTCAATGCATTAACGAAATGCCTTTGGGTTGATTCGACTAAAGGAGAGGCGGCTTTTAACTGATATTCAAGAAGTTAGACATCACCCATTGAGAATGAGGGCGTGGCAGATAGATGACTGGTAATCAAGGACAAGAGCTCTTGCCTGATGGTTGGAACCGCACCAGGAATAACATCATAAGCCTAAATATCAATCAGTTAAATGCCACGAGCCAGCCCCACCACATACCACCACCACCTTAACGTTCGCCACCACACACCGCTTTTCTTCACACGCCCTTACCTTGCCAGGCTTCCGCACAACAGCGATAAGAATCCCCAACACAAACGGGAGAATCCCCCTGTTTTCTACCGCGCACAAATTTTATCATAAAATGATAAAATGTCATATTGGTATCATAAGACATTGTGAATATGATAAATCCATTCATCACTACCGGTTATGACGGTGCCAAATACTTTTGCGACAGGGTCAAAGAAACAGGGGTCTATCAAGTTTATGACCTGTTTCTGGATATTTGGATCCGAGAGCGTTATTTAAGGTAATCGCTCCTCCAGGATAGACATCGAAGTTACGGCATAGCCGGGGCGAGGATCTCGGCGATGGCGGCGGTTTCGATGAGGAAGCCGTCGTGGCCGTAGGGGGTCTCGATCTGGTGGTAGCGGGAGCCGGGGATCAATTCCGAGAGGGGGCGCATATCCTCGGGCGGGAAAAGCTCGTCTGAGGACATACAGATGAAGGTGCAGTCGGTTTTGATCTGGACAAGGGCTTTGGCGACACCTCCACGGCCACGTCCCACGTTGTTGCTGTCAACCTCGTCACAGACATATAGATAGGAATATGCATCCCAATCCTTGACGAACTTGGAGGTCTGGTGACGGTAATATGAGCCGACCTTGCCGGCGAAGATGGTGTCGTCACTGTCCTCGTTCTGCTTGAAGAGGCCCTCCTCACAGCGATATGTCAGCAGGGCGATCGCGCGGGCAGCCTTGAGACCCTCCATGCCGCCATTCAGGTCACGGTGCTCCTTGAAGGTCGGATCAGCCAGAAGAGCCATGCGGCTGGCGGCGTTGAATCCGGCGAGCCAAGGGGTCACGCGGGCACCGGTGGCGATGAAGAATATCTTTCCGAATATGCCGGGACGCATCACGGCCCACTCAAAGGACATAAATCCGCCCATCGATGTTCCGATCAGCATATCAATTTTCTCTATTCCAAGATGCTGACGAAGAAGATCAAAGGCTCGTACAGTGTCGCGCACGGTCACTCTGGGGAAATCGAAATAGTAGGGCTTGCCGGTTTTCGGATTGGTTGACGCCGGGCTTGACGAACCGCAGGCCGAACCAAGGACGTTGGCGCAGATGACGAAATATTTCCCGGTGTCGATCAGTCTGCCGGGACCTACCAAAGCTGGCCACCAACTTCCCTCCGGATCAGAATCCGCGGTGAGGGCGTGGCATAGCCAGATCACTTTCTTGTCCGGTGAATATCCAAACGGCGATGTGTGGTAGGCAACCTCCAGATTGTCAATGCTTCCGCCGGACTCAAACTCGAACTTTCCTTCAATCTTATAGATGTGCTTGATCATTGTCTTTCAATGGTGTGAATGAATATCCTTTACGACGCAACTCCCTGATCAGCCCAGGCAGTTTGTCGTAGAACTTGTCAGTCCTGGCCGGATCCGTTCCGAAATGGATCAGCATGATATGGCCGTTCAGTCCGTTGGGATCCGTCCTTTCATATTCCCAAATCCTGCCGAGAATCTCTTTGCTGCTGAAATAACGCTTCATTTCGGGGGTGGTGTAGTCGCCGTTGGTGAGGGTTCCGGGGGTGTAGTTGATGACCTGCAATCCAAGCTGTCTGGCCCAGGAGGAGATTGTCGCGTTGTAGTGCTCGTACGGCGGGATGAAATACGGTGCATTCGTGATGCCGAACTCCCGCAACACTTTGTAGCTCTTGAATATATCCTCGTTGAACTCTTGCCTTGTCACCAGAAGTGAGTCACGGTTGCCCCAAGGGGCGTAGAGCAGGTGGCCGTAGGAGTGGCTTCCGACGTAGTGTCCTTCGGCGACAAGTCTTCTGACAACATCGGGGTACATCTCGAAGAACTCTCCGGTGAAGAAGAATCCGCCTTTGATGTTGTATTTTCTCAATGTGGAGATGATTCTTTCCGTTCCGTCGGCCTTGTCGGCGGCGGTGAACACAAAGTCTATGTGCTTGACTGACGGGTCGGTTCTGATTATTCCGCCGTCTTGGTAGATGTTATTGTCGGGTTGGGTATTATTGGTGGGGGCGTCGGTGGCAATAGACACCGCGGGCCTATCGCTTCGCGACCCTATCCGGGTGAATGGCCCGCGGCATCCATTGCCACCGACGCCTTCGCCCGAAGAGCCGATATTTTCATTCACTATGCCTTTGGTGGAAATATTCTCCTTCATTTTGGAGTTATCACCAAAAGAACCTGTATTTACAACAGCATCTTCAGTTGCAGAGCCATCACTTGCATTTGCTACTTTGCCGGCAGAAGCGTCAGTTAATTCAGCGGCTCCGTCAGCGGAAAGCGCGGCAGCATTGGATTTTGCCGTCCATTCGCCCGGATAGGGTTGCGTAGCAACAGGACGGCAAGGTCCAATGCCGCCGCGCGCCTCCTCCGAACAAACCCTTCCCTCACGCTGATAGTAAGACAACGGAAATGTCAGCGAGGCCGTGCCATCCATTGTCGGCTCGTTGGTGGAATAGTCGTGAGTGCTGTCGTGGTAAACCAAATCGCCCGGCTGGAACTCCTCGTAGTTGACTCCACCATCGGTACGGATGCCCAGAAGACTTCCGAATATCGTCGCATAGACAGGACCGTCAACCAAACCACCGGTGGTGTTGCCCATCTTGAAGTTGATGATGAAAGAATGAGGCTGGGTCGGGAATATTCCACCTTTCGGAAGCTCAACGATCATGCTCACACCCCACGGATTGCACCCCAGAAGCCAGTCACGCAAAGAACCTTCCATCTCCTGATAGGTCGTGTCACCGGTCAGTTCACGGTAAAGGATGCACTGGGTCAGCATCGCCGAGGTCAGATTGTTCGAGCACCATATTCCCGGAATGCCGAACATAAACGGATGATCCTTGCCGCGCTCATAGACACGCTGGATGCCCGAACGGATGTTCCTTATGAACTCCGCCGAGACCTTGCCGCCGAAGTTCCTCGCGATGCGGTAATGCCCCATATTCATAAAAGGATACCACTGGTAGTGGCGGGCGCTGTCGGCTCCCATCCAAGGGGTCACCGGCTCGCGGCGGGCATATTCAATGGCCTCGGTCCTGTACTTCTTGTCGCCGGTGCGGCGGAACATCTCGTAGGCGGCCAACTCCATATCATCCACCCAGTTATCCTCCTCGTAGATGTAAGGGGAAACCACCGAGGCGGTCTGGCAGACACCTGGCTTGGCTACTCCGGCATCGTAGGCGGCCTGCGCCTTGGCACCTATCTTCTCCGCAAACTCAGGATAGAAAGGCTTCAGGATCTCTGCGCCAAAGGCGAAGTCCGAAGCGAACTTTCCTGCTGTGCTGGCCACTCCGGTCGTCTTGTTCTTGTCCCCACGCTTGCCTCTCTGCTGAGGCTCACCGGAGCAGAACCACACCGGCCTGTACTCGCCTTTTCCCCAACCATAGTCAGCCTGGTCGTCATTCGGGACACGCATTCCGACATGGTCACGGTCATCCGCGATCTGATTGTACATCTCACCCGGCTCAGGGTTCATCTTGTCAAGCCATTTGAGTCCCCAGTAAATCTCATCTATGATGTCAGGAATCCCGTTCCGACCCGGCGTTCCGTCAGCCAGATGATTGTCCGAGAATGCCTCCGGATTGCTCTGATAGGCGAACATCATCTGGTAAATCGCGTTGGCTGAGGTGGTTGTGTACTGGAGGCAGTCCGAAGCGTCGTGCCAACCTCCGGTCACGTCAAGGAAAGTGCTGTCTTTCTTAGGATCCGGATGCCCGACGATGATTCCGTCCTTGCGATGACAACTGTCTTTGAAGAAAGGGTTCCAACCGCAACGCTGCTGACGCATATAGTTCAGCACAAAATCGGCCGCTCCGTCATAAACCTTAGGATTTATCGGGAATATCTCCGAGCGGGTCTCGCCTCCCGGCATCAGTGCCTTCACATAATAAGCCCCTCTAGTCTGCAAAGCGCTGAAATCCAGCCTGTAAGTCACTTTCATACGTCCGAGCGAGCCGGTCGGTCTGACAGCCTCTGAGCGCCACACAGTCTCTCCGGTGAACGCATCCACAAGCTCGAAGCCGGTGACCTCGACGGCCTCGTCACTCATAAACACCGCCACCTTCGTCGCCGACGGAAGATAGCCTATCTGGTTGATCCTGACCCAGGAACCGGCGAAAGCCTGAACGGTGGCAAGCGCCAAGGCCGCAATGGAAATCAATCTTTTCATCATCCTTTTCCTAATCATCGCCACCTCCGAGGTTGCGATATTCATTGACGCAAAAATAAGAATAAAACGTAGAAAATGCTTACTTTTCACTTCACCCACTCCAACCAATTCTCTGGTGTTATGATAGTTTTCTCCTTCACATCATAAGTAGTGAGAAATGTGTTAGGGAACTGATTATTGGCACGTTTGGGATTCCACTTCATCTCAAAGATGGAGAACTGCCCATCGCACTCCTCTATGTAATCTATCTCTTGCCGTTGGTTGGTACGCCAGAAATAACCATTCACGTACCGACAGCCATACTGATTTGCCTTGATACGCTCGCTGATGAAGAAATTCTCCCACAAAGCACCCACATCTTGGCGAAGAGCAAGAGGCGCGAAGTTCTGCAAAATGGCATTGCGGATGCCATTATCGTAAAAATAGAATTTCTTGGCTCGCTTCAACTCCGTGCGAAGATTACGACTGAACCCATTGAGTTTAAAGACAATATAGCATTTTTCCAACAAGTCAATGTACTTCTCTACAGTCTTGTTGTCCGTACCCACCGTTTGAGCCAACTCATTATACGACACCTCGCTCGTAACTTGTAAAGCCAAAGCCGTAAGGAGCTTGCCCAATAGCGCAGGGCGACGCACACTCTCCAGGTTCAGCAAATCCTTATACAAATAACTGCTGGAGAGATTATACAGCAAATCCTTTGCATCCTCTTGATGATTGAATATGTCAGGATATGAACCGAAAATGAGACGACTCTCCAAGGTTTGCTTCACAGAAAGCAAGCCTTGCGCATTCAGGAGTTCCCCTGTTGACAGGGGGAAGAGATGATATTCAAATTTTCTTCCTGTCAAAGGTTCGTTGAGTTTGTTTTGGAGCTCAAAAGAGGAAGAGCCTGTCACCAACAACTGCACTTCAGGGAAATTATCCGTAATCCGCTTCAATGTCATACCGATATTCTCCACCCTTTGCGCCTCGTCAATGACAAGTATCTTATTCTGCCCTATCAGCAATTTCAACTCTTGCGTGTTCATCGCCGTCAGCATCTCCTGCACCTCTGGCTCATCACAATTCAGACGCAAAACAGGCTCCTTGCGTCCCTCCAACACCATATTGAAGAGCGTACTCTTACCAACTTGCCTTGCCCCTATCACAACGATTGCCTTACCAGCAAACATCCGGGACTCTATCACGTCTTGTAATTGTCGTCGTATCATATCGTTGTTCACATTGGATCTGCTGCAAAGATAGCAAAACAATGTCCCTAATCCCAAAATTTATAGTGATTTTTGGGATTATAATCCTAAATTTAATACTAATTTTTGGGATTAGAGACAGGGATTGATATTTCAATCTTCTTATACGCCAGAGTTAGTTATTCCTTTTTTTCCTGTTCAACAACACAGTTCCTACGATGAACAAGACTGAAAGTCCGCCGAAAAATACCACGGCAATCACTGCATAAGTCTTTCTGCTAAAGTCAGTGAAGAAAGTTAACCAAGCCAAAAGAATAATCAGAGGCAGGAAGATAGAAAGGAATAGAAGATTATTAGGCTTGCGTTCATTACCTGCTTTCCTGCCAATTGACGTGTAAAAGTCAATCAAGGAAATATTCAGGCAAGATATAACGCCTAAACAAAACAGGAAAGATTTTGACGAATCAGTCAGATCCCCTCCAATGCACAATAGAGAAAGACAGACAATGGTTACAATTGTCCAAATTGTTTTGTATGCGATATTCATCATTACTAACAACCCATTACCTCGGACATCAAAGCGCTACCAACAATTGAAACGACAGTGATAGCAACTGCACCCGCCCCAGCTGTACAAACTCCTAATCCAACAGCAATGGCTCCGCCCCAACTAGCCCAAATGGAGACCAATGTTCCAGACAACATATTACACATAATTCGTCTTGACCCATCACTCATTGCCCTTGTCATCATAGGATTCGCATTTTGAAGTGCGTCAACGATTCCAGACGTAATTGCAACAAACGCATACATAGCCTGCGCTTCTTCTTCCGATAACTCAGAGCGCTTCACAAGATCAAAGGCGCAAGCAAATGTAAAATCTTTTTTTTCACTCATTTGCAGTATTTCGCCCAAAAGACGCATCTGATTCTCTGTCAGTGACGATTGTATAGAGTTCTCGTAACCCGATCTTGTCAGGAATTTCGAGGAAATCTCATTTTCAAAATGTGGTGCATTTGACGCTATTACATCATTCGCGATTACTTCATCAAATGAATTATCATTAAAAGAATATGCATAAGCAAAAAGGTCGTTCGTGCAATCCTTAACATAGCCCGAAAGAGTTTCCGTTAGCTGAATGAAGCCGTCACGTTCAGCTTTTGGTGATTCAAAAGTATCTGAGCACGACACAAATAGAAGACATACAAATAAAAAAAGGTTATTTTTCATAATTATCTGAAAATAAAGGGGATGGTTTGCTATTAATATTTCACTTTTCCTTATAGAAGCACATTCAAGTACAATTGGTTTCTGATTCCTTGAATTCCTTGAACGAGAACGCTATTAATTGCAACTTAAATACGTGAAGTGAAGTTGCTTTTACAGTTTCCCAATTACCAATACAGTAAGCAAAAAAGAGAGAATTAACGTCTTAATATTTCATAAGAAATATTAAGACAACACGACAATCGCCGAAAGAGCAATCTTAATCATCATATACCTCATCAAGAGATATGCTATGTTGAGGGTCGAAAATAGAATACCCATAAATACTACAAAACAGGCCTGAAGCCAAATCATTATATTGCTAATATACAAATAATATTTGCAATGCCAACTATTTTTTACGTTTCCAAGTTAATTATCCCACTATATCAATCGCTGCTTTACCGGACTCCTTGGAATCAAAACATCAAAAACAAGAATAATTGCGGCCTATACGCAGAAAATGCTTACTTTTGTCCTAAAGGCCAATGAATATGCCGCCTCGCGCCAAAAAGAGGACGGCCACGACTGAATCACTGAATATGGAAGAATACAGAATAGGCAACGGCTACGATGTCCACTCCCTCAAGGAGGGACTGCCGATGTGGCTCTGCGGAGTCAGGATCGAGAGCGAGACGGGATTCGTGGCGCATTCCGACGGGGATGTGGCCATACACGCGCTGTGCGACGCTCTTCTCGGAGCGGCCGCTCTCGGGGACATAGGACTACATTTCCCTGACAACGACGACAGATGGAAAGGCGTTGACAGCAAACTGCTTCTGAAAGAAGTGATGTCGATGGTAAGGGCCAAAGGCTATGAGCTCGGCAACGCGGACATCACGATAGCTCTACAGGCTCCGAAACTGCGCCCGCACATAGACGCGATGCGTTCCAAGCTCGCGGAAGTGATTGGAACAGACATCGACAACATCTCTGTAAAGGCCACGACCACAGAACGTCTCGGCTTCGTCGGCAGGAAGGAAGGCTGCGAGGTCTGGGCAACAGTTCTCATATTCAAAATTTGAATAATCCAATCATGATGACTGATTTCAATGAATAATGAAATAAAGTTATCGTGATTTGCCTTCAAAAGCTTACTTTTGCATATAATACCCTATTGATAGCACAATATGAGCCCTTTATCAGTAATAATCACAGTTCTGGCGTACTTTGCCGTGATGTTCACGGTGTCCTGGATCTCGTCGCGTAACGCGGACAACGCAGGATTCTTCAACGGGGGGCGCAAGGCTCCGTGGTGGATCGTGGCGATCGCGATGCTCGGTGCGCCCATGTCAGGAGTGACCTACGTCTCCGTGCCGGGAATGGTCGGCGTGGGAGGCACGGCGATGGGCTACATGCAGATGGTGCTCGGATTCTTTGTCGGCTACATCATCATCGCCTTCGTCCTCACACCTATATTCTTCAAGATGAATATGGTGTCGATCTACCAATATCTTGACGACCGGTTCGGAGTCTCCTCGCACAAGACGGGAGCATGGTTCTTCTTCATTTCCAAGATTTTGGGAGCCGCTGTCAGACTATTCCTCGTCTGCGTGACGCTCCAGTTGATGATTTTCGAGCCGCTTGGACTGCCATTCATCCTGAACGTGATCGTCTCCGTGGCCATCGTGCTGCTGTACACGTTCCGTGGCGGGGTGAAGTCCGTGATCTGGACAGACACATTGAAGACAGTCTGTATGATTGTCTCCATCGTGCTGGCGATTGTGTTCATTGCCAAGGATCTGGGTCTTAATTTCTCCGGCGTAGTGCAGACGGTGCGTGAGAGTTCATATTCAAAGATGTTCTTCTTCGATGATGTGAACCACCCTGAATATTTCTGGAAGCAGTTCCTGGCGGGCGTGTTCACCGTGATCGCGATGACTGGTCTGGATCAGGATATGATGCAGCGCACGCTGAGCAGCCGCAACGCCAAGGATTCGCAGAAGAACCTCATTACCAGCGGTTTGTTGCAGATTCCAGTGATATTCCTGTTCCTCTGCCTTGGGGTGCTTTTGTACATATTCGCAGGTCAGAAGGGCATCTCCGAGGTTGGCGACACGCTGTTCCCGGCCGTTGCGACAGGTGGCTATCTGCCTGCGATTGTGGGCGTGCTGTTCGTGATCGGGCTTGTGTCGTGCGCGTTCGCGGCGGGAGGCTCGGCCCTGACCGCGCTGACAACGTCGTTCACAGTGGACATCATAGGCACCAAGGGGAAGAGCGAGGAGCAGGTCACCACTATAAGAAAGAAGGTGCATCTGCTGATGGCGTTCCTGATGGGTGTGGTGATCTTTGTCTTCTATCTGCTGAACACGAAATCGGCCATTGACGCGGTTTACAAGCTTGCGAGCTACACTTACGGGCCGATCCTGGGAATGTTCGCGTTCGGGATATTCTCGAAAAGGAAGGTCAACGACAAGTGGGTGCCGCTGGTGGCCGTCATCGCGCCGGTGCTTTGCTTCATTCTGCAGAGCAACTCCGAAAGGTGGTTCGGCGGGTATAAATTCAGCTACGAGCTGCTTCTTTTCAACGCTTTGTTCACAATTTTGGGACTTTGTCTGCTAATTCGAAGAAAAAAGTCGAATTAATTTTGTCAATTCAGGATAAAGTTCTATTTTTGCAGTCCAGTTGCGAAGAAACGCAGCGCATCATTGAGATATGGTGTAATGGTAGCACTACAGATTCTGGCTCTGTCAGTGAG
>OIYX01000573.1_pt1 | contig 12762 bp, 10 predicted proteins | sample 1588431 | NCBI WGS metagenome assembly OIYX01 (sample SAMN03283241) | human gut metagenome | biome: human-associated habitat; material: feces | host: Homo sapiens | place: Peru | collected 2012
TCTTCGCTGCTGTACATTGGTCTCGTTTTTCCGGCTAAGGTAAGGGGCTTTTCTCTTGGTCCATAATTTGACCACTAACCATTAAGTTCCATTGCTATTGTGTTAATATATTTAAAGATCCATGTGGTCAAAATAGCCGCGTCTGCTATCAGTAATTTAGGCCGAAAGACCAAAGGGGCAGCGTGTTGCCGTGAGCGAATTCAATGTCATCCTTTACGATATAGGAATCCGGAAGGTCCTCAATCTGTCTTTTTCCTTTATTCCGGCCACCGATCTCAAATGTGCGGTCACCGATGACGAAATCAGACTGACGTGAGGAAACCACATCATTCTCTACACGCATCTGGTTGTAGAAAAAAGTTTCCCTCATGTTCCCTATTTCAGCTTTCCCTCCGGACAAGACTGTCATCAGACTTGGGTTGTCAATATAGACCTTCTCCACTTTGCCCAGTCCCCTCATTCCTCCCGTATCGTCCCTAAGTTGACCTATCAGCTGAGCCTTCTCCAGCAACGCGAGATAGTCTGAAACGCTGTTTCGGCTGACTCCGATTTCAGACGCGAGGCTATCCGCATTAGGTTTATACGGAGCAAGTGTCGAGATAACAGCCAGCATCTTTTTTAGTTTTTTTGCTGTCGGTGCCTTTAGTTCGGCATACTGTGCGATGTCTGATTCTATCGTTTTTGTTATGACATTCTGCATCCTCATCGGGAAATCTCCCTCCAATGCAAATGGATAGTAGCCCTCTGCAAGGTAACGTCTGAAAAGAGGGAGAGGATGAAGCACACCGTCAATACGTGACTTGCCCGCGAGTATCTTGTCAAGTGAATACTTAGATGCGTTTATGTTGTGAAACAGTTCCAGATACTCTCTGAAGGACAAACCATACAGCGTATAAGGTAGCACCCTTCGACTGAGATCAGCGACACCGTCCATGATGTCCAGCATGGAAGATCCTGAGAAAATCACCCTCATGTCAGGATGAGTGTCATATATCTGCTTGAGTTCGCGGGACCAGTCAGAATACTTGTGAACTTCGTCTATGACGAGCAAATGGCCAGCATCCTTCGAGAACTCATCCGCAACCTCGACGAGAGAGTGAGTGCTGAAATATGTATGGTCAGCGGATAAGTATAGAAACTTGCAATCCGAAGCCTGTTCCTTAAGATATTGCAGGATCATCGTGGATTTGCCGACTCCTCTTGCCCCTGTGATCGCGATCATACGGGAAGTCCAGTTCACACGTTCATAAAGATACCTGTGAAAACTGCTGGTCGTAAGTTCCAGCTGCAAACGCATGTATTCGTATAACGCCTCGTCAACCATACTCAATTAATTTTGTATATCTATGCAATACTATTGCAAAGATAGCAATTGCACTCAAAAAGTGCAATTTTTCCATGCATCATGCACCCATATTGTGCACAACATTTTGCATGAGTTTTACGACTTCCTCCAGACCATCCTGTTGACGATGCCGGTGTAGGACTGGATGATCTTGACGACCTTGGTGGAGACATTCTCGTCGGTGTAGGTCGGGACAGGAAGGCCGAAGTCGCCAGCGCGGTTCATCTCCACGGCGGTGTCCAGGGCCTGCAGAAGGCTGCGCTCGTCAATGCCGGCGAGGATGAAGCAGGCCTTGTCAAGGGCCTCGGGACGCTCGGTGCTGGTGCGGATGCACACGGCCGGAAACGGGTGGCCGACGCTCGTGAAGAAGCTGCTCTCCTCAGGCAGGGTGCCGCTGTCGCTGACCACTGCGAAGGCGTTCATCTGGAGGCAGTTGTAGTCGTGGAAGCCAAGCGGTTCGTGCTGGATGACACGCGGGTCTAGTTTGAAGCCGCTGGATGTCAATCTGTTGCGGCTGCGCGGATGGCAACTATAGAGTATAGGCATGTCATATTTCTCGGCCAGTTTGTTGATGGCATTGAAAAGGCTGAGGAAGTTCTTTTCCGTGTCGATGTTTTCCTCACGGTGAGCACTTAACAAGATATATTTGCCTTTCTCCAGACCGAGACGTTTGTGGACATCACTTGCCTCGATTTCGGCGAGATTGTTATGAAGCACCTCGGCCATAGGTGACCCCGTGACGTAAGTGCGCTCCTTTGGCAATCCACAGTCTGCAAGGTAGCGGCGTGCATGCTCGGAATATGCAAGGTTCACATCGGAGATGATATCTACGATGCGGCGGTTGGTTTCCTCCGGGAGGCACTCGTCCTTGCAGCGGTTGCCGGCCTCCATGTGGAAGATCGGGATGTGAAGACGTTTCGCGCCAATGACAGAGAGACAGCTGTTCGTGTCGCCGAGAACCAGCACTGCGTCCGGTTTGGTCTGGGCGAAAAGCTTGTATGAACAGTTGATGATGTTGCCGCATGTCGCTCCGAGGTCGTCACCGACGGCGTCCATATAGACCTCAGGTTCAGCGAGTTTGAGGTCCCGGAAGAAGATGCCGTTCAGGTTGTAGTCGTAGTTCTGGCCTGTATGGGCGAGGATGACATCGAAATACTGGCGGCATTTGGTGATGACCGCCGCCAGGCGGATAATCTCAGGGCGCGTACCTACTACGATACAGAGCTTGAGTTTGCCGTTCTCCTTCCAGTGAATATCTGAATAATCGAATTTAGGTGTCTTTTCCATTTCCTTATTTCTCCACTTTATCGAAATATGTGTCTGGTCTTTCAGGATTGAAGACTTCGTTGCAATACATTACGGTCACGAGGTCTTCGGTCTGGGAGAGATTGATGATGTTGTGCGTGTAGCCAGGCAGCATGATGACGCATTGGATGCGGTCACCGCTGACTTCATATTCAATGACCTTGTCACTTCCCTCCTTGCGCATCTGGATCAGGCCGTGGCCGGAAACCACGATGAACTGCTCCCATTTAGAGTTGTGCCAATGCTGGCCTTTCGTGATGCCCGGCTTGGAAATGTTGATGCTTACCTGACCGCAATTCAGCGTGTGTACCAGCTCGGTAAAAGACCCGCGCTGATCCTCGTTCATCTTCAAATCGAAAATCGCCTTTTCTTTCGGCAGGTAGCTGAGGAATGTGGACATCAGGCGATAACGCAGACCGTCTTGCGGCATTTCGAGAGCCGTCGAAGGTCCTTCCGCAGAATCCGGCACGGCACGTACTGCACGTGCGCATTCATATATGGTATCAACGATTTCTCCAAGCGTAGTCTTGTGAGTGACAGGACAATAGCAATAACGTCCTTCAGCGGATGGCAGCACGTCAAGTCCCTCGAATTCGCAATGATGTTCCTGACCGTTGAGAGCGCAGATCATCTCCTCGACCAGATCGTCGATGTAGAGGACCTCCATCTGTACGCTTCTGTCATTGACCTGGATAGGGAGGTCATTGGCGATATTGCTGCAGAACGTGGCGATAGCCGAATTGTAGTTCGGGCGGCACCATTTTCCGTAAAGGTTCGGGAAACGGTAAACGAGAACTTTGGCACCGGTCTCTTTGCCATATTCCAGGAAGAGATCCTCGCCGGCTTTCTTGCTCCTGCCGTATTCGCTGTTGCCGAAACGTCCTGTCAATGAGGCTTGTTGTGAACTTGAGAGCATCACAGGACAAGTGTTGTGGTGCTTTTTCAATGTGTCGAGCAATGTGGATGCGAAACCGTAATTGCCCTTCATGAACTCGTCATTGTCCTTCGGCCGGTTCACGCCCGCAAGGTTGAAGACGAAATCGCATTCGCAGCACCAGTTGTCCAGCTGCTCAGGAGTCGAATCAATGTCGTATTCAAATACTTCATCGACCTGGAGGTCTCCATAGTAGCGGGCCTTGCCTTCTTTTATGTTGTTCAGTTGGCAGCAAAGGTTCTTGCCCACGAATCCTTTGGCGCCGGTAACCAGAATCTTCATTATTTCGCGAGATTTTCAACTCCGTTCAATTCGTTCTGGATATATTCAAGGGCACTTATCTTGGCCTTGGTCTCTTCCAAGTTCAGACGGTATGTGTTGTCAGAATTGAACTCCTCTATGGTGGCACGTTTTACATCACCCTTGGTGAAGTACTGGTCATAGTTCAGGTCGCGGTTGTCTGCCGGGACACGGTAGAAGTTGCCCATATCCTCGGCTTTGGCGCATTCTTCCTTGGTAAGGAGTGTCTCGTACATCTTCTCGCCGTGACGGATGCCGATGACCTTGATGTCCTCTTTCTTGCCGCCGAAAAGGTCGCAGACAGCTTCTGCCTGTGTCTGGATGGTGCATGCCGGAGCTTTCTGAACGAGAATATCGCCATTGTGGCCATGCTCAAATGCGAAAAGCACCAGGTCCACAGCCTCTTCGAGGGACATGATGAAACGTGTCATCTTAGGCTCCGTAAGAGTGATAGGGTTGCCGCTGCGGATCTGCTCGATCCATAGAGGAATCACGGAACCACGAGAACACATGACATTGCCGTAACGCGTGCAGCAGATCTTTGTGTTGTGCGAATTACGGCTCTTGGCGACAGCGATTTTCTCCTCTATGGCCTTGGTGATGCCCATAGCGTTGATCGGATAGGCCGCCTTGTCGGTAGAGAGACAGATGACTGCTCCGACATTGTTTTCGATAGCTGCCGTAAGAACATTGTCAGTGCCTATCACGTTGGTCCTCACTGCTTCCATCGGGAAGAATTCGCAGCTAGGGACCTGCTTGAGGGCGGCTGCATGGAAGATGTAATCTGTGCCTGGCATCGCCGAGCGTACGCTTTCCAAGCTTCTGACATCGCCGATGTAGAATTTTATCTTGTGTGCAACATCAGGGTATTTCGCCTGATACTCGTGGCGCATGTCATCCTGTTTCTTCTCGTCGCGTGAGAAAATCCTGATCTCAGCAATGTCTGTTCTGAGAAAACGCTTCAATACTGCGTTTCCGAAGCTACCGGTACCACCGGTAATCATAAGGGTTTTACCCGCAAAAATGCTCATGATATGTTAAAATTATTAATTGTCGTTGGATGTTTTTTCAATCTAAGCGAATCCGCCACTATTCCAAGTTCTCCTTCAAAAATTCAACAAGTGGCTCAAGTTCAGGTCGCGAGAAATCCCAGTAATCAGGATTGTCAAATAACCATTGGCCGGAACCGAGCTTTTTTCTTGAGGCATTGTTCAGTCGTTGAGAACTGATATAGGTGTGGAGCTTGGCTTTGCGGTTGGGAATGATGTATCTTGGCTCACCAGATTCGTCGCGTATTCCTGAAATGCACGTTTCGTAATCTGCAAAACAGTCCCACCATTTGTTGTGAAGATCCTTTCTCGCTAGAGTTTCGAGTAAAACTTCGAAGTCTCCATCATCGTGATTGTTAGGATAGAGGAAAAATGGAAAATCAATCTCGTTTTCCTGCATTTTCTCCATAGTATTACTCTTTCTTGCCTCAAATCCCCATTTTTTGTCAATGGTATCTGCGTCTAGAATAACAATCACCTTATCTCCATTATCCTGAAAAGTCCGTATCAGAGTCAGAATAGCCTGACTGAAAAGATTGTCCACACCATCCATATAGGTAAAGTCGCAACTCTTATCTGGAAAATTATTCTTCAGTATTGTCTCTAAAAAACAATACTCGGACGTTTTCGAGTTCTTGGCTTCTATAAATATCCTGTTCATTCTACCTGATCTCGATTTCCTGATTCAACATATAATCAATGCTGTCGGTAGCATAGAAATAAGACTTCAATTCCGCATCTTTAGTGCGCTGGAGTTTAAAGAATGACACTCTATCTTTGTCACCTTCATCATGAAGAGCAGCATCACGCAATCCCTTAATTGAATCCAAATCATGGGACGTCGCAAATAACTGGACGTTATTCTTTTTGGACGCCAACAAAATTGTTTGCCATAGAGTTTTCATTACGGAATAGTGGAAGCCATTGCTGATTTCGTCTATCAAGACGATTCCGTTACGGCATTCATAAATCGTCGTGAGGATAGAGAGAATCTTACGGGCACCGTCTCCCATTACATTGATAGGTATGCGCTTGTCCAGGCCGACATCGACGAGCACTTCATTCTGTGACAGTACTATGTCTTTTATCATCGGATCGATAATGCGCAACGCTTCAAGAATGAACTGTTCATCCTTGTTTTTTAGAATCTCTGTAAGACTTTCTATTGAAGTGTAAAAGTCATACTTTGGTGAAAGATATCGACAAGTTAGATTCTCTTTATATTCTGAATCATATTTGACGCTTTGCTCGTAATCGTTGTTTTCTACGCCTTTATGAGAAAGGGTGATGGACGATTCGACGGGATGCCCATTTATCTTGCATTTCAATACAAGACCATAACGGTTCTTGGTATCAGTTGAAGATATGTTATTCTCGTTTCCAAGCAAGTCTATACGGCTGGCAGCTGATTCGAACAGAGAAATCATAAGCTCCCGCACTTCGTCGTTTGATGCCTTGATCTTGATTGGCCGCGAAGTGTCAAGTTTATAGAAATCCAATGCCAGGTCTGACGGCTCGAATCGAAGGTAGTTCCTCAGCAGATTGATGTTGATCGGCAGTTTCGGATTCGACAAGCCTGATATCAGAAAGATGGCGTCAAGCAGTGAAGACTTGCCGCAATTGTTCTTCCCGAAGAATATATTAACTTCTTTCAGTCCGTCTATTTTCGCGTGACTTATGCCACGAAAGTGTTCAATTTCAATGCTTTTAAACATGTCTTATCCTCCTATATCCCTTGTGCTTCACCGCCAAAAATCTGTGTCAGTTCAGAAATATCTGTCTTGTACTGCTTGTCCAACAAAAAATCTATCAGGTTTGTATCAACATAGCACTCAGGCATTACATTCAAAATCTTCCGCTTCATACATAATTGAAGAACATATCTACACCATCCTTAATTCTTTATGACCAAGTGTCTCATATTGTTGGGCATTTTAGTAATGTTGAAAAAATAAGTTGCATCAATCGGTAAAATTGAATACATAGAATCACCCTTGAACATCAATGTATTGCAAATTTAAAGTGATGCAGGTTATTTTTTACATTTTACTTAGTAACCTTCAAAAAATAACCTGCCTCATCTTAAGGAATCTTTTCGGTCTATATCTGTTTTCTCATCAGTCATGTGCCACCGGCACACTCCTTCTTCGAAAATAGATCTATCCTCGAAAATCTTCTCCTAATCTGAAGCAGGTTATTTTTTTCACGTTACTTAATCAATTAATACTTCTGAACTACTCGTTACAATCCCCTGAACTTACTTACAAAAATAACAAAATAAGTTCCAGCCCTACCATCTAGTAGTTCAGTCCGAAAGCCCAGAGAGGAATGACGTTGCCTTGGGCGAACTCGATGTCATCTTTCACTATATATGCGTCAGCGATATTTTCAATCTGCTTTTGCCCTTTCTTTCTGCCGCCTACTTCGAAGGTGTATTTCCCTATGACAAAATCAGATATACGGGAGGATATTACATCATTCCTTACTCGCATCTGATTATAGAAGAACGTTGCCCGCAGATATAACAAATTTCACTCCTTGAGTGCAGGTTCTATGTTAAAATTGCACTATTTGAGTGCACTATTCCAGACATAACCATTTCCATATAGGTATTACATTGATGTGATGCCTATTTATGTCGATAGTTTGCTCATTGTCTCTGGTGATGACTATTGCGGTAAAATCCGGGTAAACGTTCAAGAACTTTTCCAGTGCACCTGTTTCTCGTCTATAGGTCGCATCGTCTCCCAAACCGTAAGATACTTGGATAGCCATTTTGGCAGACGGAATACAAAAATCTATCTCTACGTTTTTATTATAATAATAAACCAGCGTTTCTTCGGGGGTGTTTCTGTATTTTCTGATCAATTTGCAAGCTACTATATTCTCCAACAACTTCGTTTCTCCACTGAAAAGAAACAAGTTAAGCAATCCATTATCCACAATGTATCTTTTCCGGATTGTGGACTGCTCCGATATGGATGAACTCATATTCGGGATAGAGAAAAACAGGTAGGACTCTTCCAAATACTCCAAATAATCTTTCAATATAGGCAGGCTTATGCTATCTCCGCTGGAATCAATAATATGTTTTAACCTGCTGAGGGATGACGGTTGCATCACACTGTCTGCCAATTTTCTTGTGAGAAGACGAAAAGCACGTGCATTGCGCACTTTATTCCGCTCCACTATATCGCCAAGCAGTATCTTCTGACATAATGAATTCAGATACTCCCTCTTATCTTCAAGATTGAAAGATTCTGCAAGGCCGCCATTAGTGAAATAATGATCGAAAGTATTTGATATCTGAGAGCAAGCACCTTGGTCATATATCCAATTTCTGTCCAATTCTATGCCTTTATACTCTAGATACTCTCTAAAAGAAAATGGAAAAACTTCCTTTGGAATATATCTGCCACCAAGTGTAGTTGCTATTTCACTGCTGAGCATCTTAGCATTGCTGCCAGTAATCATAACTCTATACTTAGAATCTGCAAGTCTTCTTGCAAATTTTTCCCACCCGTAAACAACCTGTATTTCATCAAGGTATATCAGTGGCTTTTTTTCTGGATATAACTCGAAATAGGCATCCAATATTTCTCCCAAACTGTCTGAAGAAATATCTGACAACCTTTCATCCTCGAAATTTATGTAGAGTATGTTTTCTTGTGTCAGCCCTGGACTCTTCATCATATTCTGGGCATCCTGATACATCATAAAGGATTTTCCAGCACGCCTTAAACCGACAAGCACATAGTTTGCATGAGTATCAAACTGGATTTCCCTTCGAATAATAAAGAATTCCGGAATGGCCTTTTGCTTCTCTATTATTAGTTTTTTTATAATCTGTTTATCCATAAGAGCAAAGTTTACTTTGCAAATATAAGAAAAAACATTAAAGTATATTTAATGGTTTAAAATATCATTTCAAAGTCGTAATGTTTTTTAAATACAATTCCAAATTGCTTATTGGAACAATATCCTATGGCACACAGAGCCAAACTCACGCCTTGTGGTCAAGGACGGTGTACTTGGAGTGGTTGGAGATGTACTCGGGCACCAGGTGCTTCATGGAGGCTACCACGGCCATGTCGTCGTAGGTGTGGGACTGGGCGATCAGGGCGTCTATCTCGCGGCTCACATCGGACCAGTCATATTCACGGACACAGGCGATGCGGATCTTTTCGTGGAACGAAGGCTTCGTCGCCTCCGACTCGCTCAGGACCTCCTCGTAGAGCTTCTCCCCGTCCCTCAGGCCGGTGTACTTGATCTCAACGCCCTTCGCCCCGCTCAGCTCGATCATGCGACGCGCCAGGTCGGCGATGCGCACCGGCTTGCCCATGTCGAAGACGAAGATCTCGCCGCCCTCGCCCTTCGTGCCGGCCTCAAGAACCAGCTCGCAGGCCTCGGGAATCAGCATGAAGTACCTTATGATGTTGGGGTCCGTCACCGTCACCGGGCCGCCGGCCTTGATCTGGCGCTCGAAAATCGGAATCACGGAGCCGTTCGAGCCTAAGACGTTGCCGAAGCGGGTGGTGATGAACTGGGTCTGACCCTTCACCACGCCGTCGCGCTCCGCCTTGTTCAGGCTCTGAACATAGACCTCGCATATCCGTTTGCTGCATCCCATCACGTTCGTCGGGTTCACAGCCTTGTCGGTGGACACCATCACGAAGCGGCGAACGCCGTATTTGACCGAAAGGTCGGCCAGGATCTTCGTGCCGAGGACGTTGTTCTGGATGCTCTCGCAAGGGTTGTCCTCCATCATCGGAACGTGCTTGTACGCCGCGGCGTGGAAGACATATTCAGGAAGGAAGGTTTTGAATATGTTCTCCATCCTGTCAGCCTTGGTGATTGACGTCACCACGGTGGCGCATGGCACAGACGGGAAGTCATGCGCCATCATCCGGCGGATGTCGTGCTGCGGAGTCTCCGCGGAGTCGATCAGCATCATCTTCGAAGGTGCGAACGACGCGACCTGGCGGACGATCTCGCTACCGATGCTTCCGGCGGAACCGGTGATCAGGATGCGCTTCCCACGGAGGGACTCGGCCACGGATTCCAGGTCGACGCAGATCTCGTCACGAGGCAAAAGATCCTCGATGCTGACCTCCTTCAAGGTCGGCGCTCCCTTGATCGCATCATGCTCTGTGTCAACGACATTGTTAGCCGAGAATATTCTTGCGCCGCTTTGCAGGATGTAGTCCTGAAGAGCCGTGTCGTTGCGGAACCTGTCGATCCTGCCCGGAGCGACCAGCACGGCGGCGATCCCATTGCGGCGGATCACATCCGGCAGACTGGCGTCAACCTCGTAGACCGGCTCGCCCATCAGGCGCGTGCCGTTGGCTCCAAGCGCCGGATCGTGGGAGATGAAGCCTCGGAGACAGTAGTGCATCGGTTTCTCGCTGCGGATCGCCTTCGCGAGTCCGATGCCGCCGGCGCGGATGCCATAGATGAAGACATTCTTCGCACCCTCCGTCCGGAAATAGGTGTCGTAAACCCATTTGATAGAAACGCGAAGCAGCCACATCAAACCGGTCGCGATGGCTTCCGCAATCAGGATATGCCGCACCTGCACGTGGGCGAACACCCGAGACGGGCAGCTGTTCGTGAAGAAATGGACGGCTATCACCGCCAATGCGGAGCATCCCATCGCCAGCGCCACACGGATGAGGTCGTTGAACGATGAGTAGCGGATGATTCCCGAATATGTCCGGAAGATGGCAAAGAATATGAAGTGGACGCCGACGCACAGCAGCATCAGGTAGGTCAACGGCCAGAAGTTCAGCTGAAGGGCGGTGCCACGGTTGAAGCACCAATAGACGAACACTCCGGACAAAAACAGAATGGCACTGTCCAGAAGCAGCACGCACCAGTGCGGGAACGTGCGCTTCGAGAAGTACGAGTCAACTATCTTGCGGATCGACAGCATTATGGAAAATAATTTTGATTAACAGGTATTCCGGTGAAGCAGGCGGCTAGTCTCTCTCAAAGAGGTCGCGGGTGTAGACCTTGGCCCGGACATCGTCCAGGACGCGGTCGTAGCGGTTGGCGATGATGGAGTCGGCGCGGCGCTTGAACTCGGCGATGTCGTTGACCACCTTGCTGCCGAAGAAGGACGCGCCGTCCTCCAGCGTAGGCTCGTAGACAATGACCTCGGCGCCCTTGGCCTTGATCCTCTTCATGATGCCCTGGATGGCGCTCTGGCGGAAATTGTCGCTGTTGGACTTCATCGTGAGACGGTAGACCCCGATCACGCATTTCTTCTCGCGGGAGCTGTCGTACTGGCTGTTCTCGGAATAATAGCCGGCCCTCTGGAGCACCTGGTCGGCGATGAAGTCCTTCCTGGTGCGGTTGGACTCCACAATGGCCTGGATAAGGTTCTCCGGCACGTCGGCGTAGTTCGCCAACAGCTGTTTGGTGTCCTTCGGGAGGCAATAGCCGCCGTAGCCGAAGGACGGATTGTTGTAGTGCGAGCCGATGCGAGGATCCAGACACACGCCGTCGATGATGGACCTCGTGTCGAGTCCCTTCATCTCCGCATAGGTGTCCAGCTCGTTGAAATAGCTGACGCGGAGGGCAAGGTAGGTGTTGGCGAACAGCTTCACCGCCTCCGCCTCCGTGGAACCCATGAACAGCACCGGAACATCCTCTTTCAGAGAGCCTTCCTTGATGAGTGCGGCAAAAGTGCCGGCAGCCTCTTCGAGAGCGGAGTCTCCCCTGTCGTAGCCGACGATGATGCGGCTCGGATAGAGGTTGTCATAGAGCGCCTTGGACTCACGCAGGAACTCAGGAGCGAATATGATGTTTGGCACCACCACCCTCATCGTGCCGTCGGCGAGGCGTTCCCTGTACGAGAACCTTTCCCGCACAGAGGCGGTGTAGCCCACAGGGACGGTGGACTTGATGACCATCACGGCATCGGGATTAACCTTCAGCACGAGGTCGATCACCTCCTCCACGTGCGACGTGTCGAAGAAGTTCTTCTTCGGGTCGTAGTTAGTGGGAGCGGCGATCACCACGAAGTCCGCGTCCCTGTAGGCGGCCTCACCGTCAAGCGTGGCGGTGAGGTCGAGTGGCTTCTCGCGGAGAAACCTCTCGATGTACTCGTCCTGGATCGGGGACTCGCGACGGTTTATCCTATCGACCTTGTCGGCGATCACATCAACGGCAGTCACCTTGTGGCGCTGGGACAGCAGGGTGGATATGGAGAGGCCGACGTAGCCAGTACCGGCCACGGCGATCCTCAACTCTTTCAGATTTCGCATAAGATATGTTTTTTGGGTTATGGTTTTGCCGGCGCGCCGGAGGAGTCAGCAGGCGGATTTACCTGGCTTTGTTGTCGGAGCTGTAGTAGGAGCCGCCATTGTGGCCGTAGTAACCGTAATGGCCATAGGTGCCGTAGTTCCCGTAGTAGCCGTCGGAGGATGCGGTCCCGTTGAGGACGCAGCAGAGTCCCCTGTACTCCCCGTCGCGGTAGAGCGCGTCGAGGTCCGGGAGCATGGCCTTGTCGAACAGCCCGGCCCTGACGACGAAGAGCGTCCTGTCCACATGGTCGTTGATGACCCTCGCGTCCGTGACGATCTCGACCGGCGGGCAGTCGATGATGATCACATCGTACTCATTCCTGAGGACGGCTATCGCATCGGCGAAGCGGCGGTCGGCCACCAGCTCGGCCGGGTTCGGAGGGATGGATCCCACCGGAAGAGTGTCAGGTACCGTCATCGTGTCCTTCGAACGGACAATCACATCGTGCACATCGGAGACGATCCCTGCGAGATAGTCGCTAAGGCCAGGCTTCGGCGAGCCGACAAGCTCGGAGAGCGTGC
>OIYX01000576.1_pt1 | contig 12747 bp, 9 predicted proteins | sample 1588431 | NCBI WGS metagenome assembly OIYX01 (sample SAMN03283241) | human gut metagenome | biome: human-associated habitat; material: feces | host: Homo sapiens | place: Peru | collected 2012
TGCGCCGACGATAGTTGCCGGGTGACTGGCCGTGAAAATAGGTAACGCCAACATTTATATTCCCCCTTAGCTCAGTCGGTAGAGCAACGGACTGTTAATCCGTGTGTCGTTGGTTCGAGTCCAACAGGGGGAGCCAATTGAATCCCCTTTGTCTCGGCAAAGGGGATTTTTTGTACTTAGATTTGAATCGGCTTTTGCTGCGCAAGCGGATCAGTTTCTCTTCCTGCGCAGCTCCAAAAGCGAGACACCGGCAACATGGTTTTCTCTTTTGAAATGCACGACCGGAGATCAATTCTCTTGCCGGCAGCTTTTGCAGATCGAATCATTCTTGCCGAATCATCTAACGCACGGGCGCGCCGCGGTTGCGGATAAGGCGGCGCCGCATCGTATCATGTGAGGGGCAGATCTGATATGTTCTTAAATTATATGTACATCACAAATGACCCGGCGGTCGCGAGAATTGCCGAGCGCAATGGTGTGCAGCGCGTCTGGGTCGACCTCGAAACGCGCGGCAAGGCCGAGCGTCAGTGCGGAAGAAACACGGTGCTCTCGCGGCACACGATCTCGGACGTCGCGCGTCTGTCAAGGGTTCTGACCAAATCGGAGCTTCTGGTTCGGGTGAATCCGCTTGATTCCGACTCCGAGCGCGAGATCGAGCAGGTGCTCGAGTCGGGTGCGGACGCGGTCATGCTGCCGATGTGGCGCACGCCGGACGAGGTTCGCGCCTTCCTGCGGCTTGTGAACGGGCGGGCGAAGACCGTCCTTCTGCTCGAGACAAGGCAGGCCGTGGAGTGTGTCGACGAGGTGCTTGCCGCGGGCGGCTTTGACGAGATCCATATTGGCTTGAACGACCTACATCTGAGCTACCGGATGACTTTTTTATTCGAGCTTCTGACCAACGGCGTTGTGGAGCGCCTCTGCGAAAAATTCCGCCGGGCGGGCATCCCCTATGGCTTTGGCGGCGTTGCCGCCATTGGCGAGGGGCTGCTGCCTGCCGAGCGGATCGTGATGGAGCATTACCGCCTCGGCTCGACGCGCGTGATCCTCTCGAGAAGCTTTTGCAGCTGGGCACCGGAGCAGCCGATCGAGGAGTTTGACCGCCGCTTCACGGAAAACATCCGGCGAATGCAAGCCTTTGAGGACAGCCTGCCGCTCCTCCCGCCGGAGCGCTTTGAGGAAAACCGGCGCGAGATCGGGCGGATCGTCGACGAGATCGTCAAAAACGCGCCGCGTTGCTGTTGATGCCGATTTCTGAGTTATTTTTCATCTTGAGACAGAAGCACACCGCCCTGCGCGGGCGGCCGGAGACAGCAGAGAAAAACAGAGGGAACAAGCATATGAACCGATACGCGCGGGTTTGGAAACGAGCGCTTGATCTGGCGCTCTCGGCGGCGGCGCTCGTGGTGCTTTCGCCGGTCATGGCGCTTGCGGCGCTGGCCGTGAAGCTCGACAGCAGAGGCCCGGTCATTTTTAAGCAGACGCGCCTCGGCCGCGGCGGAGCGCCGTTTCAGATGTATAAATTCCGCTCCATGTGCGTCGGCGCGGAGAAAACGGGCACGGGTCAGTATTCCTTCAAAAACGACCCGCGCGTGACCAAGGTCGGGCGCTTTCTGCGCGCGACGAGCATCGACGAGCTTCCGCAGCTCGTGAACATTCTCAAGGGAGACATGTCGCTGATCGGCTTTCGCCCGCCGCTTACATACCATCCGTGGCCGATCGAGGATTACACACCGGAGCAGCGGCGCATGTTCGAGCTGCGCCCCGGCATCACCGGCTGGGCTCAGGTGCACGGCCGCAAGGGCGTGGACTGGGACGAGCGGATCCGCATGAGCGTGTACTACGTCGACCATGTTTCCTTCCTGCTCGACGTGAAGATCTTTCTTATGACCATTTGGAAGGTCTTTTCCAACGCGGATAACGAAAGCACCGGTGTCACAGTTTCAACAGATAAGCGAGGAAAACCGGTCGGAAAGAAGTGAACGCGTTATTCAGGGGGAAAAAGCAAAGATGGATGTTCTTGTGATTTCTAACTATTGGCATTTTCCGTCGGAAAATGCCAATACCCGTCATCACGCTGCGGCGGTGGAGCTGGCCGGGGCGGGGATGACGGTCGAGGTCGTGACCTCGTCGTTTTACCACACGCGCAAGCGGCAGCATGAGCCGGTGTCGGAACCGCTGCCCTACAGGGCGACGCTGCTGCACGAGCGCGGCTATGCAAAAAACGTCTCGCCGGCGCGCGTTTTCTCGCACCGCGCCTTTGCACGGCGCGTGGTCGGCTATCTGAAAAAACGCGAGCGGCCGGACGCGATCTATCTGTTCGTGCCGCCGACGGGACTTGCCAAGCGCGTGGTGCAATTTGCAAAGCAAAACGGCATCCCGGTGGTGATCGACGTGCTCGATCTCTGGCCGGAGGCCTTCGACATGGTGCTGCCGCACGCGGTGGCGCAGGTGGCGCTGCGGCCGATGAAGCGGGCGGTGGAATATGCCTATGCCAACGCCGACGCGATCGTCGCCGTCTCGCAGACCTATGTGCAGCGCGCGCTGCGCTGCAATGACAAATGCGCGGGCGGCCGCTGCGTCTTTATCGGCACGGAGCTGGCGGGCTTTGACCGCGCGGCTGCCGGCGCGCCGGAGCTGACGGGCAGGCTGCGCCCCGTTACCATGGCCTACATCGGGATGCTGGGGCACAGCTATGACCTCTGCGGCGTGATGGACGCCATGGCGCTGCTGCGCGAGCAGGGCTTCGACGAAACGGAGCTGCTCGTGATGGGCGACGGCCCCCTGCGCGAGAAATTTGAGCGCTACGCCGCAGAAAAAGACCTGCCCGTGCGCTTCACCGGGCGCCTGCCCTATACGCAGATGGTGAAAAAGCTCGTGCGCTGCGACATCGGGCTGAATGTTTTGGTCGGGAGCGCCGCGGCGAGCATCATCAACAAGCACGCGGACTATCTCGCCGCCGGGCTGCCCGTCATCAACGTGCAGAAGCTGCCGGAATTCGGCGAGCTGCTGGAGGCCTATCACGCGGGCATGAGCTGCGCGCCCGGGGACACCGAGGCGCTGGCTGCGTGCATCCGCGCGCTTGCCTCGGACGCGGCGCTGCGCCGCGAGCTGGGCAAAAACAGCCGCCGACTGGCCGAGGAGCAATTCGACCGCGCCAAGACCTACGGCGCGCTTGTCGAGGCGGTGCGAGAGGTGGCCAAATGACGCTTGAGCTTTTGATCTCCACGATGCATCAGACGGATCATGCGCTGCTTGACCGGATGCAGGTGCAGAGCGACGCCGTGGTCGTCAACCAGTGCGACCGCGAGGGCGAGACGATCCTCGAGCACCGGGGGCACCGCGTCGTTTGGATCGACACGCGCGAGCGCGGCCTGAGCCGGAGCCGCAACATGGCGCTGGCGCACGCGACGGCCGAGCTTTGTATGCTGGCCGACGACGATATGATCTACCGTCCCGGCTATGCCGAGACGGTTCAAGCCGCATTCGGACGGCTCGACGCCGAGCTGATCCGCTTCCGCGTGGATGGGATCGAAAAGCCCTTTAAGACCTACCCCGAGACGGAGCGGAGACTGCGCTTTTTCGGCTCGATGCGGGCGGCCTCGGTCGAGCTGGCGTTCCGGCGGACGGCGCTGACCGCGCGCGGCCTGCGCTTCGACGAGCGGATCGGCACGGGGACGGAGTTCCTGATGGGCGAGGAGAACGCGCTGCTGGCGCACTGCCTGCGCGCGGGACTGCGCCTTTGCTTCGTGCCGGAGACGGTCGCCGACCTGCACATGGGCGACTCAACGTGGCTCAGCGGGCACGACGCGCGGTTTTTCCGCGGCAAGGGCGCGGCCTTCGCCGCAATGGAAACGCCGTTCACGGCGCTTCTGATCCTGCAATTTGCCCTGCGCAAGCGGGCGCTTTACCGGAACGAGCTTTCGACCGGCGAGGCGCTCCGGCAGATGCGCCGGGGCGCGCGGCTCTACCGGGAACGGAGGCGGGAGCATGATTCCTAAAACAATACACTACTGCTGGTTCGGCGGAAATCCGCTGCCGGAGCTTGCGCTGCGCTGCATCGCGAGCTGGAAAAAATTCTGCCCGGACTGCGAGATCATCGAGTGGAACGAGTCGAATTTTGACGTCAACGCCTGCGCCTATACGCGCGAGGCCTATCAGGCAAAAAAATGGGCGTTCGTGAGCGATTACGCCCGGTTTCAGATCCTATATGAGCACGGCGGGCTTTATTTCGACACGGATGTCGAGCTGCTCCGCCCGCTGGACGACCTGCTCGCGCGCGGCGCGTTTATGGGACGCGAGTACGGAGACAGGCTCTCGATCGCGCCCGGCCTCGGCCTCGCCGCAGAGCCGGGAATGGCGTTTTACCGCGAGATGCTCGAGGGCTACCGCGCGCGGCATTATCTGCTGCCCGACGGCACGCCGGACGGCAAGACCGTCGTGGACTACACGACCGAGGCGCTCGAGCGGCACGGCCTGCAAAAGGACGGCGCGCTGCTGCGCGCGGCCGGGGTGACGGTCTATCCGGCGGCGTATTTCTGCCCCATGGACTACGACACCGGCGCGCTGCATATCACGGACGAGACGCGCTCGATCCACCACTATTGCGCAAGCTGGCATAACGAGGCGCAGCAATATGCGCTGGGAGTTCAAGCGGAGATAAAAAGAGGAGGGAACGGAATGCTGACGATCATGACGCCGACCTATAACCGCGCGTATAGCCTGCCCGAGGCGTACCGTTCCCTGCGGGAGCAGAGCTGCTTTGATTTCGAGTGGATCGTCGTCGACGACGGCTCGCAGGATGAGACGGAGCAGCTCGTGCGCGGCTGGGCGGCGCAGTGCGCGGATTTCCCGATCCGCTATTGCAGACAGCCCAACGGCGGCAAGCACCGCGCGGTCAACCGCGGCGTGCAGCTGGCGCGCGGCGCATGGGTTTTGACCTTGGACAGCGACGATTCCCTCCTGCCCTGCGCCGTCGAGCGCATTGCCGCGTGGACGGCCGAGGTGGCCGGGCGCGACGATCTTGCCGGCGTGGCCGGGCTGAAGCAGACGCAGGGAAAGCCGGTCGGCGGCGCGCTGCGTGCGCCCTATGTGGAGGCGAGCAACGCCGAGCGCTGGCGCTTCGGCCTGCTGGGCGACAAGGCGGATGTCTATCGCACGGAGCTGATGCGGCGGTACCCATTTCCGGAGTTTGAGGGCGAGAATTTCATCCGCGAGTCGGTCGTCTGGGATCGCATCGCCTGCGAGGGCTACCGCTTGCGCTGGTACAACGAGGTCATTTATCAATGCGATTATCTTGCCGACGGCCTGACCAAAAACACCAACGCGGAGACCTATCGCAAAAATTTCCGGGGCTATACCGCCTGCTGCCGGGTCTATGTCGAGGCGCACAGCGGCATCTGGGCGCTGCACAAATGCGGCGAATTCCACTCGGTCGCGAAGCCCAAGGGGCTTCGCCGCAGAGACGAGGCCAAGCTGCTGGGCGTGCGGGGACTATATTATGACGCCGGGATCGCCGTTTTCGCGCTGAAAACGGCGTTGAAGCGGCTGCGGGGGAGATAAGACGGTGGAGCGCATCAATCAAAGGAACCAATGGGCGCTGCTGCCGATCTGGATCGTGCTGATCCTGCCCTTCCTGAGCGTTTATGCTCTGCGGAATTCCATCGACCCGAAGGCGTATCAGGCGTGGCAGATCTTTGCCATGCTGCTCTCCGGCACGCTCGTGGTCTATTCGGCGCGGGAGATCCGGGTCGATCTCTACAGCGGCCTGTTTGTCGCCTTTCAGCTCGAGCTGCTGCTTGCGACCACGCTGCGCTGGGGCCTCAGCTTCGGCATCGCCACGACGGTGCTGAGCATGACGTTCCTGTTCCTGCTGCTGCAGACCTCGTTCTATGAGCAGATGATCCGGGCGCTGGCCGTGCTGATCGTCGTGCTGGTGCTGCTGAATCTTCCCGGTCTGCTCCTGCGGCCGGACAGCGGCGACGAGCTGTATTTCATCGGCGGCAAAAACTCCTTCGGCGTTGTTCTGATCCCCGGCGCGTTTTTGATCCTGCTCCATGCGCTCGAGCGCTCCGGCAAGCCGCGCCGGAGCACGTATGTCTGGCTGGCGCTCTGCCTGCTGACCGTGCTTCTCGGGGCAAGCGGCACGGGCATGGTGGTCACGGTGGCCGCGACGGTAGCGACGGCGCTGGCCGCGAAATTCAAGCCCCCCAAGTGGGTCTATCTGACCGTCATCGCAATATTTTACATTGTCTTTATCTTTTTCGCCGAGGATTTCATCCAAACGCGCTTTTGGGAATGGCTCACCGAGCTGCTCGGCAAGGACAGCACGCTGACCTCCCGCACGGCCATTTGGAAGACCGTGAAGCTCTATGTCGGGAAATACTGGCTCTTCGGCGTCGGGCGCGGCGTGCGCATTCCCTTTATCAACGTCGACGGCCTCTACCGTGTGAGCTACGAGGCGCACAATTTCGTGCTGGAGATCCTGCTCGAGGGCGGCGTGATCGGGCTGCTGCTCTATGGAACGCTGCTGTTCTACACCGTGAAGCATCTGAACATGGACGATCTCAAGCAGCGCATGGTTTTTGTTGCCCTGTGCGTGCTGCTGGTCAACGGTCTGACCGAGTCGACGGTCAACAACCTGCTCGTGATCCTCACGCTGGGGCTGGCCTGCCGCTATGCGGCGGAAAACCGGAGAAAAGAGGCGCCGAATGAACGCAAGATATAGAAGGCTCAAATGGAATTCCGGTCTGGCGCTGGTTTATCAGGTCGTGCTCATCGGGACCGGACTGGTGCTTCCGCGCTGCTTCCTCTATTTTTACGGCTCGGAGGTCAACGGCCTCATCAGCTCGATCACGCAGTTTTTGTCCTTCATCAACATCTGCGATCTCGGCATCAGCGCGGTCGTCTCCTCGGCCTACTACCGGCCGCTGGCGGAGCACGACACCGTGCGCGTGAGCAAGGTGTTCGTCTACTCCAAGCGCTTTTTCCGGATCGTCGGCTTCATCCTAACGGGGTATATCCTCGTCCTGCTGTGCGTCTATCCGACGCTCATCAACCGCAGCTTTGACTATTGGTTCACCGCCGCGCTGATCGCAGCCATGGGCATCTCTCAGCTCGGGCAGTATTTTATCGGCATTACCTATCAGCTCCTGCTGAACTCCGACCAGAAGTCGAGCGTGCAGCTCATCATCAACGGCTCGACGCTGCTGGCCAACACGGTCGTCAGCGTGCTGCTCATGCTCGGCGGCGCGCCCATCCAGCTCGTGAAGCTGACGACCTCGCTGATCTATCTGCTGCGGCCGCTGCTCCTGTACCTTTACGTAAAAAAACACTATGAGCTTGATTTGACCGTGACCGTCGACCGTTCGGTCGTGCCGCAGAAATCGAGCGGGATCATCCAGCACATCGCCTATATGATCTATGAGAACACCGACGTGATGGTCTTGACGGTGCTCTCCACGCTCAAAAACGTCTCGATCTACGCGGTCTACACCCTCGCGACCAACTGCATCAAGCAGCTCATCACGGCCGCGACGACGGGCGTTCAGGCGCTGCTGGGCAACATGCTGGCCAACCGCGAGCAGCAGGCGCTGCGCCGGTTTTATGCGCTGTATGACTGGTGTGTGCACACGGCCGCCACGCTGCTCTTCACCGTCACCGGCCTGCTGCTCGTGCCCTTCGTCAAGGTCTACACCGCGCAGATCACGGATGCGGACTATGTGGCGCCGACCTTTGCCGCGCTGATCTGTCTGGCGTATTTCCTCAGCAGCATCCGCAACTGCGGCTATGTGCTCATCCGCGCGGCCGGGCACTACCGGCAGACGCAGACCGCCTCCATGATCGAGGCGGTGGCGAATCTGGCGCTGTCCGTTGTTTGCGTGTTTCGCTACGGGCTGGTCGGCGTGGCCTTCGGCACCGTCGCGGCAACGGCGTTTTTCGTCGTTTATGAGATGTTCTACTTCTCGCGGAACATTGTCTTTTTGAAAAAAACACACTTTTTGAAGCTGTTTGCCACGGACGCGCTGACGGCTGCCGTCAGCATCGCGCTGGCCTCGCAGCTCCGCCTGTTCCGCGGGACGGTCGGCTCGTGGCTGGTGCAGGCGGTGCTCGTGAGCGCCGTGTGCGCGGCGGTGAGCCTGAGCGTGCAGTTCCTGCTCTATCGCAAAAACCTGATTACCCTCAAAACCCGTGTTTGGCGGAGTCTTTTCGGAGGAAAGCATGTGCAGTAGCGAATATCACAATCTGTTTGCGGCGCTTCTGGCGGCGCTGACCGACCGCCCGGGCACGCTCGTGCCGCCGGTCGACTATCCGGCGCTGCGCCGTTTGGCAAAAACCCATCAGATCGCGCCCCTGCTCTATGTCGGCCTGAGCAGGTGCGGCGCGCCGGAGGACTCGCTTCGGCCGATCGCCGAGGAGGCCATGCGAGCCGTGTGCTTCGACCAGAAGCAGCTCTTCTGCGCGCAGCGTCTGAGAACGCTCCTGTCGGAAAACGGGCTGGATTTTATGCCGCTCAAGGGCTCGGCGCTCAAGCCGCTCTACCCGGCCTCGGAGCTGCGGCTCATGAGCGACATCGACGTGCTCATCCGCGAGGAGCAGTACCCGCGCCTGCGGGAGCTGCTGCTCGAAAACGGCTTTCTCGAGGGCGAGCAGACCGACCACGAGCTGGTTTGGCATGACCGCGAGGGCATGCTCATCGAGCTGCACCGGCGGCTGATCCCGTCGTACAACGACGATTACTACGCCTTCTTTCAGTCCCCGTGGAAAAAGGCCGTGCGCGTCGCGGGCTGCGAGTATGCCCTGCGTCCGGAGGACGAGTATGTGTATCTGCTCACGCATCTGGCCAAGCACTACCGCGACGGCGGGATCGGCCTGCGCCATATGCTCGACCTCTGGGTCTACCTGCGCAAGCACCCGGAGCTGAACCGCGCCGCGCTGGAGGCCAAGCTGCGCAGACTGCAGCTTGACGAATTTCACCGGAACATCACCGCGACGCTCGGCGTCTGGTTCGACCGCCGGCCGGAAACGCCCTGCACCGAGCACATCACCCGGCGCATTCTCGGCAGCGGCTCCTACGGCATCCGCGAGCAGCTCAACGCCGCCAACGCGGCGCGACAGAGCGCCCGTGCCGAGAACGTTCGCTCGGCGCGGATCCGGTCGCTGCGGCGGCTCGTGTTCCTGCCCTATGCGAGCATGAAAAAGCGCTACCCGGTGCTCGAGCGCGTGCCGGTGCTGCTGCCTGTGCTGTGGGTGGCGCGCTGGTTCGACGCGGTCTTCCGCCGCCGGGATCACATTGCTCAGCAGCACGAGCGGCTTGAGCAGATCAATCCGGAGGTCGTCGAGGCCTATAACCGCGAGCTGGCCATGGTCGGCCTGAAATTCAACCTGAAGCACGGCGCGCCCTGATGCCGCGCAAAAACCCGCGCGGCGCTTGACAGCCGCCGGCCGGGATGATAAAATAATAACCGGCGAAGGGGAGAAGAACGCCCCTTCGCCGATCTGCGGGCATGATGAAATTGGCAGACATGCGAGATTTAGGTTCTCGTGCAGCAATGCGTTGGGGTTCGAGTCCCCATGCCCGCACCATCAAGAGGGTACGAAAAAGATGTACCCCGCAAAAAGCCCGATCTTATCGGGCTTTTTCGCTGCCCCAAAGGCCGTTTTTCGGAGTTTCAAAATCGCAGATTCCTACAGGAACCTCTGGATCAATCGGCTGCGGCGCTCAGCGGATCTTTTGCCCCAACTTGTCGGTTTGAAAATCTTGAAATACACAAAGGATTCCTGCGATTTCCAAACCTCAATTTGGAAAAAAATCCCTCGCTGACCGCTCTTGCGATTGAATCAGAGGTTCCCTAGTATAAGGCAACGCCGCACAATTGCGTCGACGCGCTTCGCCGGATCTTTTCCGCCGCTTGAAGCCTCCGAAGCCCTCCGTTCCCATAAGAAAAATGCCCACAAGACAAAAAGCAATGCTCCCTTTATGATGACAGCGATCATGGTTCACTGTCTTTCATAAAGGGAGCATCGCAGCGGCGGGTGATTATTTATGATAGAGCCGTGGGATCTCGTACCTCGGCTCGCAGCTCACGTGGATGCCCAGCCGGCGGTAGAGGTTCGCGTCCTCCTCAGAGAGGATCACGGAGAAATGCGCCTCGCTGCCGCGCAGCGCGTCGAGCTGCGCCAGCACGCGCTCGGCCAGCGGATTGGTCACGGCGGAGATCGACAGGGCAATGAGCACCTCGTCGGAATGCAGCCGGGGGTTGCGGTGCCCGAGGTGGCGGGTCTTCATGTCGCTGATGGGCGAGATGATCGACGGCGGCAGAAGGTTCAGATCGCTGTCGATCCCGGCCAGAAGCTTCACGGCGTTGAGCAGCATGGCGGCCGAGGGGCCGAGCAGGGAGCTGGTCTTGCCCGTGACCAGACGGCCGTCGGGCAGCCGCATCGCTCCGGCGGGCGCGCCGGTCTCGGCGGCCTTGTCCAGCGCGGCCTGCACGGCGGGGCACAGCGCCGGGGTCACCTGCGCCTGCTGCATGACCAGCTCCAGCTTGCGCACGACCTCGCTGCCGCAGGTGCCCTTGGCGCGGTCGACCAGACCGGCGTAATAGCGCCGGAGGATCTCCATGCGCGAGGCCTCGCGGCAGACCGCGTCGTCTGAAATGGCGAAGCCCGCCATATTCACGCCCATATCCGTCGGAGAACGGTAGGGCGAGACGCCCTGAATGCGCTCGAAGATCGCGTTGACCACCGGGAAAATTTCGACGTCCCGGTTATAATTGACGCTCGTTTGACCGTAGGCCTCCAGATGGAAGGGGTCGATCATGTTGACGTCGGCGAGGTCGGCCGTGGCCGCCTCGTAGGCCAGATTGACGGGGTGCTTCAGCGGGAGGTTCCAGACCGGGAAGGTCTCATACTTGGCGTAGCCCGCGCGGATGCCGCGCCGGTGCTCGTGGTAGAGCTGGCTCAGACAGGTGGCCATTTTTCCGCTGCCCGGGCCGGGCGCGGTAACGACCGCGATGGGGCGGCTCGTTTCGATATAGTCGTTGCGCCCAAGGCCGTCCTCCGAGACGATGTGCGCCGGGTTGGAGGGGTAGCCCGCGATGGGATAGTGGCGGTAGCATTTCACGCCGAGCGCCGTCAGCCGCGCGAGAAAGGCGTCGGCGGCCGGCTGCCCTGCATACTGCGTCACAACGACGGAGCCGACGAAAAAGCCCAGCTCGCGGAACACGTCCGTCAGCCGCAGCACCTCGTCGTCGTAGCTGATGCCGAGATCGCCGCGGAGCTTGCTTGCTCCGATGTCGGCGGCACGAATGGCGATGATCAGCTCGACCTCGTCCTTCATGGTCTCCAGCATACGCAGCTTGCTGTCGGGCTGAAAGCCGGGCAGCACACGCGCGGCGTGATAGTCGTCGAACAGCTTGCCGCCGAACTCCAGATAGAGCTTGCCGCCGAACTGCTCGCGGCGGCGGCGGATCTGCTCGGCCTGCAGCCTCAGATATTTCTCGTTATCAAATCCGATTTTCATGATGCGATTGCTCCTTCCGCGCGGATCGTTTTCTTCTGATATTATACCGCCGGAGCGCGCATCAGGGAAGTGCCTTTTTTCGCGCGCAGAGCCGAATAATCGGCGGAAAATCCGAAAAAAACTGGTGAATCGGCGCATTGCTTTTCGGCTCAAAATGGGATATACTGATAGAGATTCCCGAGAATCAAAGCCTAACATAATCATTATGTCCGGAATGCAAGGCCATTCCGGTTATTTTTTGGCAGCACCGCACGATTCGGCAGGCAGCGCCGACGCAATTGCGCGGCGCTGCCTTTATTTTTTCGGTCGAAAAAGCCGCGTGATGTGCCGCAAACGGCCGGTCTTGCGCCGCCCGGAGGCGGCGTCTGCGGGGCATTCGATTTTTCGTCACATTGTTCATTTTTGAAGCTAAAAATTTATGAGATACTGACAAAAATTATTTTTGCAGGGCTTTTTTTCTAAAAAGGGATTGTAAATTTCAAAATTTTTGTGTATTATGTTGTTGTACGGGCGGGGTGTCCGCACGAAACTATTAAAAATTTAATTAGGAGGAACGAAAATGAAAAAGATCTTGGCACTGATTCTGGCTCTTGCAATGATCGTCTGCGTGTTTGCCGGCTGCGGCGAGAAAACGTCCGACGACGGCGGCGAAAAGAAGGACGTCAAAGTCGGCGTCGTGCTCGTCGGCGACGAAAACGAAGGCTATACCCTTGCGCACATCAACGGCATTAAAGAAGCCTGCAAGAACCTCGGCCTGTCCGACACGGACAACGTCGTCTGGAAGTATGCAATTCCCGAGGATGAGACCTGCAAGACCGCAATTGAGGACTGCATCGACCAGGGCTGCACGCTCGTCTTCACGAACTCCTATGGCCATCAGGACTATGCAAAGACCGCGGCTGAGCAGAATCCCAAGGTGGAGATCGTCGCCATGACCGGCGACACCGCGAAGAAGTCCGGCCTTGCCAACTTCCACAACGCATTCACGAAGATCTATGAAGCCCGCTACGCCGCTGGCGTCGTCGCCGGTCTGAAGATCAACCAGCTCAAGGAAGAGGGCAAGCTCACCGACAAGAACATGAAGGACGGCAAGGTCAAGGTCGGCTACGTCGGCGCCTATGCTTATGCAGAGGTCATCTCCGGCTACACCGCGTTCTTCCTTGGCATCCAGTCCGTCTGCCCCGACGTCACCATGGACGTTCTCTACACCAGCTCCTGGTTTGACATCA
>OIYX01000578.1_pt1 | contig 12743 bp, 7 predicted proteins | sample 1588431 | NCBI WGS metagenome assembly OIYX01 (sample SAMN03283241) | human gut metagenome | biome: human-associated habitat; material: feces | host: Homo sapiens | place: Peru | collected 2012
AGGCGGCCATTCAGAAGCTCGATCTCGCATAAAATACCCAAGACCGTTATAAGCCTGTGTTCTATCACACCTCCAGACCTGATCCGTTTGACCATGAGAAATGCGGCATTCACCAGATGCGCCTCGGCGCTGTACGGCAAGCGCAATGCCCACAATGACAAGCCCATCAGTATCAAAGAATGTATCAGTTCCTCGACGTGGGCCTCTTGGCCGAATCCTTTCAGACAGAAGCTGAGTTGTTTTATCGCATCCTTCCAACGCCCACCGTTGAAATGCGACTGTGCGCGATCGAGCCGAACGAGCGCTGCCGACGCCTCAGAATGATTGCAAGCAATAATCTCGGTCAGTTCATCGAGATACCCCTCGAAGGTCGTGCTACCGGCAAAGCGCCCGGAAAGTTCCTTCATTATGTCGTAGTGCGTCTCGAATCCGATCTCAAGATTCTTCGACGCCGACATCATCAATGGCTTAAGAACACCTATGAGATCCTTGAGACTTTCCTCATCCCGCGCTTCGGCCAGCAACCGCTGTTCGGCTTGGAGCAGCTTCAGAAACAATGCGCAGGACTGACGAGTAGAGTCTCCGCTAACCTTCTCCCCAATCTGTTTTATGAAACTTTCTTCTTGGCTAATGTCCAGGTTCGCAACCCCCATGCGAACGGCACTCGTAAAGATTGACAGCAGATTTGTGAGTTTCTCAAGCCGGACAACCGAACAGTCCTCTTCAACATAAGGCTTGAGCTTCTTGTAATCTTCAAATGCACGCCCACAATCCTCAAACCAGAAGAGACTGGTCCAGGCATGATTGTAAATGAGATTGAACTCCTGCGCCGCCGTTCCATGATGTTCGCACTCGCGGAGAGCGCGATCGAATCGCCCGTCAACCTCCTGGCGCGGTTTGCCGAGAGCGCGGCTCAAGAGGCAAGCCTCCGCAAGATCATCGATGTAACCAGTATCGAGACCGTCGATCTTTCGCAAGATGGAACGCTCTATCTCTGCAAGGCGCTCCTGGCGTCTTGCGTCTCGGCTCCCGACACGCGTTTCCTTTCGCTTATATTCATCCGAAAAACCAAGTTCGGATAACGCAACGTCAAGGCAACCGTTCTGAAACACCGCGTCTCGGCACCACGACAAGTCGAAGACCTTAACTGAAACACCGTAGTCCTTTGACAGCGACTCCTCAAGTGCGAACCGGATATCCGACTTCGCCGCTCTGGACGTAAAGCACAGAATGCGTGAATAGCCGCGTTTTGTCTCGACGACCTTCTTGACGTCACTCTTAATCTTCTCCTTCCAGCCGCTCTTGCAACTGATCGTAAAAGCCCATCTTTCCCGACCGTGCGCACCGCCTTCCTCGGCATACCACTTATCGGCTATGTCATCTGAAACTTCATAAGTCTCTGCATCCACTTTTCCGTCACCACCGCCATCCGGTCCAGTCTGCGGCTTAATGTTGGGCGTGATCAGGCGACGCACAAGCGCCACCACAAAGCGCTCGAATTGTGAATGCTTCTTGTTTGTCGAGAGCATGGACAACTGCAGATCAAACAGTTCGCTGGTTAGAGGCACCTCATATCGCACCTCGGAATCGGAGAAGTATTCCGGCCTCCTGCGCCTATAGAAATCAAAGAATTCCCTCTTGCGATTGTCGGCATTTACGACGTTTTCAGGCTTATCGATCTTTGCCATGCACCATCTCTCCTTAAGCTGGATGTCGCCGCCTTCAGCCACAACGCTCCCGCCCGAAATCCCGACACGTCATTTCATTAGCGGAACCACTAACCGAAAGGTGATGACTGAAGTCCGAATTCTTCCACTTCCACTCTTCATCGACTGCCTCCGCACCCGTCAACACGTCCATCACGCGCCGAGGAAGCGCCGTCCCGTCCACCCAATCGTAGCGGATCTCGCCATCCTGCTTGATCACAAAATCGTTGATGACAAGCAGATCGCCGAATCGCAAGCTCGACCGTTCGGTTCCGCGATGATATGTCAGGCGATGCATGCCGTCGTCTTCCGGCCAGAAGACGTCATTGCGGCACACCAGGCAGCCGCCGTGTCCCTTATACGACATGTCCGGCATCGATATAAGCGTCCGCATGATCGGATCATTGCAATCATTGAGATTCGTCTGGTCGCACTCCGTGTAGTCCTTGCGCAGATTGATGGACCAGATGCCATACCCCTTGCCACCCTCAAGGCGGCGAATGTCCTTTACGAACCTGCGGATCTGCTCCGCGCTCTCATTACCCCGGACGACCGAATTAATCCGAATCCAATTGAATCCCTTATCACCGCAACCGCGCATCAAGCGCCCGAGAGCCTCGTAGCCCCTGGCGTTCATCATGGACACGTCAGCATACGGCAACGAAACGGAAATGCCATCCACCTTTCCCGGCGAGACGCGGTCGAGATAACGAATTGCCGCCGCCTCCTGATCATCCGTCAGGTTCAAGGCTGTGTTGATATACAGTCTCGCCTCATGACGCCCGCCTTTCACAATGTCGACAAGCTCGCCCAGGCGACCAACGTCGGCAAGCGGCTCGCCGCCCGTGAGAACCACCTCATCCACAAACCCATACGCCAGCATCCTGCGCAACGACTCCTTCTGCCGCTCGAAAAAGTAATCGAGCTTTGCCGCGGGATACTTCGTCTCATACTCCGCCTTGGTCGTACAGAACGGACAATGATGTCCGCAATCCCACGGGACGAACACCGTCATCGGATGTTCCTCGCGTCCCCACATAATGCGGCGAATCTTATTGGTCATTTCCGCTTTCATGACTGTTGTTTGACGTAAGTGACCGAGAACGCCTTGCACTGACGGCGCGAGGGAACGACATTCTGGATATCGAACGCATTGCGCCCATCGAACGGCTGGAAGATATCGAGGCCGCGACCCATGATGATGTGCCAGCCGGTGTCGGTGTCGATCCAGCGGTCGTGCAGATTGTCGAGATACTCCCATGTGAAGACGATTCCCTCCGGCGCATAGGCGTCGGAAATCTGCTCCAGGTATTTCTCCTGCGCATTCGGATCGATATCGTCTTTGGCCGTGCGGAGCTTGACCGACACCTCGTCCTCGCGGGCCTTCCCCTTCAGAACCACGCTCAACAGATCCATCATGTTGCGGGCTTGATGGAACTTGCGGATGAAAGGATCCACGATCAGGATCTCCTTCGCGCCCTTGATGTGCTTCGCGAACAGCGTCTCGAAGTCAACTCCCGTCTGATTCTCCGAAATCATGACAGCACCTTCCTTGGCACCGACCTCCACGGGCACAGCGGCAGCAGGCGTCGCCTGGGCTGTCGGCGAAGCGGAGCCTGGCTGAGGAGGTGGCGTTGGCGTTGTAGCCATATCGCCTTCTTCTCTCGAAGCAGCACGACCATCTACCTTTACACTCCGATAGATATCGGGGAACTCCTTTTCTTCAAGTGTCTGCACATAAATCCTCTCGCCTGATTTCAAATCCTCGAACCAGAAATCGACGGGATCGTAAGTAGGGTCGATGCGCATGAGGTTGTCCTTGACGCGCTTGCGCCCCTCCATGACGAATGTCAGCAACTCGCGCATCTCCTCCTTCGTCGCCACGCCCGACGGGTACATGACCTTCATGAGGCCGGAGAAGGTCTTGCGGACGCCTTCCTTGTCGCGCTCGGACAGATTCGGCGAAAGTCTGAAATACTTTTGGAAAAGGCCGGTGAAGTCCATCTCGCGCATCACGTGCAGCGCCTCGGAGAGATAGTCGACGATCAGGCCGTATCCGGACGTGAACAGTTCGCCGCGGGTGATGTACACCTCCCAGCCCGGCAGATAGTTGTGAATGCGGTCGAGGAACGCCGAGTCAAGGTAAGCGTTCGGCAGCGCATCGAAGAGGCTGGTGTTCTTCAGCATGTATGGAACGTTATGCGCCGTATTGCCGACCATCGCGAAGGACGCCTCGGCATCCATCGTTCCGACGCCGCGGGAGAAGGAATGGTTCGCCATGTAGTTCTTCATGACGTCCACGAGCTTCTTCTCTGGCTTCTTGTCGCGCCCTGCGAATTCGTCGAACGCAATGCAGTCCCAATAACCGACGAGGCCGATCTTCTCAGACGAATTGTTCACGAAGAGTTTGGCGAGCGACACTTCGCCGCCCGAGAGCAGCATCCCATGCGGCGAACACTGCGAATAGACGTGCGACTTGCCCGTCCCCTTCGGGCCGAGTTCCATGAGATTGTAGTTCCGCTCGGCGAACGGAACGAGCCTCAATAGCTGGAAAAGTTTATGGCGGCGTCCAAACTTCTCCGGGTTGAATCCTATCGTCTGCAACAACGCATCAGCCCATTCATCAGAAGACATCTTCTCTCGGGCCGCAATGTAGGCGTCCTTGTCAAAGCCGCTCATTTGAATGGGCTTTAGCGAACGAATGCTCCAGGGACTGACGCCTTTCTCCTCCACGATGTCGTATTGCACGTCAATCATGCACCAGACGCCGCCGACAAGAAGCTTCTTGTTGTTCTTGACAGTCGGCACGTCAACAGGGACTTTCTTGATGCCGAGATTCTGGAAAGCCATCTCGTAGAACCCGCCCTGGGCGTTCAGCTCGACGCTCACGCAGTCGATGATCTTGTGATGACCTTTCTCTTTGATCTTCGACTTCACAAGTTCCGCCTCGTTGCGGTTCACATAATGAACACGCAGGATCTCCTTCACTTGCTCGATCCCCTCCGCAATCGTCGACTCGTCGTCCGTAGCGCAGTACATGCCGAGCAGATACTCGAGCACGTATCCCGGAACCGGCGCGTTGCTGCGCACCGACTTGACGAGATCCTTGCGGACGACTAGTCCGGGGAAGGCTTCGTTTATCTTGATGTCAAGTGCTGTCTTTTCCATTTTCAAACCTCCGCTATCAATCAAAGAAGTTGGCGACTGCAAGACGCAGCGTCATCGGCTTTTCCTTGTACACGTCGTAATCGATACGTCCGTTGCCGCGCTCTTTGCCCGTTTCCATCTTGAGGATGACGCTCCCGCTGCCCATCGTGTTGGCCGCGTGATTCAGCGTCAGCATCGTCGATTTCGTCCGATCCTGTACCGTCTCGGCCTCGGAATCCAGCACCAGCTGCACCTCGTCCGAGAGAAGATCTCCGTGTTGCGAACGCAGGGAGAGTCGGACGATCCGCTTAGAGAACTCATCCCCGACCGGCGCGGCCTGGTAGACGGACACATTGAACCGGTTCGTCGTGATGCGCCCGGCTCCGTCAATGAGTATCTCTGCATCTACAGGGACGACGTCAGCGCGGTTCGACCGCACGTGCTGGATCTCAATGACCGGCACGACGATCTCCTGCAGGGACGCGCCGCCATGCACGTACTTCACGCCGCTTCCCTGCTTGTGCATCCGCATGATGCCTTTGGCAACACGCACATCGACGCCCGGTTCGAGACCAAGTTGCTCGCTTTTGCAATTAGCCAATACCTGAGACTCGCTCAACGGCCATCCGAACACAAATCGATTCTTACTCACGTTTGCACGGAAGATACACTCTTCGTCCGCGAGAAAGCCATGATCCGCCGTCACAATAAATTTGCTGATTCGGTAGTCGCCGCCGACTTTCGCGATAAGCCTTGTAATTTCCGTTATTGCCTCGCGAACGGCTTCGGTCGTTTCATCCTCCGTCTCCCGCTTGTCGCCACGCTTGTCAATCATATCATGATAGACATAGAGGACATTGGCCGAACTTTGCCATTGCCGACACTCAACCTTCGTCATGCTCATGACATCTTTGTAGGCAATCGCCGTTGCCTTGGGTTCCTGCACGGACTCGAGAATAGCCTTCCTCGCTTCAAGACCCTTGGTCGACTTGCCATCCGCGTAGACCCATTCGCTCGGCATTCCGTCCGGCCCACCGGCCAGGTCCAGCTTTTCATGCGGCAGGAGCGCCACCATTCCGAGTTGCGTATAGCTCGGCAGCACACTCACCATCGGCGTGATGGTCGCCGAGTAACGATGCGTCGCCTCGATAGCATCGGCCAGTTCCTTGCCGATCTCAAAACGCAGCGCATCCGAAATGATGACGCACACATTCGTCTCGGAATGTGCAATCCAGTCCTTCCAGAAGTTAATCTGAGATCTGACACCGTCAAACTTCCAATCGGACTTTCCGTTGAGATATCTCTGGAAGTTGACGGACTGCTTCATCAGATAGTTATTGACGTAATACCCGTCGACCTTGCTCTTGAGTGCCGCGAACAGATCGACGGCATTGTCGTCGGATTTCTTCGCCTCGTTGTAATGTTCGACGAAGAGTCTGTATTGCTGGTCGATCTGATACCAGGTACTGACATATTTGTTGATCGTATCCACCGCATCCGAGCTGGACATGTCCGTCGTCGAAAGCACCGCGAAGAAGCGGGCAGCCGCCTCACAGGCTTGATAGGCATTGGCGAAGTCGAGCCAAAAGCACCCGTCCTTGCGCTGTCCTATAAGACGCGCCGCATCGTCGATGCGCATGCTGCCGCGCTCCGCCTCGGCCACGAGCGACTTCACGATCTGCACGTCGATCTCCCGGAAGATGTCGAGAGCACCGAAATCGCCCATCGGCACGCGGGCAACGTCCTGCGCGACATTCAGCTTGGCGGCAATGTCCTTCGACAGCGCCTTGAACGTCTCCCGCGTCCGCACGCCGTTCTTCCAGTCATTGAAGAACGAGAGCGCCGCATGGGAGAGCTGATAGCGCTCGTCGCGGACCGCAGGATAGAAGGCGTCGTGAAAGAGCCTGTTGGCGAAGTCGATGACACTCGGATTCGTCGTGTTCTGGTACCCGTAGTCGACGCCAAGCCGCTTCCAGAGCGCAGGTTCGAGCCCGTACTTCGCCAGCTCGTCGATGCGGTCGGTCTTGCCCTCGGACAGCTCCTTCAGGAGAACGACAAGCACATGCTCGATCTTCAGGTGGTTGCGCACGCGGCAGGCCGCGCACATCAGCGCCAGCTCGATCTCCTCCGCCGTCGGACGGCGCTCCAGCTGCGCCAGCAGGTTCGTCACGTCCCGCTTGCGCTGCTCCGACTTGAAGAACGGCAGCATCTGCTCCGTGACAACGCCGCGTGTCTCCTCCGGGAACGCCATCTCGCTCATCACCATCGACACGGGATCCGTACTGAACGACATCCCCGCCAGGAACAGGTCGTACAGCCAGTCGTCGGCTACCGCCGGCTGTGCCTTCGGTGAATAGATCAGGAACTTGCCTTCCGGATTCTCGGCGAGAATCTTGTACTTGATGCCGAACTCGTTCCCGTCGATTACGAGCTTCTCGATTCCCTCGATCTCGACCTCGTCGAATTCGCCCCGGCACCTTCCTCCGTCGTCGTACCAGAAGACGATCCGCTTCTCGCCGAAGCAGCGCATCAATGCGTCATTGACTGCAGAATTCATCTGTTTTCTCCCTCCATTCCTACGATGCTTTCGGAATCTTCGCTGTGTCTGGCGAGGTTCCGTGCCACACAATTCCGATTGCGGTTCGCATAGCAGTAGACGCAGAAGTGTCGGCATGTGTTGTACATGCCGATGTCCTTACTCCGTATGCAACCGCAAAACGGTCGTTGCCCCTTGTCTTTCAAGTCCTTCCGCGTGTCCGGCACGTCCGGGACACCCCCGAACAGATCCTCTTCCGGCAGCTTGCCCGTATGCAGATAATACACCAGTTCCTTATCCTCGCCGAACACGCGCTCCATGAGCTCTCCATCAATGCATCGGTTGCGCTCAACTCCGAAGAAATCGCCCGCCTCACAGCATGTTGCCAGCGAAAGCGCCCATCCATCAACCCGCCACCTCTCCCGCAGGTCAATCAACCCTTTCACGATTTCATGTTGCTGCGTCTCGGTCGGTTCTGCCGACAGAACGTTGGCCCTTGAGAAGTACTGGGTCTCGCCGATCAGGTTCGCTTGGACGCAACGATAATCGTCAACGTCAACGAAGCTGAACACAAGCTTTCTGGCGAGTCCCTTCAACCGGTTGCCGATCCGCTCGATCCGCCGCAGGTGTTCCTGCGGCGTCAGCGTGGGCGTTGAAATGATCGGGTCGTACCTCCAGATAATCCGATCCGGCCCGATCAAAGACGAAAGCCTCCGGAAGCGTTCGAGACGTTCCCCAAGCGGAGGCACCCCGGGCTCGAACCCCTCGGCCTCGTAGTCGTTCAGCGTCTCTTGAAAATAGTAGTGGATGCCCATCCGGTCAAGCTCGGGCAAATAGGGCATGATCGGCTCCGGATTCTTGGTCCAGAACACGACGACCTTGCATCTCGAGAATGAGACGTATGTTGGCTTTTGATTGAAGGGGTTGTACCAGATGCAATAGCCCTTCTTAAAGCGGTTGAGAAACCACTTGGCATGAAAGGCCGGGATGTCGGTCGACCGGCTCGCCGAGATAATGACCGGAGCGACGCCCTCGACTTCAGCGCCGGAATCCGTGATAACCGTGCATTTGTCTTTTGACATCAGAAACTCCAATTCAATAATTCCTGTTCCTCGAAATTGACAAACAGCTTGTAAACCGTCTTCTGACCGTCGGACGGCTGCATGCTCGTATGCACTGGAAACAGCTGATGTTCCCTTGTGTTGTGTATTGGTGCTGATTCAACAGGAGGCGTAATCGCGTCAAAGAAATTTGGAATCCAAACGCCGCTTGAGTCGTCTGGATGCCGAAAGGTCAGATCCTCTACACAGAAACAGCCGTCTTCATTGACAAACGGCCAGAAGACGTCGTAGAAATCCTTGTATGGTTGCCCATCATAACCGCCTTGATAGACCTCGTTGATCGCCTTGAACGACGTCACGATGTCGTACCCACCAGGGCAGACGCTATTAGCTGCTTTTGCATGACAGCGAAAACCATCGATGGCATGCACATCATGAATAAACGCCTTCCCGGCAATCGCCCCCATGTTCTGCAGCCGCCACTTGGCGATCAGCTGACAAAACACCGAACGCGCAGCGTCGCTGACATCACACCAGAACACCATGAATCTCTGGACGGCAGGACGACATTCCCTAATCGCATCTATGAGACCAAACAAATCTCCTCCAGTTCCGCATCCGAAATCGAGAATAGACACCTCCGTCTTATCCTTGAGGCAATCCCGGCAGGAGTTGAAGCAGTTAGTGAATATCGAACGTGCCTCCGCATAGCTACGCGGGAAATATGTGCCAAGGTAACGTCGGGATAATTCATCCTCCGTCAATTCGCGAGCCATGAAACTATCAAGGGTCGGATCGTATACGGCATTCATTTCCTGGTAGATATACTCATCAAGCCATGTCGGCAGGACGGTTACAGGATGTACTGTGCAGTCTCCCATCGCTTCACTCTCCCTTCCCCTCGAGCGCGGCGACCTTGCGCAGCGCCACGCCGAACTTCTTGTAATTCACCTTCACGCCGTCATCGAGGTCGATCTCGATGCGCTCGGTCGAGAGCGGATAGAGGACGTTCTTCTCGTACTCGTCCAGCTCCTTCTTGGCCTTGGCGTACTTCACGGCGTCCTTGTTCGCCCGGACGCGCTCGGACGCGCTCCTCGACTCGTCTGCCCCAACCTGCATCGCCACGTCGAGCTGGTTGTCGACCTTCGTCTGCAGACTGCGCAGATAGCCGAGGACGCCGCCAACCATGTCGGGCCGGTAGCGGTGCATGTAGATGAGCGCCCGAAACGCGCCCTTCGGGCTCTGGAAGAGCCAGTAGATCGGACGATTCTGATACCGCTGCAGATGATCCTTGTAGAAGTCCTTGGTGAAGTAGCTGCGAATGTCCTTCCCCAGCGCCTCCTCGATCCACGCCATGTTCTCAAAGAAATGCTTTTCGCCGAACGTCGCCTTGACGAACGCCTTGAACCGCGTGACGATGTCATCCGCGAACCAGTCGTTGTCGAGGATAGGAATGATACCGTCCTCATCAACCTTGAACTTTGCGGCAGACTTATCTACGCCGACTTTAGCGTAGTAATCAGACTCCGATGCCCCTTGGTCGACGAGAATCAGTCCCATCTTCTCAAGCGAATACCGGCCCATCATGCACCCTACGGCATACGAAATCAGTTCCTTGACGGTATCGCCCTTCAACCGTTCCTCCAATATCTTGTCACGAGGCAACTCCCCACTCGTCACTCCGCATTCCGCATTCCGCACTCCATACCTGTACCACGGATTGCACGTCAAGGTAATCTCGTGCCACGGAACGTCAGGCGTCAACTCATCCTGCAGCCCATACGCCTCGATGAAAATACGATTGTTCTCCGTCTCCAACCGCCGCATTTCCTCGCAGGCGGCCGCCCACTTACGCCGCAAGGCGGCGTACAAATTAGGAATTTTGGCCGGATGAGGAATGTTGAATGCGGGATGAGGAATTGTTGGAGTTGAGCCCAATTCCTCATTCCCAATTCCTAATTCCTCATTACCCTGACCTGCCTGCGGCGGCTGACGCAAAGAATCACAAAGCCCCACCAGCGGATTCGCAAGAAAATCCCACGATGTCTCGTAGGCATTCCAGTCATTTTTCGCACAATTAATACATCGCTCAACATTCAGCCCCACGGAAGTGCCATTCTGCACGACATACGGCAAACGCGCAAAATCATTAAGTTTAAAGTGAATAGTCGGATTTAAAATATGTGAGAGTTTTTCAACATAAATTGTATTTAGGAAGCCGAGCAATGACATCTCATCGCCCCTATCCGGGAAGGCAACCGCCGCACAACCGTCAAACACACTACCCTCTGGAACATATCGAAAGGACAGATTAGAAGTTGTAACATCCGACCAAGTCAAACACGGTCTAAAATAAAACTGCCGAGAAGGCAAATGATTCCCAAGATTCAACAACTCCTTATAATGGACTCCACCAAGCCAAAGGCAATACTCGATATTGCCAAACCCCTTTGTTGTACGGAACATATTCATATCCAGACTTCAAAAAGGCCTCCATGCCCTTAAAAGAAAGCCCGATCTTTTTTTGATCAATCTCAAACCAATATTTCAGATAATAATCATTGTTGCTGGTGTTCATCCCGCATCGTGATTCAACATGCAAACCCATTGGTTCAGATTGTGCCATTACACTAAGTGACTTTTCCCCCACCCAATACGCCACAGGCGAGCCGGGGATCTTCTTGAAATCCTCAGCCGACGCACGAAAGAAATTCTTGTTCTCGCTCATTTGGATTCACCTCGCTCTTTGCGGTTGCTCAATCTTTTCCTTAACCTACGGCATTCTATCATCTGTACCGCGTAACGCAGAAACAATACATTAGACCTCCCGGATGCTTAACAATGGTGTCGCAGAATTCGGTCGCCAGGTCGGCATATTGACCTTGAGCACCAAGGGCATGGCGAGTTCTACGCCCGTGACCAATGCCTCTCCGGGACCAAGTACCGGCAAATAATCCAACACCGACCTGGAGGCCGACGAACAAGCCATCTCAACCGTCCTGCGATCCTGTTCATTGATTAATCGGTGGGAAATAAATGTCCCCATCTGACTCAGCGTACCGACTGGGATATCTCGCGGCATTTGCGTTGACAGGCAAAGAAACAGTCCAAACTTCCGACATTCTTTTGCAATTAGATCGAACGCATCCAACGGAATCACATTCTGATCGACATCCAGCAATCGCTTATTGACAAACAAATGTGCTTCATCCAGAAACATGAGCACGGGAACTTTGACGTACTCCCCAGATTTTGCAGCGCCATATAAATACTTCGCTATTGCGTTGGCAACAATCTCACGGGCAGAAAACGACGAGGAAACTCGTGAAAAGTCAAGTCGTAACACTCGCTTTTTTGAATCACCAAAAAAGGAATTTAATAATTCAGGGACAGCCATCGACGTCGAAGGCAAATTGCCCTTAAGATTAAACAACGAGTTAAATTCTTTCTTTGACAAGAGTTCCTGAATGCGAATTTTGAGCGCTGATTGAAAATCGTCCATTTTATCGTCCTGCCTACCCCAATGCAGCGAATCATTTTCCACTCCCGTCTCATACACGCACTCATTTTTAAGCTGAAAGGGTAAATTTCTAATGTCGAATGAACAAAGGTCATCTTCTATCTGATCAATATGCTTATACTGAAAGCACTGAACTGGGCGTTTCTCTTTGCCAGATTTCTCAAGACATCCGCGCCCATCAATATGGTGATCAAGTGTCTTATCCCCGTTCGTCCGCGCAAGTTCAACGGTCTTCAACGAGCGAATCGCCTGCGCCAAGACAGGCCGTTGCGACTGAGCCGTCGGCCGCAGAAGATAAAACAAGTCTGCAACCTTAAGTTGCCGATAAGGGAAGTGACATGTCTCCCCCATGATGCGAGATTCAACAAACTCAGCAGCATCAAATGTCGAATACTCGCCAGTAGGATCAAGGACAATGACCTTGTTCTGCGTTTCCTCCACTAATGCTTCGAGAATTCTTGAGACCGAATGGCTCTTACCGCTTCCAGTCGTTCCGACGATGGCACAATGACGTCCAAGCAATGAATTCAGCGACAATGAGCATACAGCTCCATTGGAGACCAAATTCCCCAATCCAACCATCGGCTGTTTGGATAAATGGTTCTTTTGATTCGTTGATGCCAGCAAGCCCTGTACATACGCAAACGAAACCGCATACACTCTCGACCCGATTTCAGGAAAGCGTGACGCCGTTTTCTCGGTAGACAACGGATCTGTCATCCTGAACGACAGCAAAAGCTCAGCTTCGGCAATTGGATGGAACTGCGAGTCCT
>OIYX01000580.1_pt1 | contig 12735 bp, 8 predicted proteins | sample 1588431 | NCBI WGS metagenome assembly OIYX01 (sample SAMN03283241) | human gut metagenome | biome: human-associated habitat; material: feces | host: Homo sapiens | place: Peru | collected 2012
GAAGGCGTCGATCGCGGCGGGGTCGACGCCCGCGAGCTTCAGGGCGTCCATGATCACGGCGCGGCGGAAGGGGATCTGGTCGTTGACGTGGGGGAACTGGAGGAGGACGGAGGCGTCGTGGAACAGGTTCTCCTCGAAGACGGACGTCTCGTCCTCGAACACGCTCACCTTCGTCGAGGTGGACCCCGGGTTGATCACAAGTATTCTTTTCACGTTGACACGCTCCTCATGCAAGTAAATGGACCGCGTAGTTTAGCATCCGACGCCGCTCCTGTCAGTACCCAAGGGACACCCTTCAGCGCCCGGCGCGCGCGACCGCGTAGCCCGCCTCCAGCGCGAGCTGGCGGTCGTCCGCGAAGTCCGCCCCCGGCGTCGTGAGGAGCGGGCCGGCGATGCCGGCCGAGACGCCCACGTAGAGGGCGCGCGCCGCCGTCGCGTCGCTCATGTCGCGCCGCCCGCCCGCGAAGCGCAGGGGCGTGCGGGGATTGACGAGGCGCAGGACGGCGATGCCCGTGAGGATTTCCTCCTCAGACAGGAACGGACGCTCCCCGAGCGGCGTCCCCGGAATCGGATGCAGGACGTTGACCGGAATCGAGTCCGGCGCAATCTCCTTCAGCGCGAACGCGAACTCCACGAGTTCGCCTGGCGTCTCGCCCATGCCGAGGATGCCCCCGCAGCAGACTTCGAGCCCGAGCCGCTTCGCCGCCTTCAGCGTCGCCACCTTCTCCGCGACCGTGTGCGTGGTGCAGAGCCGCGCGAACCGCGACGGCGCCGTTTCGAGGTTGCAGTGGACGCGCGCGAGCCCCGCCGCCTTCAGCTTCGCGAGGTCCGCCTCGCCGACGAGCCCGAACGACCCGCAGCAGGCAAGGGACGTCTCCGCCCGGATGCGCCGGATCGCCGCGCAGAGCGCCTCGACGTCCCCCGCCGCGAGCCCCCGCCCGGACGTGACGAGCCCGAAGCGCACGGCGCCGTTCGCCTCCGCCTCCTTCGCCGCCGCCACGCACGCCTCGACCGATTTCAGCCCCCACGTGTCGCACGCCGTCTTCCAGTGCGCGGACTGCGCGCACCACTTGCAGTTCTCGGAACACGTCCCGCACCGCGCGTTGAGAATCGCGCAGAAGTCGAAGACCTCCGCCTTGAACGCCTCGGTGACCTGGTGCGCCGCCGCGAAGAGATCGTCCTTCGCCGCCGTCTCCACCAGCCGCCGCATCTCCTCCGGCGTCGCCTCGCCACCCGCCACGATCCGTTCGGCGAGGGCCTGGGCGGGATTTCCTTCATTCGTCATTTTTCATCATCCTTCCAGAGGGCGCGCGGACGCGCGCCCCGCAAAACCCCATTACTTTCACGCGCGCCCTGCAAGACCCGGGCGATTTCCAGGGCCGCGCGGCGCAGCTGGTCGTGCGTGTGGGCGCTCATGAGCGCGATGCGCAGACGCGCCGCCCCGCGTGCGACGGTGGGGTAGCGGATTGCGGGCACGAGGAAGCCCGCCCGCTCCAGCGCCGCGCCCGCCGCGAGCGCCGCCCGTTCGTCGCCGACGAGGATCGGCACGATGGCGGAATCGCTGCGTGCGGCGACGCCGAGCCGCCCCAGCTCCGACACGAAGAACGCCACGTTCTCCCGCAGGCGCGTCACACGAGCCGGCTCCGCCTCCAGAACCTCCAGCGCCGCGCGCGCCGCCGCCATCGCCGGCGCGCCCGGCGCCGTCGAGAAGATGAACGGACGCGACACGTTCCGCAGATAGTCGATCAGCAGGCGCGCGCCGCACACGAAGCCCCCTTCCGAACCGAGCGCCTTCGAGAGCGTCCCCATCGCGATGTCCGGGTGGCCGCAGCCGAACGCCTCCGCAAGCCCCCGCCCCGTCGGGCCGATGACGCCCGTCGCGTGCGCCTCGTCCACCATCGAGAAGGCGTCGTGGCGGCGCGTCACCTCCAGGAAGCCCGGCAGGTCGAGGACGTCGCCGTCCATCGAGAAGACGCCGTCCGAGACGGCGAGGCGGCGGCGGTGTTCGCGGCAAAGACCGAGCTTGCGGTCGAGGTCCGCAAGGTCGCCGTGCCGGTAGACGAAGACATCCGCGCCCGAGAGGCGGCAGCCGTCGATGATGGAGGCGTGGTTCAACTCGTCGGAGAGAACGGCGTCCCCCTTCCCGACGAGCGCGGTGATCGCCCCCACGTTCGCCATGTAGCCCGTGCCGTAGACGAGCGCGGCCTCCGTTCCCTTGAAGCGCGCGAGCGCCGCCTCCAGCGCGACGTGGGGCGGCTGCGTGCCGGTCGTGAGGCGCGCGCCGCCCGCGCCCGCGCCCCAGGTGCGCGCCGCCGTGGCGGCGGCCTCCGTGACGCGCGGGTCGCGCGCGAGGTCGAGGTAGTCGTTCGAGGCGAGGACGACGAGGTCCCGCCCGTCCACCGTCGCCGTCGGACCCGTCGGCGCGTCGAGCGTGCGGCACGTGCGCGCAAGCCCCGCCGCCTGCCGTGCGTCGAGCGCGGAAGCGAGGCCGTCGAAGCGGCATTCTGCCCGGTGCGCGGCGAGGACGGGCACGTCCGTCACGAGGACGGGCGTCTTCTCCAGGAAGCGGATCGTCTCCGCGACGCCGGCGCGCGGCCCCCGGTAGAGGAAGATGCGTCCGCCGTTCGGGTCGCCCTTCTCCTTGATCACCGTGATGCGCCGGTAGCCGAGCGCGCGCGTCGCCACGTAGCCCGTCACGTAGTCCGGGTCGTCCGAGACGCAGATCTCCCCCACGATGCCGGGGGCGTTCTGGACCTTCGTCGCGAGGACGATCGCCTCGGCGTAGTGGTTCTTGCCGCCGGCGGTCCCCTTTTCGAGCGACGCCGTGTCGTCCATGTACGTCGCGCGCACGCCGCGTGCCGGGTCGGGCTCCAGGCGTTCCAGCGTGTCCGCGTCGAGGAGCATCGCCCCGCGCAGGGCATGGCTCTCGGCGAAGCGCGCGAGAATGTCGTCCACGCGCGCGATCCCCGCCTCCGCGAGGAGGCGCGCCGCGACGGCGCGCCCCTCCGCCGCCGTCCGGGTGGCGTGCGTCGTCACCGCGAGCGCCGGCAGCCGCCGGATGGGGCCCGGCTGCGCCTCGACCTTCAGGTTCACGAAGTCGGGCACGCCCTTCGCGTGCGTGAGCGCGCGCGCGACGAGGACGGATGCGACCTTCGGGACGGACGGCGCGGGCACGATCTTCTCCGCGCCGGAGATGTGCGCCCCGCCGCGCGCCGCGCGCATCTTGACGGAGTAGAATGCCGCCGCCTCACTCATGGAAATCCCCCTCGGCGGGCGGCGGACCGGGCGGCGCGGCGGCGAGATCGAGGAGCGCGCCGACGATGCGGTCCACCGTCCCCGCGTCCGAGACGAGCGGCGGCATCGCGTAGATGAAATTGCAGAACGGACGCAGCCAGACGCCGTGGGCGCGGATGACGCGCTGAATGTCCGCCGACGCCGGCAGACGCGCCACCTCGACGACGCCCACGGCGCCGAGGACGCGCACGTCGCGCACGTTCGGCAGGGCGCGCGCGGGGGCCAGCCCCTCCGCGAACTGCCGTTCGATGCGCGCCACCTGCGCGGCGTAGTCGCCGGCGGCGAAGAGGTCCAGCGACGCACAGGCCGCCGCGCAGGCGAGGGGATTGGCCATGTAGGTGGGGCCGTGCATGAACGCGCTCGGCGAACCGGCGGAAATCGTGTCCGCCACCTTCTGCGAGGCGAGCGTGGCGGCGAGCGTCAGATGGCCGCCCGTGAGCGCCTTGCCGACGGTCATGATATCGGGCGAGACGCCCGCGCGCGCGTGCGCCCAGCGGGGGCCCGTCCGGTAGCAGCCGGCGGCGATTTCGTCGAAGATGAGCAGGATGCCGTGTTCGTCACAGAGGCGGCGCATTTCGCGCAGGTAGGCGGGATGGTAGAAGTTCATCGCGTTCGCGGCCTGGAAGACGGGCTCGCAGACGAGCGCGGCGATCTCGTCCGTGTGTTTCTCCACGATCCGGCGCAGCGAGGCGGCGTCGGCGGGATCCCACGGCGCGTCCGGCGGGATGCCCGGCTTCTCGGCGAAGAAGTGCCGCGTCATGATGCCCCTGAAGAGCGTGTGCATGCCGTCCGGGTCCGAGAGCGCCATGCAGAGCGACGTGTCGCCGTGGTAGCCGCCCTTCAGGGCGAGGAGCCTGTTCCGCTCGGGGCGCCCCCGCGCGTTCTGGTACTGGACGGCCATCTTCGCCGCGACCTCGACGGAAATCGAACCTGAATCGGCGAAGAAGACGCGGTCCAGGCCGGGCGGCGCGAACGCCGCCAGCTTCTCCGCGAGCGCGATGGCCGGTTCGTGCGTGAACCCGCCGAACATGACGTGCGAGAGGCGTTCGGACTGCCGCCGGATCGCCTCGACGAGGGCCGGATGGTTGTGCCCGTGCGCGACGCACCACCAGCTCGACACCGCGTCGACGAGCCTCTGTCCGTCGTCCAGCTCGATCTCGACGCCCGAGGCCCGCTTCGCGAGGAGGACGGGCGGCGGGTTGCCGAGCGAGGCGTAGGGATGCCAGATGTGCGTACGGTCCCAGTCGAGCGGCGTCATGCGAAGATCTCCGAAAAGTCCACGTCGGGGTAGGGTCCCGCGAAGTCGAAGCGCGGCACGCGCACGACGACGGGCGGGAAGCCCCAGCGCGCGAGGTAGCGGCGCGTCGTCTCGGGCGTGTCGTGGTCGATGAGCGGGTCGGCCCCTGCGGACCAGTTGTAGACGACGCCCGCGACGGGCATGCCGCGCGCCTTCGCCGCCTCCAGGGAGAGGAGCGTGTGGTTGATCGAACCGAGGCGCCCGCATGTGACGAGGATGAGCGGCCAGCCCCGTTCCGCCGCGTAGTCGACGGTGAGGCGGTCCTCCGTGAGGGGCACGTCGAGGCCGCCGGCGGATTCGACAAGCACGATCTCGTGCCGCGCCGCACAGGCGTCCACCGCGCGCGTAATCGCCGCGAGATCGACGGTGCGGCCCTCCAGGGCGGCGGCGAGGAGCGGCGAGGAGGGAAACTTGAAGACCTGCGGCGCGGTGAGGCCCGCGCCGTCCTCGGGGAAGCGCACGCCGCCGCAGATGAGGCGGTGCGCGTCGATGTCCTCCGAATGCCCGTCGTTCCCCGTCTGCACGAGCTTGACGGTGATGACGTCGCGCCCGGCGGACGCAAGCGACCGCGCCATCAGTCCCGTCACGGCGGTCTTTCCGATGCCCGTGTCGATACCGGACACGAAATAGACGTTCTTCCTGCTCTCTGTTCGTCCGTTCACACGCACGCTCTGCTCCTCTGTGGTCTCCGTTGAGCCGCATATTATACTCTTTTTTCGTCCGTACGCCGGGAGGGACGCAATTTGTGCTATACTGCCGCGCGATGGACATCCTCACGAAAGAGCAGCGCAGCAAGGTCATGGCGCGCATCCGCTCGCGCGACACGAAGCCGGAGATCCTCGTGCGGAAGCGGATCTTCGCCGCCGGGTGGCGCTTCCGCACCTGCGACCGGCGCTATCCCGGCCACCCGGACGTCGTGGTGCCCCGTGCCCACACGTTCATCGAGGTGCGCGGCTGCTTCTGGCACCGCCACGGCTGCGCCGTCAGCTCGATGCCGAAGTCCAACGTCGAGTTCTGGACGACGAAATGGGCCAACAACGTCCGCCGCGACCGGCGGCACGAGGCCGACTGGAAGGACCTCGGCTGGAACGTGATCCTCGTGTGGGAATGCGCGCTCAGGCCCGTCCGGCGGGAGGAGACGCTCGTGCGCATCTGCCAGGCGCTCGACGCCTGGGCGGCGGAGGAGGGTCCCCGCCGGATCCCCCACCGCCTCGTGCTGCCGCGCACGCCCTAGCGCGCGCTCACAGCCCGGCGAGCGTCCAGCCGTCGCGGTAGGCGCTCTTCAGGAGCGCGTTCGCGTCCGGCGCGTTCTCGAAGCAGCCCTGGGCGGCGTTCCACGTGAGACGGCGGTCGGGCAGCTGCTCGCACACGCCGCCCATCACGACGCTCTCCATCATCCACGTGCTCCAGTCGAACGAGCTGCGCGTCGCGCCGCCGCCGCGCGCCACCTGCTCCGCGAACTGGCGGTGGTGGTTCGGCTCGCGGCCGAGCTTCGGCGGCTTGATCACCGTGCCGTCCCGCAGCAGCGCCATCGGCGCGGAGGCGTGCGGGGCGAGGATCCAGCCCTTCTCGCCCTCGATCACGCGCCCCTCCTCGGAACGCGCCTTGAGCGGCGTCTTCGCGAAGAGCGCCTCGTATTCGGCGGGCGGCAGGAAGGACGCCGGCACCGTCGGGTCCGACTTGATCCCCGAGAACCACTCCATGCGGAACGGGCGCCCGCCGGTGGCCGCCACGCCCGGAAACTCCCAGGTGATGTGCGAATAGCGCGGCCAGGCCTTTTTATAGACGGGATCCGTGCGGACCTCGGGGTCGACGACGGCCTTGACCGTGCGCGGGGCCGTCGCGCCGAGCCCGAGGCCGATCCAGGGCGCGCTGACGACGTGGATGCAGAGGTCGCCGATCCAGCCGGAGCCGTAGTCGCGCCACATGCGCCAGAGCGTGGGGTGGTAGTTCTTCGGACGGTAGGCCGTCATCGGCGCGGGGCCGACCCAGCCCTCCCAGTCCAGATTCGCCGGCACGGGCGCGGGCGCCTCCAGGACGCGCCGCACGCGCGACATGCCGTTGCGCGTCGAGTAGAGGCACACGCGCGTGACGGGGCCGATCACGCCCTGCTGGAGGAATGCGACGATCTGGCGGTCGCCGAGGCCGGAGGCGAACTGCGTGCCGAGCTGCGTCGTCACGCCCGTCTCGGCGGCGAGGCGGCGCAGGAGACGGCACTCGTCCAGCTTCTTGCAGAGCGGCTTCTGGCAGTAGACGTGCTTGCCACGCCGCATCGCGTTCGCGGAGACGATGGTGTGCGTGTGGTCCGGCGTCGAGACGTTCACGGCGTCGATCCGGTCGCCCTCCGCCGCGAGCAGTTCGCGCCAGTCGCGGTAGACGCGCGCGTTCGGCAGCAGCTTCTTCGCCTCCGCGAGGTAGGCCGCGTCCACATCGCAGACGGCGACGACGTCGAGGAGGTCCTTGAACCCCGCAAACGTCCGCATGTCCGCCCCCGCCATGCCATGCGTGCCGATGCAGGCGTGGCAGACCTTGGCGTTCGGCGAACGCGCCGAGACGAGGGCGGGGAAGCCGAAGGCGACGCCGGCCGCCAGCGACGAGGTGAGGAATTCGCGTCTCTTCATCGATCTTCTCCTTTTTCTAGTTCTTCCGGCCCATGCCGAAGAGTTTCAGCGCCGCGCGGAAGTCGGCCGGCAGCGGCGCATGCGACCGGATCGATTCGCCCTTGCGCATCGGGTCGGGCAGGACGAGCGCGGTCGCGTGGAGCATCTGGCGCGGCACGGTCATGAGACGCGGGTCGCGCGCGGACTTGAGGCCGAACGTGCGGTCGCCGACGATGGGGAAGCGCACGCCCGCGAGATGGCGGCGGATCTGGTTCGTACGGCCCGTCTCGATGCGCACGCGCAGGAAGGAGGCGTCGGGCCCCGCCGCCTCGCGCGTGACGAGGGAGACGGCGGGCTGGTCGTCGAGCGGCGCGTCGATCTTCTGGTGCGCGTAGGGGAAGCTGCCCACGACAATGGCGGCGTAGGTCTTCGCGATGCGGCGCGTCTTGAAGACCTCCACGGCGGCCTGGTAGGCGGCAAAGGTCTTCGCGAAGAGCAGACAGCCCGTCGTGTCGCGGTCCAGGCGGTGGACGGCCTGGAGGTTCGGCTCCTTGAGCTGCGTGCGGAGGATGGCCTCGACGGACTTCGGATCGTCGTTCGCGAGGAGCCCGGCGGGCTTGTCGGCGACGATGTAGTCCGGCGTCTCCACGAGCACGCGCACGTGCCGCCGCTCCTCGGGCGCAACCGCCGCCTGCGCGCTCCCCGCCTGGCGGCGCGCGGCCGCGACGACGCTGCGGGGGATCTCCACGGCGTCGCCCGTCTTGAGCGGATGGTGCGCGATCCAGACGCAGCGGCGGTTCACCCACACGCTGCGCCCGTCGATGACGGCCTTGGCGGCACGGCGGGAAAGCCCGAGGCGCGCGGCGAGGAAGTCCTGGAGGGACTTCCCGGCATCGGGACGGTTGACGGTCAATGCCTCGACGTTCGTGGCAAACTTTGGTGCAGCTCGCATATCCTAAACCCTGATGACGGACCCCACGACGCCCACGATCTTCTTGTTCTGGAGGTCGGGTCCCAATTGAATCTCAACGTCCTCCCCCTCGGAGGCGTCCTCCTGCGCCGTGATGCGCACGGCCGTCTTCTCCCCGGCGAGGGCACAGGCGAAGTTCTCCGCCATCGGCGCGTCGTCCATGACGTCCGAGAAGGCGAGCTTCAGCACCTCCCCCTCGTCCGCATAGCCGAACATCTCCAGGAAGGCGGCGTTCACGCCCCGGAAGCGGCCGTCCGGCGCACATGCGAAGAGCGCGGCCTGCGAGATCTCGTAGGCGTTCTGCCGCGTGCGGAAGACGGCGAGCTGGCGGCGGCGGCGCTCGGTGCTGCGGATCGTGAAGACGAGGTCGCCGGGATCGAGCAGGTCGATGAGGCTCACCGTCACCTCGGCCGGGAAGACGGAGCCGTCCTTGCGCAGGCAGTTCGCGTCGAGCATCATGTGGCGCGCCTGGTCGAGGCCCGCGCGGATGCGTTCGACGATCTCCGGCGTCACGCCGGGGATGAAGCGCCCCACGGGGCGGTCCATCACCTCATCGGTCTCGTACTGGAAGAACTCCTTCGCGCGGGGGTTGAGCTCCAGCAGGTGCCCGCTCGGGTCGGTAATGAGCACCGCGTCGTACATGCCCGCCAGCAGTTGGCGGAAGAGCGAGCGGTGATCCTTCATCGTGGTGTTCGGCATGGGGGAGAATTCCTTTCCGCGCGCCTAGCGTAGGATGAGCGCCGTGCCCGTCGTCGTGTCGAACTTCAGGACGCCGCCGGAGAGGTACGCCTTGCCCTTGACGGGCGCGCCCGCGCCGTCCACGACCGTGATCGCGAGCGGCCCCGTCCACGCGCTCGCGCGCAGGTCGAGGAGCGGCGTGACGCCCCTCTCCGTCGGCGTCGCGACGATGAGCGTGAGCGCGCCGTCCGGCGCCGCCAGGCGCCCGCCCGTCACCGTCACGGGGCCGCCCGCGCGCGCGTCGAGCGTGCCGACGACGAGCGTGCCCGGCTGCGCGCCGTTCGGCTGGATCGCGATCGTCGCCCCCGGCGCCGTCGCCAGCACGTCGGCCGCAAGCGTGTAGGCCGTCTCCGACACGATACCCGCCGCCGGCGCGAGCGTGAAGGCCGCGCCCGGCGCGAGGCCGAGGGCGCCGATCCGCGCCTCGGCGTGCTGCGTCGCGAGCGTGCCCGCCCCGTCCACGTCCACGCGCGTCGAGGCGAACTGCGCGTCCGTCTCCGCCGCGGCCGACATCCTGAAGCCCGCGACGACCTGCCGCGCGACGCTGCCGCCCGTCCCCGCCGTGAAGCCGACATGGGCCTGCGCGCCGCCCAGGACGTCGACGAGATCGAGGTCGCACGTCCGCTCGAAGACGACGCCGCCCTGCTCGATGCGGAACGCGAGGCGCGCACCGTCGTACGTCACCGTGTAGGCGATCGGCTTCAGCCGGTCGATACCCGGCACCTCCGCCTTGAAGAGCGGCACGCCGTTCGTGTAGACGCCCATCTGGAGCGAATTGTAGATCTTCGTCGTCACCGCGACGGCGGGCTTGACCACGGTCCGTCCGCTCTCGTTCACGGCGCCGCCGAGGCAGCCGCCCTCGCCGCCGAGGGCCGTCGCCCCCTGGTTCTGCAGCATGAACGCAAAACCGTCCGCCGGGGCCGACTGGCCGTTCGTCGTCGCCGAATAGGCGAAGGCGGCCAGCCACCCCTGCGCCACGTCGATCGGCGTCTTCCGGAACACAGACCCCGCCTTCATGCTCTCGCAGGGCGTCAGCATGAAGCCGTCGGTCGCCTCCTCGGCGACCCCGTTGAACTGCCACTCCGACGAATCGGAGAAGTCGGCCAGCGTGACGGCCCCCGCCGCGACCTCCCGCTGGAGGAGGAGCGTGCCGCCCGCAAGCGCCACGTCCGCGCTGCCGAGCTGGGCCGCGTTCGCGATGCGCCCCGTCGCGCCGCCCGCGAGGCGCACCGTCTGCGCGCGGAGCGCCCCCGCCGGCAGGTCGAAGTAAAGCGCCCCCGCGCCCTCCACCGCCAGCGTCCCGCCCGTCAGCGAGCCGCAGAAGCCCGAAAGAAGCACCGTCTCCGCCGTTACGACCGTGAACGTGCCGTCGCGCACGTCCACCGTGCCCCGGAACGACGAGGCGAGGACGCGCACGTCCGTGCCGCCGTCGACGACGAGCGTCCCCGTCGGCGCGCCCGCCAGCGCGGCTACCGCCATCGTCCCGCCGGAGGCGAGGCGCAGCTCGCCGCCGTCGACCTGCAGCGTGCCCTGGAAGTCCGACAGGTCGCCCGTGAGCGTACAGGCCGCCGCGCCGTCCTTCAGGAGGCGGGCCGAGGCGGTTCCCACGAGGCGTCCCGCGAACACCGTCTCCGTCTTCTGTTCGAGGTAGAGCGCGCGCGCGCCCAGGTCCACGCACGAGGCCGCCGCGCCCGTCAGCCCCGTGAGCGCCGTCCGCGACTGGGTGAGCTTCGTCTGCGGGATGTAGGCGAACGACGCATCGCCCGGCCCCTTCATCGCGACGCGCAGGCACTGCCCGCCGCCCGCCTCGCGGAAGACGACGACGATCTCGTGGAGTCCGGCGTTCAGCTCGACCGGGCTGCCCTCCGAGCCGAAGCCCCCCGACGGGCCCGTGTCCAGGCGGCGGTCCACGACCAGCCGCCCGTCGATCCAGACGGCCGCGCCGTCGTCGCTGTTCACCGCGAACTGCCATGCACCCGACCGGTCGAGCCGGATGCCGCCCTCCAACTTCAGGAGGAACCGGTCGGTTTTCGCGTTGGCGTACGCGCCGTGGAAGCGCGCGCCGTCCGCCCCCGTGTCGAGCGTCGCGCCGAACGAGGCCGAGGTGGTCTCCACGCTCGGCGTGCGCGCGGCGAAGTCGGCCAGCATGGTCTCGTAGGCGGCCCACGCCGTGTAGTCGAACGCGGCGACGTCCGAATAGTACGCGGCGCGCAGGCCGGGGCCGGCGGCCGTTTCGTCCTGCACCTCCAGCGACGTGCCGTCGGCGAGCCGGACGTGGCCCGCCTGGCCCGCCCGGCCGAGCGCAAGGGCGCCCGCGCGCACGTCGACGACGCCGGCGTAGCTGCCCGACCCCGCCGCGAGCGTGAGCGTGCCCGCGCCCTCCTTGCGGAGGGTCGTCTGCTCGTTCCCGCCGCAGAGCGGCGCCTTGAGCGTCCAGTCCCCCGCCTCGGCGAGCGCGAGCGTGGCGTAGCCCGCCTCGGGGAATTCGATCCTCCCGGCGTCGCCCGTCAGCGCCTCGACCGTCACGGCGGAGGAGGGCGCTTCGTCGCACAGAAGCGCCTGCGGCAGGGCCTCGTCCTCCGCCGCGCCGGGCCGCGTCAGCCAGGCGGCCACCGCGTTCTGGCCCGACTTCTCGTAGAAGCCGATCACAATCTCGTGCGCCCCCTTCGCCAGCGTCACCGTCCTGCGCGTCGTCTCGCGCTGGTTGTTCGAGTCCCAGCCGTGGTCGCTGTTGTTGTCCACCACCTTCTCGCCGTCGAGATAGAGGACGCTGCCGTCGTCGCTCTGGAGGGCGAACGTCCAGTCGCCCGCCTCCGGCGCGACGAAGTACCCGCGCCAGATGACGACGTAGAAGTCCTTCCAGCGGTAGTTTCCCGGGAACTTCTCGCCGTTCTGCCCCGAGTGGAACGTCTCGCCGAACGTCGCGAAGCTCGACGCGACGAGGTCCGGCACATGCGTCGCCTCGAACGCCGCGATCGCCTCCAGCGAGGCGAGGTTCGCCGGGGAGACGTCCGTCACGGACAAGTAGTACCGCCCCGTGAGGCCCGGCTGCCCCCCCGCCACGCGCAGCGCACCGCCCGCCATCTCCACCCGGCCCACGCGCTGGCTGCGCGCGAGCGCCAGCACGCCCGCCTCCACCCGCGCGCGGGCGAGCGCCGGCGCCGAGGCGGACGTCTGCGAGAGCGTCTGCGTGTTCGCGCCCGTCTTCACGAGCGTGAGCGTGTCGGCGAGCGTGCCCGAGAACTCGCCCGCGACGGTACGCCTCTCCGACCCGACGCGCAGCTCGGCCGCGGCACCCGAACCGTTCGTAACGCACCCGTCGCCCGCCAGCGCCGCCACCGCGAGTGCCTGCCCGTCCGTCTCGAAGGTCCCGCCTTTCCGCACGCACAGGACGCCCTTGCCCGCAGCCGTCGCAATCACCTCCGGCCCCGCCACGCGCAGCGTCCCCGCCTTGACCTCCGTCGTCGCGGCCTCCTGGCGCCCCGCGAGCGTGAGCGTGCCCGCGCCCTCCTTGCAGAGCGTGCCGCCGCCGGTAAAGGTCTGCCCGAGCGTCCGGTCCGCGTCCGTCTTCAGGATGAGCGTGCCGTCCACCTGCGCGCCCGTCCCCGCGTCCCAGCTGAACGTGTCGCCCGTGCCGATCTGCACCTGGCCGCCGGACTTCACTGTGAGCGCCCCCGTGTAGTCGTTCGCCGCGCCGCCGAACGTGACGAGCCCGCTGTCGCTCACCGTGAGCGGGCCTTCGCCGTGCAGGTCGCCCCGGAACGTCATCGACGGGGTGCTGCCCCACTCGTGGATGCGCCCGCCGCCTTCGGCGACCGTCATGCCGCGCGTCGCCG
>OIYX01000581.1_pt1 | contig 12734 bp, 10 predicted proteins | sample 1588431 | NCBI WGS metagenome assembly OIYX01 (sample SAMN03283241) | human gut metagenome | biome: human-associated habitat; material: feces | host: Homo sapiens | place: Peru | collected 2012
TCTGTACCGCTTCGAAGGTTTCGGTCAGGGTGCCGATCTGGTTCAGCTTGATCAGAATGGAATTCGCTACGCCCATGTGAATGCCCTTGGAAAGGCGTTTGGTATTGGTGACGAAGAGATCATCGCCGACGAGCTGGACTTTGCTGCCGAGGCGGTCGGTCAGTTTCTTCCAGCCGTCCCAGTCTTCTTCGCCGAGCCCGTCTTCGATGGAGATGATCGGGTACTGGTCGATCAGGTGTTCATAAAAGTCGATCATTTCCTCTGCGGTCTTGGCTGCGTGATCCCCAGCGAGGTGGTAGAGACCGTCATCTCCTAAAAGTTCGGAAGCTGCGACATCGGTGGAAAGGACGATGTCCTTGCCTGCGGTGTAGCCGGCTTTTTCGATGGCTTCGCAAATGACTTCCATCGCAGCTTCATTGGACGGGAGGTCCGGTGCAAAGCCGCCTTCATCACCAATCGCGGTGGAAAGACCCTTGGCTTTCAGTACATTTTTCAGGGCATGGTAAACTTCCGCACACATACGGAGAGCTTCTCTGAAATTCGGTGCGCCGACCGGCATGATCATGCTTTCCTGGATATCGACATTGTTATCTGCATGTGCGCCACCATTCATGATGTTCATCATCGGAACCGGCAGGTTGTGTGCGTTCACGCCGCCGAGATACTGGTAGAGCGGAAGGCCGGCGGACTGGGCTGCTGCATGAGCGGCAGCGAGGGAGACGCCGAGAATCGCATTTGCGCCAAGACGGTTCTTATTTTCGGTGCCGTCGAGGTTGATCAGGATGTGGTCAAGGCCTCTCTGGTCGCTGGCATCCCAGCCAAGTACCGCATCAGCGATTTCGCCATTGACGTTGTTCACAGCCTGCAGCACGCCTTTGCCGTCATAACGGTCCTTATCGCCGTCACGGAGCTCAGTGGCTTCGAACATGCCGGTGGATGCACCGGACGGTACAGCGGCTCTGGCGAAGGTGCCGTCTTCGAGCTGCATATCAACTTCAACAGTCGGGTTTCCACGGGAATCCAAAATTTCTCTTGCGTGCAGATCAGTAATTGCTGCCATTGTTCTTACTCCTTTGGGTTTTGTATTTGATGTATAGTTCATGAAACCGGAAATCTCATAAGTATAAATGAGAGCGAATCCCTTTAGAACCATCAGGACCCGCTGCCCCTATTTCTCTTATTTTCCAGCCTTTTCATAAATACTGAGGAAATCCTCGGGTTTGAGGCTTGCGCCGCCGATGAGAGCTCCGTCGATATCTTTTTCTTTGAGGAAATCAGCGATATTTTCACTCTTGACGGAACCACCGTAGAGGATGCGGATATCGGAGGCGGCTTTCTTGCCTGCGATGTCCTTCACCGTCTCACGGATGAAGGCACAGACCGCTTCAGCATCTTCGGCTGTCGCAGCCGCTCCGCTGCCGATAGCCCAGATGGGCTCATAGGCAATGACAAGAGAGCCCACATCCTTCTTATCGATGCCCCCAAGTGCACTGCGGATCTCCGAAGCGATGCACTCCTCGGTCTGACCATTCTTTCTCTCTTCTGCTGTTTCGCCGACGCAAAGGATCGGTGTCATGCCATGTTCCTTGACGGCCTTCACCTTGCGCGCGATGAATTCATCGCTCTCGCCCAAGATCTCCCGGCGCTCCGAATGACCGCAGATGACATAGCTACAGCCGAGGCCTTTCAGCATGGCCGGAGATATCTCTCCGGTGAATGCGCCCTTCTCTTCCGGGTACACATTCTGCGCGCCCCAACGGACCGAGGTACGGGCGAGGAAGAAATTCGTCAGCGGCAGGTCAGTGAACGGCGGGCAGATGAGCATTTCCACGCCCTCTTTCTTCTGCAGTTTGAAATGCTTGAAGAAGGCCTCCGCCTCTTCGACCGTGCAGTTCATTTTCCAGTTTCCTGCGATAAGGATCTGTCTCACGGGGATCACTCCTTATCCGCCAGGATAGTTACGCCCGGAAGGACCATGCCTTCGAGCATTTCCAGTGAAGCGCCGCCGCCGGTAGAAACGTGGGAGAATTTGTCTCCGATCCCAAGCTCATCGACGACAGAGGCTGATTCACCGCCGCCGATGACGGTGGTCGCATCGAGATCAGCCATCGCTCTTGCGATGGTGAAGGTGCCTTTCGAGAATGGTTTCATTTCAAAGACGCCCATCGGCCCATTCCATACGACAGTCTTCATCTTTTTCAAAGTTTCCACATAGAGCTCGATGGTCTTCGGTCCGATATCGAGCGCCATCCATGGGTCCTGGAATTCTTCTTTGGAGAGGACCTTTGTATTCGCATCTTCCGCGAAGGCATCGCCTGCCATGAAGTCGACCGGCAGCATGATCTCGCTGCCCATATCATGGGCCTTCTTCATGAGGTTTCTGGCGAGATCGAAACGATCCTTGTCCTGCAGGGATTTGCCCATGTCGTAGCCTTCCGCTGCGACGAAGGTATTCGCCATGCCGCCGCCGATCAGGATGACATCGGCTTTTTCCATCAGATTCGCGATGACCTGGATCTTGTCGCTGATCTTCGCGCCGCCGATGATGGCAGCGAACGGACGCTCCGGCTTTTCGATAACGCCGTCAAGGAAATCGATCTCTTTCTTGAGAAGCAGTCCGGATACCATCGGCATCAGTTTGCCGACACCGGCAATGGATGCATGGCTTCTGTGCGATACGCCGAATGCGTCATTGACCGCCAGGTCGCAGCCTTCGACCAGAGCTTTTGCAAAGGCCGGATCATTCTTTTCTTCTTCTTTATGAAAACGAAGATTTTCAAGGAGCAGGACTTCGCCCGCTGCGAGAGCCGCTTTCTTCTCCTTTGCTTCTTCGCCGATGCAGTCAGAGGCGAATTTCACATCCATGTGCAGCAGTTCGGAAAGGCGCTTGGCGACCGGCGCAAGAGACAGGTCCGGCTTCACTTCGCCCTTTGGACGACCCATATGGCTCGCAATGACGAGGGCAGCGCCATGGTCAAGAAGCCAGCGCAGCGTCGGCAGGGTCGCCACGATGCGGCGGTCATCGGTGATATGACCTTCCTTGTCATGCGGCACATTGTAGTCCACGCGGATATAGATGGTCTTGCCTTCCGGTTTCAAATCATAAATGGTCTGCTTATTCATTCTTACAGTCCTTTCGATGCGACGAATTTGACGAGGTCGATGATTCTCATGGAGTAGCCCCATTCGTTATCATACCAGGCAATGACTTTGACCAGATTTCCTTCCATGACCATGGTGAGCAGGCTGTCGACGGTGGAGCTGACATCCGTGGTCTTGAAGTCGGAAGAAACGAGCGGTTCATCAGTGTAGGCGAGGATGCCCTTCAATTCACCTTCTGCCGCCGCTTTAAGTGCTGCATTGATCTCTTCCTTCGTAGCCGGCTTTTCGATCTCAGCGACGAGGTCAACCAGGGATACATCCGGGGTCGGTACACGGATCGCAAGACCATTCAGCTTGCCCTTGAGTTCCGGAATGACGATGCCGATGGCTTTGGCTGCGCCCGTGGAAGTCGGGATGATATTTTCCGCTGCCGCTCTGCCGCGTCTGGCATCCTTCTTGTGTGCCTTTTCCAGGATCGCCTGGTCATTCGTGTAGGAATGAACAGTGGTCATCAGGCCGCGGACGATGTGGAATTTTTCATTCAGCACTTTGACCACCGGAGCGAGGCAGTTCGTGGTGCAGGAGGCATTGGAAATGATATTGTCCGTTTCCGGATCGTAGGTGTTTTCATTGACGCCCATTACGATGGTCGCATCATCATCCTTGCCCGGCGCAGTGATGATGACCTTCTTCACAGTGCCTTTGATGTGCTTGCCGGCACTTTCTTTATCTTTCAGCTTGCCGGTGGATTCGACAACGATCTCAACGCCGTACTTGCTCCAGTCCAGATGTTCCGGATCGCGGTCAGAGAAGACATAGACTCTCTTGCCATCAATGATGAGATCATCGCCATCGATCTTGACGTCCTTGCCAAGTCGGCCATGGACAGTATCATATTTCAGAAGATACTCTGCAGTTTCTACGCCGCTCGGGTTATTGATAGCGACCACTTCCAGATCATCTCTATCCAGAAGTCCGCGGAATACCAGTCTGCCAATTCTGCCAAAACCATTGATACCGATCTTTGTCATCTTATATACCCTCCTGTAACTGAACCTGCTTTTGAAGCAGCTCTTCTGAGGCGCCGCGCAGAGAAACCCCTTCACCGACAGCCTAAAACATGCGGACTCGATGGGATATCTTCTTTCGAACCGCCCGCACTGTAAAACCGATACAAAAACCTCCCGCCCGATTCCATTTCCCTTGCTCCATACAGAGGAAATCGGGCGAAACATTACGACTACAGTATATCACGCCGGCTTTAATACTACAATATCTCTTACGAGATTTCTATTTAAGTATACTCTTTTAAGCAAAAAGAGTGTCAAATAAATTTGAAAATGACTGCAGGCACCTTGTCAGGGTGAGAAGCTGCGGACCTCACCCCATCGGCTTTCGTTGATCACGCAGCGATAAGGCGTGATGGTTCGGGGCATGTGCCTGTCGCTCTCTTCCGCTGTACCTGTCACCGTCAGCGAAGACTGCGACCGGTGCATCGCGTGATCCCATTCCCAAGGAATCGCCAAGCTTTCCAAACTCGTTCATCCTGATTTTCATCCTTTCTTTCCAAAAACGCATCGACCTTTCTATTTTGATGACTTTTTTGAAAGAATTTACCGTTTCTACATTCCATTGTTAGAAAGAAACGGCTATAATATGCATAGACAGAATGAAATACATGAATATGTTAGTTGTGACTGGTGATTCAAGCCTATTCCCTGATCACGTCCACGATTCTACTCTTCGGCGCTTTTCAAAATGATGCGCCGCTCTGCCAATTCTCATTTCTAATGTCTACTTTTTAGATGCAATCCGCATTCCCACGAAAGGAGCACTCCTATGTCCTGGAATACAAAAATCACAAAACTCTTAGGTATCGACTATCCGATCATTCAGGGCGGCATGGCCTACATTTCTGACGGTCTCCTCGCTGCTGCCATGAATCATGCCGGGTGCGCCGGCGTCATCGGAAGCGGCGGCTTCTCTGTCGATGAGATCCGTGACCACATCCGTCAGGCGAAGGACATCTTAGGCCCGGGCAAATGCTTCGGTGTGAACCTCATGCTGCAGATGCCGAATAAAGATGATGTCGCGCAGCTCATCTGCGATGAGAAAGTCCCCTTCGTCACCATTGGCGCCGGAAACCCTGTCCCCTATTTCGACCCCTTCCATCATGCCGGCGTGAAATGCATCCCCGTCGTGCCGAATGTCAAGCTCGCCCATCGCGTACAGGACGCAGGCGCCGATGCCCTCGTCATCGAAGGCATGGAAGCCGGCGGCCATGACGGCAAGATCACCCTCATGGCTCTTCTCGAAAACGTCCTCCCCGAGATCGAGATCCCGGTCGTCGCAGCCGGCGGCATCGTAGACGGACGTGCTGTCGCTGCGGCTCTCATCATGGGTGCCTCGGGTGTACAGATGGGCACGCGTTTCCTTCTCTCCGAAGAATGCCGCCTCCACCCGAATGCGAAACAAGCCATCATCGACGCTGCCGACACCGACTCCGTCGTGACGGGCTTCACTACCCGAGATACCGTCCGCGGCCTTAGAAATCCATTCTCTGAAAAATACCTGAAGCTCGAATACAGCGGTGCGGCGCAGTCCGAGCTCACCGCCCTCGCCGCCGGAACGAACCGCAAAGCCGTCATCGAAGGCGATACCGAAAACGGCTTCGTCTTAGCCGGCATGTCCCTCACCCACCTCACGAAAGTACAGCCCGTGCAGGAAATCGTAGAAGAACTCGTGAGTGAAGCAGAAAGAAGACTCGCCGCAGCACCGAAATTGATTTAAGGAAACGCTCCTTACTTTGAGCCACTCGCACATAAAAAAAAACCATCGGCTATGATATGATCCCCCTAAAGCAGACAAGGTAAATAACGAAACTGCTTTAGGGGGATCATATCACGAATGGGAAGGGACTGGTAGCTGATGACTAGTGACTGGTGAGTCAAAGACTTCAGACTCCCGTATCATCATTTCGAGCGAAGCGAGAAATCTTTGTCATTCGCGACGAGGGACTCACGTTTCCCCCACATGTGCCGCGAACTTCTCCGCTTTCCTCATCTGTCTTTCATCTCGCTAGAACCCTATCCGGCTCGCTTCGCTCGCCACCTTCCCCACGCAGGGAAGGCTTTGATGCGGGGAAGGCGGTACTCTCAAACATACGACGTTTTTCTCCGCTCAGTATAACGAAATGCGCCGCCCCCCTTGAACCTATAGAACCTGCTGAACCTCTTTCGCAAACAAGCAAGGAACGGCACACACCATGAGCTAACGCTGAACCCGAAGCGATGTTACCACGTCTGTGAATCAGTAGTAACATCACTTTCCATTATCTGTTATGTCCGAAGAAGGTTTTCGCGACTTCAGGGAATGAGATGTAGCTCAGGAGGTCTTCCATAGAGGCATTCGGATAGCCGTCTTCGGCAAGGCGTTTCCGATAGGTATCGAGCTGCGGCGGGATCATATCCGCCGGACGGCAGGTGATGGGCTCCTGATTTCCGATGGCGAGGCGTTTCACTTCCGGATCGATAGGGCCCGGTGTACGGCCATACTTTCCCGCGACGAGGTTTCTGACTTCCTGCGGAATCATCTTGTAGCGTCCGAGGACGACATTCATGACGGCCATGGTGCCAACGATCTGGCTCGTCGGGGTGACGAGCGGCGGGTATCCGAGTTCTTTTCTGACACGCGGCATTTCAGAGAGAAGCGCATCGTATTCATCAGCGACGCCCATTTCTTTCATCTGATTCAGAAGATTCGACAGCATACCGCCCGGAATCTGGGAAGAGAGGATCTTGGGGTCGATGGAAATATTCGTATTCAGATGGAAATCTTCTTCCAAGTCTTTTTTGACGCGCTTGAAATAATCCGCCACTTCGCCCAGTCGTTCCAGATCCAGACCGGTATCGTAGTCTGTCCCCTTGAGGGCTGCCACAATGGACTCGGTGCAAGGCTGGCTGGACGCACAGGAGAAGGGCAAAATCGCGGTGTCGATGATGTCGACGCCGGCTTCGATGGCTTTGAGATAGGTCATATCGCCCAAAGCTGAGGTGAAATGGGTGTGAAGCTCGATGGGGATGTGGATTTCTTTTTTCAGTGCCTGAATGAGCTTGTAGGCATTGTACGGGAGAAGGAGTCCCGCCATGTCTTTGATGCAGATGGAGTCAGCCCCCATTTCTACGAGTTCCTTCCCCAGCTTCACAAAGTCCTCGTCTTTGTGATAGGGACTCACGGTGTAGACGATGCAGCCCTGGGCATGCGCGCCAGCTTCCTTGGTTGCACGCATGGCGGTCTCCAGATTTCTCGTATCATTCAGTGCATCGAAGATACGAATGATGGAAACGCCGTTATCCACGGACCGCATGATGAATTCACGGACTACGTCATCTGCCATGGGATGATAGCCGAGAAGGTTCTGCCCGCGAAGCAGCATCTGGATCGGGGTTTTGAGATTCTTTTTGAGAAGACGGAGCCGCTGCCAGGGGTCTTCATTCAGAAAACGCAGGCAGACGTCAAAGGTCGCTCCGCCCCACGCTTCGATGGCATGGTAGCCGATGCTGTCCATTTTCTCAAGGATCGGCAGCATATCGACGATGCGCATGCGGGTCGCCGCCAGAGACTGCTGTCCATCGCGCAATACTGTTTCTGTGATTTTCACTGATTTCTTAGCCATAGTGATACTCCATTCTTGTGCTTGTCACAACGTAATTTCATGTTGTCATGAATATAACACGGCTAATAAGATAAATGAAATTTATAGCGTTAATGATTGTATTAGGAAGTTTTATGGCCAATCATTAAAAAGGTTCAAGGTTAGCCTCGGGGGGCGGCGCATTTCGTCATCCTGAGCGGCGAAAAACGTCGTATATCAAAAAAATGGCTTATCTGAAAATATGAGAACTGAGTCGAAGGATCTAAGCGCCGCGGAGTTTTGAAACCAGCGGTTTTCTCGTATCGCAAACCTAATCCCTAGATACTAATTCCTAGTCATCAGTTACTAGTCACTAGAGATCACAAATCCTTAGTCACTCGTTTTTAACAACTTTATGAATTCCTTCACCGCCGCCGGTGTATAGGATCCGTGCGGCAGGAGCAGGCGGTAGCGGCGGATGGCGTAGCGGGAGCGGAATGTAAAGAAACGGATGTGCTGCTCGGTCCCATCGACAAGGCGGTCGCTCAGGAAGGAGGCGCCGATGCCGGCAAGCGCGAGGCGATAAGCGGTGACGAGCTGCGGTACTTCGATATATCTCTTGGGATTCACCCCTGTTTCTTCAAAAATTTTCAGGCTACGCGCCCCGAGATTGATATGCGCATCAATGGCTATGAAAGGGATCTCGGGAAAATCGGATAGCTCCACCTGAGGAGCATCTTTTGCCAGATGGCGCCCTGCGGCTACATCCCCTGCCGAGAGAGCCTTGGAAAGCAAGGTCTCCGGCAACGCAAAGTGCGAGGGCAGAGCCAGCAGGATGTGGTCGCTGAAGCTCTCGTAGTTCTCGAATTCCTGAATGACGGATTCGTCGCAGCTGAATGTAAAATCAAGCTTATGTTCTTTCAAAAGGTTGATCAGCTGGTCCGAGCTCGTTTCCTCCATGCGGATATGGATGTGCGGGAAGCGGCGCGTGAAGCGCGTGATATAGGGCGGGAGCAGATACGCATTCATATAGTTCGTCCCGCCAAGACAGATGTCCCCGCTCATGAGGCCGTGCAGGTCATCGATCTGCTGTTTCATTTCCTGTTCGAGGAGCATTTCTTTCTTGATATAGGAAATATACATCTCACCCACAGGCGTCAGCGTGAGCGGACGCTGCCCGCGGTGGAAGAGCGCGGCTCCGATCTCCTTCTCCACCTTCCTGACGGCAATGCTCAAAGCCGGCTGTGTGACAAAGAGCGCTTCCGCTGCTTTCGAAAAGCTGCCATTGACATAGACCTGATATATATATTTTTTCTCCAGCTCCATAATATAAATCTCCTTTATGAAAACATTAGTATGATTAAATTGATTATATAATGCGTAAAGCGTATAGTAAAGGCCATCAATGAGAAAAAGGTATGTTCGAAGGTCAGAGTTCAGAAAAACTGATGTAACGGATCCGATACATCCAGTTGGTCCTACAGGGATGGAACGGTGCCTGCGATGGATGAAACGCACTCCCTCCTCTTTGCACCTTCAGGATCCACGGAAATCCGATCATATCCATTGGATTGCCTGTAACGCACCCTTCGAGAAAGGATGATCCCTATGTCAAATACGATGTACCAAGTTTCCACACTGCAGGCTCTCATGATGGGAGACTACGAAGGACACATATCCATTCGTAAGCTTTTAAAAAAAGGCGATACAGGGCTCGGCACCTTTGACAGTCTTCACGGAGAAATGATCCTGCTAGATGGCATCTGCTATCGGGCGCTCGAAGATGGCCATGTGGAGGTCTCGCAAGAAGAAGACCGCTCCCCTTTTGCCGTCGCTTCTTTTCTGAAAGAGGACGACGCTTTCCCTATCAGTGCCCCTGATTTCTCTGCGCTGCAGCAGGCGCTCGATGCGAGACGCATTCGACAGGGAAAGAATAATATCTGCCTGTGCCGCATAGATGGCGACTTTGAAGAAATCAAAGCGCGCTCGGAAGTCCCGCAGGCAAGGCCATACCGTCCGCTTGCGGTCGCCATGAAAACCGACCAGCGGGAATTTACCTTCGAACATGTATCAGGCAGTCTCGTCTGTGTCTATTTCCCGCCCTACATGGATAAGCTGAATATGGCAGGCTGGCATATCCATTTCATTTCCAAGGACAGACACCTAGGCGGTCATGTCTTCGGTCTATCCCTGACCATAGGCAGCGCGAGCCTCGCGTCTCTTCCCTCTTTCGAACTTGCCATCCCGCAGGAATCCGATTTCCAGCATCTCGATCCCACGGTCTCGAAAGAAGATATCGAAGCGGTAGAAGGGAAGAAGGCGTAACATGTTCAAAGGGTTTTATGGATGCCATAGCGTCTCTTTTTATGCCCCGCCCCTTTCCGCTCTGCCTCTCAAACCTTTAACGCCTCATTCCTCATATCAAAAAGGAGTCCTCATGAAGCAATTACTATCCATCATCGCACACAATCGTCCGGGTGTGCTCTCCAAGATCACCGGACTGATCTCGCGCCGCGGCTACAATATCGACAGTCTGATGAGCGGCACCACAGAAAAACCGGGCTATGCCCGCCTTACGATCACCGTCGATGCGGATGACCGCACCGTAGATCAGATCTCCCGCCAGGTCGAAAAGATCAGCGAAGTCGAGAAGATCACAGTCCTCAAAAAAGAAACAAGCGCCCTTCGCAGCATGCTCCTCATCAAGGTGCACGCCGGTGACAAGCGTATGGAGATCCTGCAGCTTGCGGCTGCTTTCCGCTCCCATGCCATCGACATCACCGGTGACAGCATGACCTTCGTAAATACAGGCAGCGAAGACAAGCTCCACGCTTTCGTGAATGCCCTTCGCCGTTACGGCATCGTCGAAATGGTCCAGACAGGCGTCGTCGCTCTGGCTCGCGGTGATGAAGCTTTGATTTTAGATGGCTCTCGCTATGAATGGCCTGAGCAGTATGACACGGTAGGAGGTAAATGAGATGAAATTGACAGGTGCAGAAGTCATGGTCAAATGCCTCCAGGCAGAAGGCGTTTCCACTATTTTCGGTTATCCGGGCGGTGCTATCCTCCCCTTCTACGATGCCCTGCGCGATGAGACATCGATCCGCCATATACTGACCGCGCATGAGCAGGGCGCAGCGCACGCTGCCGACGGCTATGCCAGAGCGAGCGGTACTGTCGGTGTCTGCTGCGCGACCTCCGGCCCCGGGGCGACGAACCTCGTCACCGGCCTTGCGAATGCTTTCCTCGACTCGATCCCGGTCGTCGCCATCACCGGACAGGTGAAGCGCAGCACCATCGGCCACGATGCCTTTCAGGAAGTCGACATCTGCGGCATCACTATGCCGATCACGAAGCAGAATTTCCTTGTGAATAAGCCGGAAGAACTGGAACAGACCATGCATCTTGCCTTCCAGATCGCCAGAAGCGGACGTCCGGGGCCTGTACTGATCGATGTACCGAATGATGTGCAGAAAGCCATGATCGAGTATCAGGGAAGAAAGCTCCCGGCCCTCTCTCCGAAAGCCCCCGATCCCATACGTATCGATCTTGCCATTGATGCCCTCAGCAAAGCCAAACGCCCGGTCATGCTTGTAGGCGGCGGCGTCGCCATTTCCGGCGCCCAGTATGAAGCCGTGCATCTCGCGGAAAAGCTGAATCTCCCCTGCGCGAGCACCCTTATGGGACTCGGCTGTATCAGCTCCTACCGCAAGCAGTACCTTGGCATGGCTGGTCTTCACGGACATGAACGTGCGAACCGCGCACTCGCCGAAGCGGATGTCATTCTTGCACTAGGCAGCCGTTTCAATGACAGAGAAACGGGTGACCGCGCAACGTACAGCCAAGGCAAGACCATCATCCATGTCGATATCGACCCCGCTGAATTCCATAAAAACATAGATAGCCGCATTCATATCGCAGGTGATATGCGTACCATCATCAACATGCTCGAAAGAGGCTCCTCTCCTCATGACATTTCCGCATGGTGGGATAAGATCCTCACATGGCCTTCGATGGATGAAGACTACGGGGATAATACGGCTCCCCTCTTCATTCAGGCGCTGAATCCGCTGCTCAAAGGGAAAGACTATCTCTGTGCCACCGATGTCGGACAGCACCAGATGTTCACCGCGCAGCATCTCAAAGTCGAGTACGCCCACCAGCTCATCACCTCCGGCGGCCTCGGTACCATGGGATTCGGTCTGCCGGCCGCTATGGGCGCGAAGCTGGCGGAACCGGAAAAGACCGTCCTTCTCGTAGCCGGCGACGGCGGATTCAAGATGACAGGCAGTGAACTCTTCACACTCGCCTCCTACCATATCCCGGTGATCGTCATCGTCTTCAATAACAGCGGTCTCGGCATGATCCGCCAGCTGCAGCAGACCGGATACAAGGAACGCTATATGGCCTGCAACCTTCCATCGTATGTAGACTTCGTGAAATATGCATCCGCCTTCGGTCTTTCCGGCGAACATGTCTCCACGCCCGAAGAGCTCACCGCCGCTGTCGAAAAGGCTATGAAGCTGGATCAGCCTTACGTCATCGAGACAGCCATCCCGCCCAAAGACATGGTCGTCCCTATGGTCGCAGCCGGAAAAGGCATCGACGTCTTTGTCCCAGGACTCGGAGAAAAGGACATCAATGTGAGGGATTAGTGATGAGTGTCTGGTGGCTAGGGATAAGGCGACAAATGACAGATGTCAAGTGTCAGATAGCTAAGACTTGTTTGTACCCTCCTTTCGGCCTGCCCATGGGACTGCCCGCTCACACGGATCCACACAAAAAACTCCATGCCTTCGCATGGAGTTTTTTGTGTGATGTATTGTATTACACGGCCATGATGCCATTCTGATCGAAGTCGAGCACGAGGTAGCGCGCCGTCATCTTGGCGGAGCGGAATCCGTCGACCATGGCCTCACCGACCATATGCGCTTTCTCCGCCGGCGCGAAGGCGATGATGGTCGGGCCGGAGCCGCTGATGGTCGCTCCGTAGGCGCCG